>Ga0116227_10005118_pt1 | contig 27994 bp, 25 predicted proteins | sample S1TSphgellanicum_FD_89693 | JGI IMG/M metagenome (GOLD analysis project Ga0116227, IMG submission 89693) | Host-associated microbial communities from peat moss isolated from Minnesota, USA - S1T2_Fb - Sphagnum magellanicum MG | ecosystem: Host-associated > Plants > Peat moss > Unclassified...
AGCCCGCGGGGGTGCGGTGCGCGCAGCTGTCCGATGACAACCGGTGCCGCATCTTCGGCAGCCCGCAACGGCCCGCCGTCTGCGGCCAGCTCATGCCGTCGGCCGAGATGTGCGGCAGCGATGCGGCGCAGGCGCTGGCCTGGCTGACGCGGCTGGAGCACCTCACCCGCCCGGCCCGGGCGTGACGCTTGCCAATCCAGGCGCAGCGCGCCCGGCGGCCCTTCAACTGCGCGCGCCCAGCGCCTGCAGCCGCTGCGGCGAGATGATCTCGACGCGTCCGTAGCCCAGCGCCACCGCGCCCTCGGCCACCAGGGCCTTGAGCTCCTTGTTGAGCGTCTGGCGCGTCAGGCCCAGCATCATGGCCAGCGCCTCCTGCGAAATCGGCAGCACGGTCCGCGCCTGCGCCGCCATGGTGGCATCGCCGCGCGCCAGCTGCGCCAGCCGGCGCGCCACGCGGGCCCGCGTGGACCGCAGCGTAGCGTCTTCCATCATGGCGTAGAGGCCGCGCACGCGCGCCGCCAGCAGCGCGGCCACCGCCTGCGCGAAGGCGGCGCGCTGCATCAGCCGGGCGAAGGCGGGCTGCGGCACCACCAGCACCGCGGCGTCGGTCAGCGCGGTGGCGTCGTGGGTGCGCGGCTGGTGGTCCAGCAGCGAGATCTCGCCGAACCAGTTGCCCGGCTCCAGCACCGCCAGGATGGCCTCGCGCCCGTCCTCGCGCAGCGAGGAGGCCTTGAGCAGGCCGCCGGCCACCGCGTAGAAGCCACCCGGCGCATCGCCCTGGCGGAACAGCATCTCGCCGCGGCGCAGGTGCAGCAGGCCGCCGGCGGCCTGCAGGGCGCGGCGCTCGCGCGGTGCCAGCGCGCCGAACCAGGGGTTGGCCAGCAGCACGGCCGCCAGGTCGGCAGCGGGCAAGACGGCGGGCGCCGGGGCGGCCGAGGAGGAGCTCATCGCGGCATTGTCAAATGCTTGACAGTCCGGGGTCAAGCACGCGCCCAGAATGGGGCTCCCGCGTCCGCACCCCCACAGGAGACACACCATGCACATCCCCTCTCTCAAGGAAGTCGTCAGCGCCGAGGAGTGGCAGCTGCGCTGCGAGCTCGCTGCCTGCTACCGCCTCGTCGCCGCCTACGGCTGGAGCGACCTCGTGTTCACCCACATCAGCGCGCGCATCCCCGGGCCCGAGCACCATTTCCTGATCAACCCCTACGGCCTGATGTTCGATGAGATCACCGCGTCCTCGCTGGTCAAGGTCGACCAGCAGTGCAACAAGCTGATCGACTCGCCCTTCCCCGTCAACCCCGCGGGCTTCGTGATCCACAGCGCGGTGCACGCCGCGCGCGAGGACATCCAGTGCGTGCTGCACACCCACACCCGTGCCGGCGTGGCGGTGAGCGCGCAGAGGGCCGGCGTGCTGCCGATCAGCCAGCAGTCCACCTTCGTGCTGGCCTCGCTGGCCTACCACGACTACGAGGGCGTGGCCTTCCGCGACGACGAGAAGCCGCGCCTGCAGGCCGACATGGGCGAGGCCAACTTCCTGATGCTGCGCAACCACGGCCTGCTCACCGTGGGCAAGACGATCGCCGATGCGTTCCTGAGCATGTACGTGTTCGAGAGCACCTGCCAGATCCAGGTCAGCGCGCAGGCCGGCGGCGAACTCACGCAGGTGAACCCGCAGATCGTGCAGGGCGTGGCCCAGGCCATGAAGGTGCAGACCGGCGGCCTGGGCGGCGCCTTCGTCTGGCCCGCGCTGATCCGCAAGCTGGACCGCCAGGACGCTTCGTACAAGACCTGAGTCGCCAGGGCACACACACCCAAAAGCCCCCACGCTCCACCGCTGGCGCGGATCGCGGCCCCCCCGAGGGGGCCGCTTTTTGCCTTGGGGCAGCCCGGCGGCAAAAAAAAACCTACCCGGGGAGGGAACGGGTAGGCCTGACGCGCGGCCGCATCGGTGTGCGGCATGCCAACGACGCCAAAAAAACTTTTCTTCGCACTGCATGGGTGCGCAGTCACTGATTTGCCGCTACCATACCCGCACCATCTACCAAAGTCAATTTATTTTATGACTTTAGGAACAATGTATGCAGTCGCGCGTGATAGCTTCGCCGCATGGCAACCCAGCTCGCGCAAGGCACGGAAGATCAGGCAGAAGGCTTTGCCTTGCGCCTGGATCAGGCGCTGCGCCAGCGGGGCCGCAAACCCGGGCCCACGGCGCTGGAGCGCGAGTTCAACCTGCGCTACCGGGGCCCGCCGATCAGCGTGCACGCCGCGCGCAAATGGCTGCGCGGGCTGGCCGTCCCGACCCAGGACAAGCTGCAGGTGCTGGCGCGCTGGCTCGATGTCTCCGAGGAATGGCTTCGCTGGGGCCATGAACCCGACGGCATGAGCAGCCGCGTGCACACCGGCCACCACACGCCGCCCACGGCGAGCCAGAGGCGCGCCAGCTACCTCCAGGACGACCTCTCGCTGCAGCAGGACTGGCGCCTGCTGGATGCGCGCAACCAGGCGCTGGTGAAATCCATCATCGAGGTCCTGCTGCGCGACCAGCGCGCGCAGCAGGACGCGGGCCGCCGCGACCCCAGCGACAAGGACAGCGGCTGAGCAAGGCGCCTGCGGCGGCCCCGCCCGTCAGGCCGAGGCGCTAGCTGCCAGGGCGAGAGCCGGCGGCGCAGGCCGCCCGCTCTCGCGCACGCGCAGGTTCTTGCCGCGCATCTGCACCGGGCCGAACCAGGTGGCGAAGGCCACGTCCTTGGCGTCGCTGCCGGTGCCCACGCGCACCAGGCGCTCCACCGGCGCCATGCCGCTCGGGTCGAACAGCACCCAGCACCCGCCCAGCCAGGCCTCGAAGATCGCGTGGAAGTCCTGCGGCGGCTCGTCGAACAGCACATAGCCCACCACCAGCCGCGCCGGGATGTTGAGCGCGCGGCAGAAGGTGATGCCCAGGTGCGCGAAGTCCCGGCACACGCCGGCGCGCTGCACGAACACCTGCTGCGCGGTGGTGGTCGAGTCGCTGGAACCCGGCAGGTACTCGATGGTGTCGTGGATCCAGTCCACGATGGCGCGCACCCGCGCGATGCCGGGTGGCAGCTGGCCGAACAGCTGGCGCGCGCCGCGCGCCATCAGGTCGGACTCGCAGTAGCGGCTGGGCATCAGGTGGCGCAGCACCTCGTCGGGCAGCGCGCTCACGGGCACCTCCGGCAGATCGCCCGCCGGCGGCGGCGGCCGCAGCGCCACGCGGGCCTGGTAGTGCATGCGCAGCGGACCGGCCTGGGCATCGAAGCGCACCAGGCGATTGCCGGTGGCCGGATCGGTGAAGCGGTGCACCGGCACGGCGGGCGTGATCTCCAGCGCCTCCGAAAGGATGCGCTGCGTGGGCACGTGCGCGGCCTCGATGTTGAAGCACAGGTGCGCGGGCCCGGCCACCTCGTAGGCCAGCACGGCTTCCAGGGCGCTGATGTGCTGGGCGTCCGTCATGATCCGCACTCCCGCGGCCACCAGTGCCGCTGCGTGACCTGGATCACGCGCAGCACGTGGTAGCGCGGACTGCGCAGCAGCTGGCGCAGCGCGTCATGGCGGGTATTCCCGGCAGGCAGCGCCATCGGCGGCAGCGACCCCACGGCTTCAGTCCAGTGCCTTCTTCGCGGCGCCCACGCCCAGGGCGGCCAGCACGATGAACACGACGGCCAGGATCAGGAACAGGCCGAACAGGATCTTGGCGATACCGGCCGCGCCGGCCGCGATGCCGCCGAAGCCCAGGGCGCCGGCCAGCAGCGAGATCACGGCAAAAATGATGGCGTACTTCAACATAGCGGGGGCTCCTTGGAGAAAGCGGCATCGCCGCAGATCGGTGGACAGTCGCTTGAATGCTAGGCGCGCGGCCGCGCCGCCCTGATCAGCAGCCCGCGCATGAGCGCGTAGGACAAGGCCGCATCCGCCGCCAGGCGCTACGCCTTCGATAGCAACCTACGCTTGATGGGCAAGCCCTAGCGGCCAAACAACTTCTTGATGCCGGTATCGATCCGGTCGCCCAGCCGAGCCCCGGCGTCGGTGCCCACGCCCGGCAGCACCGCCGTGCCGACGGCCGCGCCCAGCAGCGCGCCGCGCGTGAGCGTGAGCTGCGGGGCATCCAGCGTGCCGCCCACGGCCAGCGGCACGCCGACCAGGCCACCCGCGCTGTCCACGCTGACGCGCCCGCTCAGCGCACGCGCCGCCGACACGCTCACCTGCCCGCTCGCGACGAGCACGCCCGAGCGCGCCGTGAACTGGCGCACCTGCGCGGCGCGGCCCTGGGTGGCGACCTCGCCGCTCAGCACGTCCAGCCGGGTCTCGCCGCCGCGGCTGAGGCCGGCCGTGGTCACGGCCCGGGCCAGGTCCAGGCCGTGCAGCACCGCGTTGCGCACGGTGAAGCGGGTCTGGGTGTTCAATGCGTCCGCCAGGCCCGAGGCCTCGCGCGCACGGGCGCTCAGCGAGGTCTCGGCCTCCAGCTGGCCGCTCAGCGGGCGGCTGGGAGCGGTCAGCGCCGCCACCTCCACGCCGCGCGTCTGCAGCTGCCCGTCCAGCACCCAGTCGGCGCCGCCCGGCGGGCCGGACAGGCCGGGCACCTGCAGGCCCAGCGAGCCGCTCACGCTGCCGCCGCCGAGCCCGGCCTGCACCGTCCAGCGGCCGGCCGCCCGCACCAGGCTCGCCTGCGCGCCGCGCCAGGCGCCCTGCACCACCGTCAGGCTCAGCCGCGCGGGCAGGCCGTCGGCATCGAGTCGGGCATCGGCATCCAGCGTGGTGCTGGCGCCCTGGGGGCCGACCCAGGTCGCGCCGTCGAGCACCACGCGCCGCGGCAGCCATTCGATCCGCGGCGCGCCATCGACCGCCGCGCCTTGCGTGGCGGGCGGAGAGCGCTTCTGTTTTGATAGCGACGCCAGCACGGCCAGCAGGCCCTCGCGCGGCAGCACCGCGCCGCGCACGACCAGCGTCGACAGCTGCAGCCGACCCCGCAGCAGCGCGCGCCACGCCGGCCGCGCCTCGATGCGCGCCAGCGTCACGGCCGGCCCGGTCTGCAGGCTCACGCCCTCCAGCGCCACGGCGGGCAGCGGCCACCAGGCCACGTCCAGGCGCTGCAGCGCCACGGGCACGCCCAGCGCCGCCGAAGCCTCGCGCGCCAGCCGCTCGCGGAAGTCCGCGCTCCCCACCCATTGGTGCAGCGCCAGCGCCATGGCCGACAGCACGGCCGCGCACAGCACGGCCAGCACCAGCAACCCGCGGAACAAACGTTTCATCACCAGGCATTGTGGCGCGTCCTTCCCGCCCGCCGGCAGGAAAGCCCCCACATGCGCTAGCATGACGCTCCCCTCAAGACACGGAGACCCTTTCCATGAAGCTCTACTACTCGCCCGGCGCCTGTTCGCTGTCGCCCCACATCGCGCTGCACGAAGCCGGCCTGGCCTTCACCCCGGTGCTGGCCAGCACCAAGAGCCACAAGCTGCAGGACGGCACCGACTACTACGGCATCAACCCGCTGGGCTACGTGCCCCTGCTGGAGCTGGACGACGGCACGCGCCTGCGCGAAGGCCCGGCCATCGTGCAATACATCGCTGACCAGGCACCCGCCAAGAACCTCGCGCCCGCCGCCGGCACCCTGGCGCGCTACCGCCTGCAGGAATGGCTGACCTTCATTGGCACTGAAATCCACAAAGGCTTCAGCCCGCTGTTCAACCCGGCCACGCCCGAGGACTACAAGACCATCGCCAGGGACCGGTTGGCTTCGCGCCTGAAGTGGGTCGACGCCGAGCTCGCCGGCAAGCAGTACCTCATGGGCGACCAGTTCAGCGTGGCCGATGGCTACCTGTTTACCGTCACCAACTGGGCCAAGCCCACGGGCCTGGACCTCTCGCCCTATGCCAACCTGAACGCCTACCGCGAGCGCGTGGCCGCGCGTCCGGCCGTGCAGGAGGCCATGAAGGCCGAAGGCCTGCTGAAATAAGAGGCTCATACTCAGGCGCGCGCACGGCGTGCGCTGCGCCCGCCCCAGGCCGAGTCAATGCAGGGGCCGCTGGCGCCAGGCCAGCGCGGCGCCCAGCCACAGCGCCACGGCCGAGAACACCAGGCCGCGCGCCAGGCCGCCGGGCCCGTCGGCGATCCAGCCCACCACCGTGGGCCCGGCGATCTGCCCGGCCGCGAACACGATGGTGAAGGCGCTGATGCCGCCAGCCCACGCGGCCTGCGGCAGGTTGTGGCGCACCAGAGCCGTGGTCGAGGCCACCACCGACAGGAACACCGCGCCGAACACCAGCCCCGAGACCAGCACCCAGCCCCAGGCGGCGGTCAGCGCCGGCAGCAGCGTCGCCGTGCCCACCAGCGCGTTCAGCACGGCCAGCGCCTGCCCGCCCCGGCTGCGGTCCAGCAGCCCGGCCCAGATGCGCGACGAGGCCAGCACCGCCACGCCCAGCAGCGCATAGAACAGCGTGATGGCGCCAGCCTGCGCCCCCTGTTCGCGCAGCAGCGCGATCACGAAGGTCATGTAGCCGATGTAGCCCACGCCGAACATGCCGTAGCCCGCCAGCGCAAAGCCGAAATCGCGCCAGCGGAACCGGGATTCTGCCGGCGAATCATGCGCCAGCCCGCTCGCGGCGGGCGTGGGTCGCTCCTGATGGTGTAGCAGTCCGCGGAACGCCCGCAGCGGCCACAGCAGCGCCGCCGTGGCCGCGGCGCAGGCCAGCGCCAGCGCCCACCAGGCCCAGGCCCAGCCATGCGGCTGGGCGCGCGCCGCCTCCAGCACGGCCGGCACCAGCAGCGCCGACAGCGTGATGCCGAAGCCTGTGCCGCCGTAGTACAGCCCGATCAGCAGGCCGCCGCGCGCCGGCTGCAGCGCCCCCAGCCGCGCCGCCAGCAGCCCGCCGGCAATGAAGACCAGGGCGCTCGCCACACCGGCCAGCAGGCGCTGGGCGAGCAGCGGCGCGGCCGCGGTGAAGAAACCGCTCAGGGCCATGAACAGGCTGGCCAGCAGGGCGCCCGCCAGCATCAGCCGCCCGGCATCCAGGCGCCGCAGCAGCCAGGGCGTGGCCAGCGCGCCCAGCAGGTAGCCCAGGGCATTGGCGGTGTTCATCGCGCCGGCCAGGGTGTACGACCAGCCAAGGTCGGCGCGCATGGTCGGCAGCAGCAGGCCGTAGGCAAAGCGGGTGATGCCCAGCGACACCGCCGCGCCCAGCGAGAGGGCCAGCGCCAGCGCGGCCAGGCAGACCGGGGAGGGGTGCCGTGTCGTGGTGGCGGGTGTCATGGATGGATGCAAAGGTGGTCCACAGAGGCGGCATGCGCTTGTATCACTTTCGGCCGCAGGGCGTGCCACACAAGGATTTTGATTCGGGATTACCCTCTGTCCGTTGCTTATTCACTTTCAGACCCATCCAATGATTTCCTTATTCAGCCCCACCCAGGCCGGCGACCTCTCGCTGGCCAACCGCATCGTGATGGCGCCGCTCACGCGCAACCGCGCCCCCGGCGCCCAGCCCACCGAGCAGATGGTCACCTACTACCGCCAGCGCGCCAGCGCCGGCCTGATCATCACCGAGGCCACCGCCATCAGCCACCAGGGCCAGGGCTATGCCGACGTACCCGGCATCTGGAGCGCCGCGCAGGTCGCCGGCTGGCGCAAGATCACCGACGCGGTGCACGCGGCCGGCGGCAAGATCGTGGTGCAGCTGTGGCACGTGGGCCGGGTCTCGCACGTGGACCTGCAGCCCGATGGCGGCGCGCCGGTCGCGCCGTCCGCGATCGCCGCCAAGACCAAGACCTACCTGATCAAGGACGGTGTCGGCGCCTTCGTCGAAACCTCGGTGCCGCGCGCGCTGCTGGCCTCCGAGCTGCCCGGCATCGTGGAGGACTACCGGCGCGCCGCGCGCAACGCCATCGAGGCCGGCTTCGACGGCGTGGAAGTGCATGGCGCCAACGGCTACTTGCTCGACCAGTTCCTGAAGACCGGCGCCAACCACCGCAGCGACGCCTACGGCGGCTCCATCGAGAACCGCGCCCGGCTGCTGCTGGAGGTGGTGCGCGCCATCGTGGCCGAGATCGGCGGCGGCCGCACCGGCATCCGCCTGTCGCCCGTCACGCCCGCCAACGACATCGTGGATGCCGCCCCGCAGCCGCTGTTCGACTACCTGGCGCGCCAGCTCGCCCCGCTGGGCCTGGCCTACCTGCACCTCATCGAGGGCGCCACCGGCGGCCCGCGCGAGATCGCCGAGCGCCCGTTCGACTATGCCGCGTTCAAGGCCGCCTACCGCGCCGCCGGCGGCCGCGCCGCCTGGATGGTCAACAACGGCTACGACCGCGCGCTGGCGGACGCCGCGCTGGCCCACGGCGCCGACCTGGTGGCCTTCGGCCGCCCCTTCATCGCCAACCCGGACCTGCCGCGCCGGCTGCGCGAGAACGCCCCGCTCAACGAGGCCGACCGCAGCACCTTCTACGGCGGCGGCGCCAAGGGCTACACCGACTACCCGGCGCTGGCCTGAGCCGGCCGCGCGCCGGCATGCCCCATGCCGCGGGCGTCGCCCAGACCGACCGGCTCGGGCGCCGTCATCACGATGCGCGTGAACAGCCGGTCGTACAGCGGATCCGGCGGGTACTTGCCGGTGAGCGGGTCGCGGTTGCTGGCGAAGGCGGCGTCCAGCTCGGCCCAGTCCTGCGGCGTGAGCGCGGCCTGCGCCTGCGGCAGGATCTCGCGCTCCTCCAGCCGCATGTGCTCCAGGTAGAAATCCACGTAGCGCCCGGCCGCCTCCGAGAAGACCGCCCGGCGCGACTCGCCCAGCAGCTCCCAGGCCAGCAGCCGGTGCTGCAGCTCGCGCACCTGGGCCTCGCCCTGCATGTGGTCGCGCTCCAGCCGCGCGATCACGTCCATGGTCTGCGGCGCGCAGCGCGCCACGCGCGGGAACAGCAGGTCCGACTCCTTGGGGTGGTGCAGCCGCTCGGGGAATTCGTCGATGTAGAACAGCATCGCCCGCACCACGTCGAAGAACGCCTCCGGGCGGTCGCCCGGGCCGTGCTCGACCATCTGGCGCAGGGACACCAGCATGGCCGACAGCGCGGCATGCTCGCCCTGGATGATGCGGACGCTGGCGGGGGTGGTCATGGCGGGGCTCCGGTGGACGAGCCCCGAGCCTCCCACAGCCGCGCGCCCCGCGCCTTGACGCAGGTCAAGCCGGCGCGGCGGCGGCGAACACCAGGCTGGCGCGCAGGCCCCGCCCGTCCGGCCCGCTGCCCAGCTCCAGCCGCGCGTCGAGCAGCTGCGCATAGCGCGCCACGATCGCCAGCCCCAGGCCCGCGCCCTGCCCCAGGCGCTCGCCGTCCGGGCCCTGGGCCCAGCGCTGCATCAGCCGCAGCTGCTCCTCGGGCGGGATGCCGGGGCCGTCGTCGATGACGCTGAGCACCACCTGCCCCGGCGCGCCCTCCAGCGCCACCGTGATGCTGGACATCGCCGCGCCGGCGCTGCGGCCATAGCGCAGGGCGTTGTCGATCAGGTTGTTCAGGATGCCCTCGATCAGCGCCGCGCTGGCCTGGATGCGCACCGGCTCCTCCAGCCCGAGCGCGCCCAGGTCCACACCCGCCGCGTCGGCGCGCGGCAGGTGGCGCAGCACCACCTCGCGCGCCAGTTCGTTCAGCATCACCGGCTCGCGCTGCGGCGCGGCATGGCTTTCGTCGGCCAGGGCCAGCGCCAGCAGCTGGTCCACCAGGTGGCTGGCACGCGCCTGGCTGCCGGCGATGCGCTGCAGCTGCTCGCGCCAGACCGCGGGGTCCTGGCGGGCCAGCCCGTAGTCGGCCAGCGCGCGGATGCCGGCCAGCGGGGTACGCAGCTCGTGCGCCACGTTGCCGGCGAATTCGCGCTGGGCGCGCACGCTCTGGGCGACCCGCTCGAGCAGCGCGTTCAGGGCCACGCCCAGGCGCTCCAGGTCGCGCGTGGTGGCCGACACCGGCACCGGCGTCAGGTCGCTGGCATCGCGCCGGTCCACCGCCTGCTCCAGCCGGGCCAGCGGCGCCAGGTCGTCCTGGATCGCGCGGCGCAGCCACCAGGCCACCACCAGCAGCAGGACCACCTGCGGCGCGATCGAGTACAGCAGCAGCCGGCGCAGCAGCGTGCTGCGGCTGAGCGTGGTCTGCGCCATGATCACGTCGAACTCGGTCGGCTCCTCGCGGTGCAGCGTCACCGCGCGCAGGTCCTTGCCCTGGTAGGCGATGTCGGAGAACTGGTAGTCGCGCGCGCCCCGGATCGGCGGCGTGTGCAGCCCGGCGTGGCCGGCCACCAGCGAGCCGTCCGGGCGCACCACGGCGAAGTAGATCACCTCCGACTGGTCGAACAGCACCGCGCTGACCTCGCGCGGCGACAGGGTCAGCTCCAGCCCGTCCTCGCTGAGCTTGACGTTGGAGGCCACGGTGTAGGCGTCATCGAGCTGCGCCCGGTCGAAGGCCTGCTGGGTGAAGAAGTTGGCGATGCCCAGTGCCACCACCGTGCCGACCAGCCAGGTCAGCGCCAGCGGCAGCATCACGTGCTGCAGCATGCGCGAGCGCAGCGACGGCTTGCGGGCGCCGGCCGCGGCGGGCGCCGGCGCGGAGCTCAGAGCTCGGCCTCCAGCGCGTAGCCCAGCCCGCGCAGGGTACGGATGCCCGCGCCGCTGCCGGCCAGCTTCTTGCGCAGGCGCGAGATGAAGGCCTCCAGCGCGTTGTCGCCCAGCGACTCGTCGAAGCCCGAGAGCTTGTCCGACAGGGTGCGCTTGCTGACCACGCGCCCCGGCGGCGTCATCAGCTCCCACAGCACCTCGAACTCGCGCGCCGGCAGCACGAGCGGCGCGGCGCCCACGGTGAAGCGCCGCGCCTTGCGGTCCAGCACCAGCTGGCCCACCGTGGCCACGTCCTCGGCCCCCAGGGAGCGGCGCACCAGCGCGCGCAGCCGGGCCTCCACCTCGGCCAGGTCGAAGGGCTTGCCCAGGTAGTCGTCGGCGCCGGCGTCCAGGCCGGCGATGCGCTCGTCGGTGCGGTTGCGCGCCGTCAGCACCAGCACCGGCGTGCGGTCGCCGCGGGCGCGGGCGTTGCGCAGCGCCCACAGGCCGCTGCCCAGGCCGCCATGCGCGCTGCCCGAGACCGGCAGGTTCAGGTCCAGCAGCACCGCGTCGAAGGCCTGCACGCGCCAGAAATGCTCGGCCTCGTCCAGCGTCATGGCCGTGTCCACGCGATGGCCGGCCTCGCTCAGGCTGCGCACCATCACATCACGCAAAACGGTGTCGTCTTCAACCAGCAGGATTCGCATTGAAAACCAATTTCTTACGGCGTACGTGTTACTACGGAGCACCCCGCCAATGTGGGGTCAGCGGCGGGTCAGCGCCTATCCGCGATAAGCATGGCATGAGCATACGACAGTTACTCCTCGCCGCGGGGCTGGCGCTGGCCGCGCACGCCCACGCGCAGGCCCCGGCCCGTGCGGCGCTGCCGCTGAGCCTGGGCCAGGCGCTGCAGGCCGCGCGCGGCAACCTCGACGTCTCGCTGGCGCGCCACGCGCTATCGGCCGCGCGCGCCGACGTGACTGCCGCCGACCGCGCGCCCTTTCCCCTGCTGACCGCCAAGACCTCCTCCATCGACCTGCAGAACGGCATCGGCGGCGGCAACGTGCTGCGCGACAAGCGCATCGACAAGTCGATCGGGCTGGACTGGACCTGGGAGCGCGGCAACAAGCGCGAGCTGCGCACCCTGGCCGCGCAGCGCGCCGCCAACGCGGCCCAGGCCGACGTCGAGGACACCCAAACCCAGCAGCTGCTGGCCGCCCATGCCGCCTTCTTCGATCTGCTGGCCGCCCAGGAGCGGGTGGAGCAGGTCATGGCCATCGAGCGCAGCGCGGCCCAGCTGGCCAGCACCGCGGCACGGCGCGTGCGGGCCGGCGACCTGGCGGCGCAGGATGCCGCCCGCACCGAAATCGAGGCCCAGCGCGCCCGCGCCGACGTGCAGGCCGCCCAGCTGGACCGCCAGCGCGCCGCGCTGGCGCTGGCGCAGCTGATCGGCCGCACCGAGGGCGGCAGCCAGCTGCAGGCCCAGTCCGACTGGCCGGCGCCGGACGCTTCGCTGGACGGCATCCTGGACTTCGCCGCCCTGGTGGAGGGCCGTCCCGAGGTGCGCGCCGCCCAGGCCCGGGTGCAGGCCGCCCAGGCCGCGCTGGACGGCGCCGCCGCCCAGAAGCGCGCCGACATCACCTGGGGCGCTTCGCTCGACCACTACCCCGGCACCTCGACCCGGCTGCTGGAGCTGCGCCTGCAGATGCCGCTGCAGGGCCTGTTCGGCGGCTACGACTACCAGGGCGAGATCGCCCGCGCCCAGGCGCTGCTGTCGCAGGCGCAGGACGCGCTGGAGAAGACCCGCCGCGCCGCCGCCGCCGAGATGCAGCTGCTGCAGGAAGAGGCGCTCAGCACTGCGCAGCGCGCGCGCGCCTACGACAGCGAGATCCTGCCGCGCGCGCGCCAGGTCGCCGACGGCGCCGAGCTGGCCTACAACAAGGGCGCGCTGCCGCTGACCGACCTGCTCGACGCGCGCCGCACCCTGCGCGCCACCCAGCTCGACGCGCTGGGCGCCCGCACCGATTTCGCCAAGGCCGTCGGCGCCTGGCAACTGCGCACCCGGCCCGAAGCGCTGGTCCCCAACCCCTGACCTCCCGGATTTCCCATCGTGATGAACCGCCTCCTCTCCCTGCTCGCGCCGCCCGCGCTCGCGCTGGCCCTGGCCGGCTGCAACGAAGCGCCGCCGCCCGCCGCCCCGCAAGCCCCCGCCCCCATCATGCAAGGGAACCAGCTGCGCTTTCCCGCCGGCCACCCGCAGCTCGCGCTGCTGGGCCTGAGCACGGCCGCGCCCGGCCGGAGCGTGGCGGTGGAGCTGCCGGCCCGGCTGGTCTGGAACGAGGAGCGCACCCAGCGCATCTACCCCGCCTTCGCCGGCCGCGTGACCGCCATCAAGGCCGACGTGGGCCAGCCGGTCAAGCCCGGCACGCTGCTGGCGCAGCTGGCCTCGCCGGACTTCGGCGTGGCCCAGGCCGACACCGCCAAGGCCCAGGCCGACATGCACCTCACGCAGAAGGCCCTGCAGCGCCAGCGCGAGCTGTTCGAGGCCGGCATCGTCGCGCGCAAGGACCTGGAGCAGTCCGAGGCCGACGCCGCGCGCGCCCAGGCCGAGGGCCAGCGCGCCGATGCGCGCACCCGGCTGTACGGCGGCGGCGCCGGCGTCAACCAGCAGCTGGGGCTGCTGTCCACCATCAGCGGAACCGTGGTGGAGCGCAACCTCAACCCGGGCCAGGAAGTGCGGCCCGACCAGTCCGGCCCGGGGGTGCCCGCGCTGTTCGTGATCTCCGACCCGACCTCGCTGTGGGTCCAGATCGACGCACGCGACTCCGAGGCCGGCACGCTGCAGGCCGGCACCACCTTCGAGCTGACGCTGGCCGCGCTGCCCGGACAGACCTTCCAGGGCCGGGTCACGGCGGTGTCCGACTTCATCGACCCCAGCACCCGCACCATCAAGGTCCGCGGCGTGGTGGCCAACCCCGACCGCCGCCTCAAGGCCGAGATGCTGGCCACCGCCCGCGTCGAGCGCCAGCTCGGCTCCGGCGTGCTGGTGCCGGCCTCGGCCGTGGTGCTGCGCGGCGTCAAGCAGTGGGTCTTCGTGCAGGTCCAGCCCGGCGTGTTCGAGCCGCGCGAGGTGCAGCTGAGCTACGAGGGCCCGCGCGAGATCGTCGTCTCGCGCGGCCTCGAGGCCGGTGAGCAGGTGGTCAGCAACAACGTCCTGCTGCTGGCCCGCATGTTCAAGGTCGCCAACGACGAGGCCGGCCCCGCCGCCGATGCCCAGCCGGCCCAGGGCCCCTCCCAGGGCGCCGCCAAGGCACCGGCCGCGAAGGCCTCCCAGCCATGAAGCGTCTGATCCACTACGCGCTGCACCAGCCGCTGTTCATCGTGCTGGGCGTGCTGCTGTTCGTCATGGCCGGCGTCATCGCATTCAAGAACCTCTCGGTCGAGGCCTTCCCCGACGTCACCGACACCCAGGTCACCGTGATCGCGCTGTACCCGGGCCGCGCAGCGGAGGAGGTGGAAAAGCAGGTCACGCTGCCGATCGAGACCGCGCTGTCGGGCCTGCCCAACTCGATCCGGCTGTTCTCGCACACCCAGTTCGGCCTGTCCTACACCGTCATCACCTATGACGACGCGGCCAACGTCAACATCGCGCGCCAGCAGGTCAACGAACGCCTCAATGGCGTCGACCTGCCGCCCGGCGCCCAGGTCAATGTGGCGCCCAACGCCACGCCGGTGGGCGAGATCATGCGCTACCGGCTGCGCGGCGACGGCCAGTCCACCACCGAGCTGCGCACGCTGGAGGACTGGGTCGCCGAGCGCGCCCTGCGCCAGGTGCCCGGCGTGGCCGACGTGGTGGCCATGGGCGGCTTCATCAAGCAGTACGAGGTGCAGCCCGACCTGGACAAGCTGCGCGCCTACAAGCTCAGTTTCCAGAACCTGCTGGACGCTTTGGGCCGCGGCAACTCCAACGCCGGCGGCAGCTACGTGGCGCAGGGACCGCAGCAGTTCGCGATCCGCGGCATCGGCCTGCTGCGCTCGCCCGAGGACATCGGGCGCATCGTGCTGGGCGCGCACAACGGCACGCCGATCCTGATTCGCGACGTGGCGCAGGTCAAGCTCGGCGCCGTGCCGCGGCTGGGCATCACCGGCCAGGACCAGGACGACGACGCCGTGATCGGCATCGTCATCATGCGCAAGGGCGAGAACCCCAGCGTGGTGCTGCAGGGCGTGAAGGCCAAGATCGAGGAGCTCAACACCCGCGGCCTGCCCAAGGGCGTGCAGATCGTGCCGTTCTACGACCGCAGCTGGCTCATGGGCAAGACCATGACCACCGTGTTCCACAACCTGGTGGAGGGCGCGCTGCTGGTGGCGCTGGTGCTGTACCTGTTCCTGTCGAACTTCCGCGCCAGCCTGGCGGTGGTGGTGGTGATCCCGCTGGCGCTGCTGTCGACCTTCATGGGCCTGAAGATCATGGGCGTGCCGGCCAACCTGCTGAGCCTGGGCGCGATGGACTTCGGCATCATCGTGGATGGCGCGGTGATCGTGATCGAGAACATCATGCACCGGCTCGCGCAGAAGGGCGAGAACATGAGCAACGAGGAGCGGCGCGAGGTCGTGGCCAAGGCCGCCAACGAGGTCGGCCGCCCCACGCTGTTCTCGATGCTCATCATCATCGCAGCGCACATCCCGATCTTCGCGCTGCAGCGCCACGAAGGGCGCATCTTCCAGCCGATGGCGCTGTCGGTCACCACCGCGCTGATCGGCTCGCTGATCATCTCGCTCACCCTGGTGCCGCTGCTGGCCTACTGGATGCTCAAGCGACGGCTGCCGCATGGCGACAACCGCGTCGTCGCCACCGCCAAGCGCCTGTACGCGCCGGTGCTGGCCTGGGCCCTGGAGAACCGGCGCAAGGTGGTGGCCATCGCCCTGGGCGTGTTCGCGCTGTCCATGGTGGCGGCCGCGCGGCTGGGCTCGGAGTTCCTGCCCGAGCTCAACGAGGGCACCTTCTGGGTCAACTGGGACATGCCCGCCAGCCTGTCGCAGGAGGAGGCCATCAAGGTGCTGCACATGGCGCGCACCACCCTGCAGACCATTCCCGAGGTGCGCACCACCGTCTCCAAGGCCGGCCAGCCCGAGGACGGCACCGACCCCAAGACCCTCAGCATGGCCGAGGTCTTCGTCGACGTGAAGCCGCCCGAGGAATGGCGCAAGGGCATGACCCGCGACAAGCTGATCGAGGAGATGGACCGCAAGCTCTCGGCCATCCCCAGCGTGGACCCGGCGTTCTCGCAGCCGATCCGCGACAACGTGCTGGAGTCGATCTCGCAGATCAAGGGCCAGATCGTGGTCAAGGTCTCGGGCGACGACCTGGGCGAGCTGCAGAAAGCCGTCGAGGCGATGCAGCGCGAGTTCAAGCAGGTCAGCGGCATCCAGCGCGCCGAGGTCGACCGCCTGGGCGAGCTGCCTCAGCTGGTGATCGACATCGACCGCGAGCGCGCCTCGCGCCTGGGCCTGAACGTGGGCGACATCCAGGACGTGATCGAGGCCGCGCTGGCCGGCAAGGCCGCCACCAACCTCTGGGAGGGCGAGCGCAAGTTCGCCGTGGCCGTGCGCCTGCCCGAGGACCGGCGCGTGATCGGCAACCTGCCCAACACGCCGATCGCCTTGCCCGAGGGCGGCTACACCACGCTGGGCGCCGTGGCCAACATCCGCGAGGCCAGCGGCGCCATGAACATCGCGCGCGAGGCCGGGCGCCGCACCATGGCCATCGGCATCTTCATCAAGGGCCGGGACATGGGCTCGGTGGTGGCCGACATGAAGGCGCGCGTCGCGCAGAACGTCCGGCTGCCGGAGAACTACACCATCACCTGGTCGGGCGAGTTCGAGAACCAGGAGCGCGCCATGAAGCGCCTGACCGTGGTGGTACCGATCTCGCTGCTGCTGATCTTCGTGCTGCTGTTCGATGCCTTCAAGTCGTTCAAGACCGCCTCGCTGATCCTGATCAACGTGCCGCTGGCGCTGATCGGCGGCTTCGTGGCGCTGTGGATCTTCGGCATTCCGCTGTCGGTCTCGGCCGCCATCGGCTTCATCGCGCTGTCGGGCCAGGCCGTGCTCAACGGCGTGGTGATGCTGTCGGTGTTCCAGCAGCTGCGCGCCGAGGGCGCGAGCGTGATCGACGCGGTCCGCGAAGGCTCGATGCAGCGCCTGCGCACCGTGCTCATGACCGCGCTGCTGGCCGCCCTGGGCCTGCTGCCGATGGCGCTGTCGCACGACATCGGCTCGGAAACCCAGCGCCCGCTGGCGATCGTGGTCATCGGCGGCCTGGTCACCGCCACGCTGCTCACGCTGATCGTTCTGCCGGCGCTGTACGTGGCATGGTTCTCGAAGAGCGATCCGCCGCCGGCGACCAGCGCCTGAGCAGCAGCGCGTTGGCCATGACGCTCACGGAGCTGAGCGCCATGGCCGCGCCCGCCACCACCGGGCTCAGGTAGCCCAGCGCGGCCAGCGGAATACCGGCCACGTTGTAGGCGAAGGCCCAGAACAGGTTCTGCCGGATCTTCAGCACCGTGCGGCGCGAGATGTCCAGCGCCGCCGCCACCAGGGCCGGGTCGCCGCGCATCAGCGTGATGCCGGCCGCCTCCATCGCCACGTCGGTGCCGTTGCCCATGGCCAGGCCCACGTCGGCCGCCGCCAGCGCGGGCGCGTCGTTCACGCCGTCGCCCACCATCGCGACGACATGGCCGCCGGCCTTCAGTTCGGCCACCTTCGCGGCCTTGTCGCCCGGCAGCACCTCGGCCAGCACCTCGCCGGCCTCGGGGTCCAGCCCGAGGCGGCGCGCCATGGCCTCGGCCGCGCCACGGTTGTCGCCCGAGATCATCGCCAGGCGCAGGCCGCGCGCGCGCAGGCCGGCCAGCGCCGCCTTCGCGCCGGGCTTGGGCTCGTCGCCGAAGGCCAGCAGTGCGCGCGGCGCCAGCCCCTGGGCCGTGCGCTGCACCAGCGCCGACACCGTGGCGCCCTGCCGCTGCAACTCCGCGGCCTGCGCACGCAGCGCGCCGAGGTCCACGCCCAGTTCGTCCATCCAGCGCAGGCTGCCGATCAGGTAGCTCGCCGCGCCCACCTCGCCCTCGGTGCCGCGCCCCGGCACGGCGCGCACGCCCTCGGGCAGTGCCACGGCCAGGCCGCGCGCCTGCGCGGCGGCCACCACCGCGCGCGCCAGCGGGTGCTCGCTGCCGCTTTGCAGGCCGGCCGCGGCCTGCAGCAGGGCGGCCTCGTCCACGCCGGACGCGGCCACGAAGGCCGTCAGCCGCGGCTGGCCCACCGTCAGCGTGCCGGTCTTGTCGAAGGCCACCGTGTCGACCTGGTGCGCGATCTCCAGCGCCTGCGCGTCCTTGATCAGGATGCCGTGCTTCGCCGCCACGCCCGTGCCCGCCATGATGGCCGCCGGCGTGGCCAACCCGAGCGCGCAGGGACAGGCGATCACCAGCACCGCCACCGCGTGGATCAGCGAGGTTTCAGCGCCCGCGCCGGCCCACAGCCAGCCGGCCAGCGTGAGCAGCGCCAGCCCCAGCACCACCGGCACGAACACCGTCGAGACCTGGTCCACCAGGCGCTGGATCGGCGCCTTGGCCGCCTGAGCGTCCTCCACCAGCCGGATGATGCGGGCCAGCACCGTCTCGGCGCCCACGGCGCTCACCTGCATCACGATGCGGCCGTCGCCGTTGATCGAGCCGCCGGTCAGCGCCGCGCCGGTCTCCTTGGCCACCGGCAGCGGCTCGCCCGTGAGCATCGATTCATCGACCTGGGTCCGGCCCTCCAGCAGCCGTCCGTCCGCCGGCAAGCGCTCGCCGGGGCGCACCGCCAGCCGGTCGCCCGGCAGCAGCTCGGCCACCGGCACGTCGGCCTCGCCATCGGCGCGCAGCAGATGCGCCGACGCGGGCCGCAGCGCGTGCAGGGCGCGGATGGCGGCCGTGGCCTGGCGCTTGGCGCGCGCCTCCAGCCACTTGCCCAGCAGCACCAGAGTCACCACCACGGCCGAGGCTTCGAAGTACAGGTGCGGCATGGCACCGGGCCCGGCCGTCAGCCACAGCCAGACCGACAGGCCCCAGCCGGCGCTGGTGCCGGTGGCTACCAGCAGGTCCATGTTGCCGGTGAAGGCCTTCAGCGCATGCCAGCCCGCGCGGTAGAAGCGCGCGCCCAGGATGAACTGCACCGGCGTGGCCAGCGCGAACTGCACCCAGGGCGCCAGCATCCAGTGCGCGCCGAACAGATCGCCGGCCATGGGCAGCACCAGCGGCAGCGACAGCAGCAGGCCGACACCCACGGGGGCGAAGCCGGCCCAGGCCGAGGCGCCGTCCGCCGCGTCGGCCTGGGCCTCGGTGCGGGGCTCGTAGCCGGCGTCGCGCACGGCGCGGCGCAGCCGGGCCTGCATCGCGCCATCGAGCGGCGCGGCGGGCACGTCATAGCTGACATGCGCCGACTCGGTGGCCAGGTTGACCGTGGCGTCCCGCACGCCCGGCACCTTCCTGAGCGCGCGCTCGACGCGGCCCACGCACGAGGCGCAGGTCATGCCGCCGACCGACAGGTTGAAGGTGTTGACGGGAGACAGTGCGGCGACTTCAGTCATGATGGTGCGAGCCTAGACCTTTCCACCGGGGCAAGGTCAAGCCGCTGCGGTACTTACTGACGTGGATCGAAGGGTTATTCGCCGCGGCGCCTTGACCTTGCCATCATGGCAGAGTTGAGACTGATGATGCCATTCACCCTCCAAGGAGCTTTTCCATGAACCAGACCTTCCAAGTCCAGGGCATGACCTGCGGCCACTGCGAGCGCGCCGTCACCCAGGCCGTCAAGCAGGTCGATCCGCAGGCCCAGGTCCGGATCGACCGCGCGCAGGGCCGTGTCGACGTGCTGAGCGCCGCGCCGCGCGCCGCCCTGGCGCGGGCCATCGCGGACGAGGGCTACGCCGTTGGCGCCGCGGCCTGAACCCGCGGCCGCCGCCGGCGCGCCCGGCTGGCCGGTCCACATCGGCACGGCGGCCAAGCGCTCGGGCGTCTCGGCCAAGATGGTGCGGCACTACGAATCGCTCGGCCTGCTGCCGCGCGTGCGGCGCACCGACAGCGGCTACCGCCAGTACACCGAGGCCGACGTGCACCAGCTGCGTTTCATCAAGCGCTCGCGCGACCTCGGCTTCTCGATGAGCGAGATCGGCGAGCTGCTCGGCCTGTGGAACAACCGCCGCCGCACCAGCGCCAGCGTCAAGCGCATCGCGCAGGCCCATGTGGACGACCTGGCCGCGCGCATCGAGGCCATGCAGGCCATGAAGCGCACCCTGCAGCACCTGGTGCACGGCTGCCACGGCGACGAGCGCCCCGACTGCCCGATCCTGGACGACCTGGCGGGCGGCGCCGCGGCCCGCTGAGCCGATCAGTCCGGCGCCGCCTGCTGGCGCAGCAGCTCGCTGCGCTTCATGTCCAGGTAGCCCGGCTGGTCCACCTCGTGCAGCTGCCGGGGGTAGCGCTCGGTGGCGGCAAACCACAGCTGCAGGCGCCGCTCGGCCCGCTCCGCGGGCGGCGCGCTCAGCGAGGCCAGGTAGGCGTCGATCGCCAGGTAGTAGCGCATGGTGTTGCGCTCGATCAGGCCGCGCACCCCGCCGATGTAGGCCGGCTGGCCGTTGGCCTGAGTCCCGGTGACCGAGAAGCCGACCTTGTCGCTGCCGATCGTGGCCAGGTAGCCCTGCATGGCCACGCGGCCCATCAGCCCGTAGCCATAGGAATACCGCAGGTGCACGAAGGTCCTGCCGGCCTCGGCCGGCACCGCCTCCAGCAGGATGCGGTAGTCGCGCGTGCCCAGCGGACCCGTGGGCGCGCCGAGCCGCACCGCGAAGTAGTCGGGCGAGGCCGCCGTCACGCTGTAGCCGAAGTCGATCAGGTAGGCGTCCTGCAGCGGCTGGTCGTACTTCTTGCCCACGCGCACCGCCAGGCGGGCCGCCCCTTCCTGCTGGCGGGCCCTGCAGTACTTGGTGTTCAGGTGGAGGATCAGCACGTCGCACCAGTTGTCGGCATTGCGCAAGGCCGCCGCCACCGCGGCGAAGGGATACTCCACCACCGCGAACACATCGCCCTTGAGATCGTTCGGCGCCTCGGTCGAGTCGATGTACAGCGGCCGCTGGAAGGGGTTGCTCGCCAGCTGGTTGGCCAGTTCCGCCCGCCGCGCCTGCAGGGCGGCGCCGGGGTCCGCGCCAGCGCTCTGGGCCAGGCCGGCAGTCGCCAGGACCATGGGCAGGAGACAGAAAAGGCAAATTCGCAGGAATCGCATGTGGACGCACCCCGTGTGTTCTTCGACCTTAGCCCGGCAGCGCGTCGCCGGCTGTAGGACGGCATCACCTGGAGCGCCAGGACTGGGCGCAGTCCGCAGGCCATGCGCTTGCCGCATTATCGTCCGGGGCGCGCTCCGCACGCTGGCCGCTACCATAGCTGCCATGGTGAGCCCAGCCCCCCTTTGCCACATCGCGTTCCACCGCTTCGTGGACCTGCCCGACCCCGCACGCACCGCAGGCTGCCTGCGCGAACTCGCGCGCGGCCTGCTGGGCAGCGTGCTGGTGGCGCGCGAGGGCATCAACGGCGTGCTGGCCGGTCCGCCGGCCGTGCTGGACAGCTTCGAGGCGGCCCTGGCGCGCGATGCGCGCCTGGACGGCCACTTTGCCGGCATGGCCTTCAAGCGCAGTGCCTGCGCCAGCGCGCCGTTCGCGCGCCTGAAGGTCCACGTCAAGCCCATGCTGGTGGCGGTGGGCACGCCCGGCGAAGCGCCGTTCCGGCCCGGCGGCACCGCGGTCGGCCCGCAGGCCTGGCGCGCGTTGATCGCGCAGGAGGACGTGGTCGTCCTGGACAACCGCAACAGCTTCGAGTACCGCCTGGGCCATTTCGCCCGCGCGGTGGACCCCGGCGTGAGCCATTTCCGGGACTTCCCCGCCTACATCCAGGCCCACGCGCCGGCCTGGCGCGCCGCCGGCCGGCGCGTGGCCATGTACTGCACCGGCGGTATCCGCTGCGAGAAGACCGCCGCCTGGATGCAGGACCTGGGCCTGGATGTCTACCAGCTGGACGGCGGCATCCTCCACTACTTCCAGTCCATGCCCGACGCGTCGGTGGACTGGCAGGGCGAGTGCTTCGTGTTCGACAACCGCGTCGCGCTGGACACAAGGCTGCAGGAAACCGGAACCACGCCCGAGCAGGTCTACGGCGGCCTGCCCGACGCCGCCTGGCGCCTGCAGCGCGCGCGGCGGCTGGATGCCGCGGCCTGACCCGGCCCACGCCATGGCCGCCGCGCCCCCAGCGCCCCTGCCCACCCGCGATGGCGTGGGGCCCAGCTGCATCGCGCTGCCGGCGCAGGCCCGGCAGGCGGGGCCCACCATCACCGACTTCCTCGCGCACAGGTTTCCCGCCATCGCGCGCGATGAATGGCTGGCACGCATGCGCCAGGGCGACGTCGTGGACGCCCAGGGCCTGCGCATCGCACCGGGCGATGCATACCGTCCGGGCATCAAGCTCTACTACTACCGCAGCCTGCCCGCGGAACCGCGCATTCCGTTCGAGGCAGCCGTGCTGTACCGGGATGCCCACCTGCTGGTGGTCGACAAGCCGCATTTCCTGCCGGTCACACCGGCCGGCAGGTACTTGCAGGAGACCCTGCTGGTGCGGCTGCGGCGCCAGCTCGGCATCGACACGCTGGCACCCGTGCACCGCATCGACCGCGAAACCGCCGGCCTGGTGATGTTCAGCCTGCAGCCCGCCACGCGCGCGCTCTACCATGCGCTGTTCCGCCGGCATGCCGTGGCCAAGCAGTACGAGGCCATCGCGCCCTGGCGCGCGGACCTGGCATTGCCCTTGGTCATCCGAAGCCGCATCGCCCAGGGCGCGTCCTTCATGCAGATGCGCGAGGCAGCCGCGGCGGAAGGCCCGCCCAACGCGGAAACCACGGTCGCGCTGCTGGAAGTGCGCGGCACCCTGGCGCGCTACCGCCTGCAGCCCGTCACCGGCCTGCGGCACCAGCTGCGTGTGCAGATGGCGGCGCTCGGCCTGCCGATCCTGAACGACGGCATCTACCCGCGGCACCTGCCCGAGCCCCCCGCCGGCAGCGCGCCCGACTACAGCCGGCCGCTGCAGCTGCTGGCGCATTCGCTGGCCTTCACCGACCCGGTCTCGGGCCGGCCGCTGTACCTGGAAAGCCGCCGCAGCCTGCAGTTCCCGGGCCTCTGAAGGGCGCAGGGTCGATCGGGCCGGACGACCAGGCATGCCGGTGCCAAGCCCGAACACGCCGCGACCACCTGTTTCCGGTGCGTCTTCCCCGGTCCGCGCACCGGGACCCGCACAAGCGCCCGGCCAAGGCGGTGCCGCGCGCACAGTGGCGGTGCGTTTTGTACACATTTGGCGCGCCGGATTGCGTACAAAGCTGGCACGGCTCATGCGTATCCACCGTCCATGGATGCCGCCACGCCCCAACCCGCCGCCATCGAACTGATCGCGCTGACCAAGCGCTACGCCCAGGGCAGCGTGGCGGTGGACAGCATCAACCTGCGCATCGCCAGCGGCAGCTACTGCTGCCTGCTCGGGCCCTCGGGCTGCGGCAAGAGCACCACGCTGCGCATGATCGCGGGCCATGAGCGCGTGACCAGCGGCGACATCCTGCTGGAGAACCGCAACATCACCACCCTGCCCGCCGCCGCGCGCGGCACGGCCATGATGTTCCAGAGCTTCGCGCTGTTCCCTCACCTCTCGGCGCTGGATAACGTGGCCTTCAGCCTCAAGATGAAGGGAATCGGCAAGGCCGAGCGCCAGGCCCGAGCGCAGGACCTGCTCGAGCGCGTGGCCATGGGCCATCTCAGCGCACGCAAGCCGGCCGAGCTGTCGGGCGGCCAGCAGCAGCGCGTGGCGCTGGCGCGCGCGCTCATCACCCAGCCGCGCGTGCTGCTGCTGGATGAGCCGCTGTCGGCCCTCGATCCCTTCCTGCGCATCCAGATGCGCGCCGAGCTGCGGCGCTGGCAGAAGGAGCTGGGCCTGACCTTCATCCACGTCACCCACTCGCAGGAGGAAGCCATGGCACTGGCCGACACCATGGTGGTGATGAACCAGGGCCTGATCGAGCAGGTGGGCCCGCCGCACGAGGTCTACAACCGCCCCGCCAGCGAATTCGTGGCGCGCTTCATGGGCGGCCACAACGTGATCGGCACCGCCGACGGCAAGATCGCCGTGCGCAACGACCACATGCAGATCGCGCCGGCCGGCGGCGCCGCCGGCATCGGCCTCGGCGCCACGGTCACCGACGTCGAATACCAGGGCACCTACGTGCTGCTCGGCCTGGAGGCCACCGACCAGACGGGCAGGACCGGCGTCTCGGTCATGCTGCCCGAAGCCCAGTTCGCCGCGCGGCCCTATGCCCTGGGCGAGGCCGTGCACCTCTCGTGGGCCGGCATGGACGCCCATGCGCTGGCATCCACCGTTTCCACCCCCGCCTGAGGGACTCAGGCGCCCCCGCTTCCCTTCCCAACCCCTCATCAACCAGGAGCATTGACCATGTCCGACACCCTCGATTCCACCGCTGCTGGCATGCAGCGCCGTTCGCTGCTCAAGGGCACGGCCGGCATCCTGGCCACCGGCATCGCCCCCTTCGTCCACGCACAGGACAAGATCGTGCTGCGCTACCTGGGCACCGCGGTGAACCAGGACAAGGCCATCGCCGAGAAGTTCAAGGCCGACACCGGCATCGAGATTCAGTACGTGGCCGTGACCACCGACGACGTGACCAAGCGCGCCGTCACCGCGCCCAACAGCTTCGACCTGATCGACACCGAGTTCTTCTCGCTCAAGAAGATCGTGCCCACCGGCAACCTCAAGGGCATCGACACCAAGCGCGTCAAGAACGCCGGCAAGATCACCTCGCTGTTCACCACCGGCACCGTGGCCGGCAAGGCGGTCGGCGACCAGGGCACCGCGCCCAAGAAGGTGATCTTCCTCGAAGGCGAGAAGAGCAAGGCCTTCGCCAAGGCGCCCACGCAGTTCATGTCGCTGATCCCGACCACCTACAACGCCGACACCCTGGGCATCCGCCCCGACCTCATCAAGCGCCCGATCAGCTCCTGGGCCGAGCTGCTGAACCCGGAATTCAAGGGCAAGGCCGCGATCCTGAACATCCCCTCGATCGGCATCATGGACGCGGCCATGGTGGTCGAGTCCAAGGGCATCCACAAGTACGCCGACAAGGGCAACATGACCAAGGCCGAGATCGACCTCACGATCAAGACCCTGATCGAGGCCAAGAAGGCCGGCCAGTTCCGCGCGCTGTGGAAGGACTTCAACGAATCGGTGAACCTCATGGCCTCGGGCGAGGTGGTGATCCAGTCGATGTGGTCGCCGGCGGTCACGGCCGTGCGCAGCAAGGGCATCGATTGCGTGTTCCAGCCGCTCAAGGAAGGCTACCGCGCCTGGGCCTCGGGCTTCGGCCTGCCGGCCACGCTGTCGGGCAAGAAGCTGGACGGCGCGTACGAGTTCATCAACTGGTTCCTCGACGGCTGGGCCGGTGCGTACCTCAACCGCCAGGGCTACTACAGCGCGGTGCTCGAGACCGCCAAGACCAAGATGGAAGCCTACGAGTGGGCCTACTGGATGGAAGGCAAGCCCGCGGCCCAGGACATCAAGAGCCCCCAGGGCGACGTGATCGCCAAGGCCGGCTCGGTGCGCGACGGCGGCAGCTACGAGCAGCGCATGGGCGGCATCGCGTGCTGGAACGCGGTGATGGATGAGAACGAATACATGGTGAAGAAGTGGAATGAATTTGTCGCAGCCTGAAGGCTGCCGACAAATTCGACCCCCAGGCTGCGCCGCGCTTGCCCTGGGGGCCTCTCACCACCTCTTTTCTGGACCTCATGAGCGCCTCCGCTGTTTCGTCGCACGCTGCCTCGCAGCCGCTGCGGGCCGTCAAGCCCTGGTGGCAGGCGGCGCCATTCACGGCGGTGTTCGTGGTGTTCTTCCTGGTGCCGCTGGCGCTGACGCTGATGGTCAGTTTCTGGAACTTCAACGAGTACGAGCTGATCCCGGGCTTCACGTTCAAGAACTACGCCGCCATCTTCGAGGGCTGCTCGCACCTCACCGACAACGGCGACATCTGCGTCACGCTCAAGACCTACCTGTCCACCCTGAAGTTCTGCGTGCTGGTCTGGGCCATCACGCTGCTGGTGGGCTTCGCGGTGGCCTACTTCCTTGCCTTCCACGTGCGTTCCCCCGGCGTGCAGACGGCGCTGTTCGTGCTGTGCACCGTGCCGTTCTGGACCTCCAACGTGATCCGCATGATCTCCTGGGTGCCACTGCTGGGCCGCAACGGGCTGGTCAACCAGGGCTTGATGGGCCTGGGCCTGGTCGACAAGCCTCTGGACTGGCTGCTGTTCTCCGACTTCTCGGTGGTGCTGGCCTTCGTGCACCTGTACACCATGTTCATGATCGTGCCCATCTTCAACTCGATGATGCGCATCGACCGCAGCCTGCTGGAGGCCGCGAGCGACAGCGGCGCCTCGGGCTGGCAGACCCTGTGGAACGTGGTGGTGCCGCTGTCGCGCACCGGCATCCTGATCGGCTCGATCTTCGTCATCACCATCGTCATGGGCGACTTCGTGACCATCGGCGTCATGGGCGGCCAGCAGATCGCCTCGGTCGGCAAGATCATCCAGGTCCAGACCTCCTACCTGCAGTTCCCGCTGGCCGCGGCCAACGCGGTCATCCTGCTGGCGGTGGTGCTGATGATCATCTGGGGGCTCACGCGGCTGGTGGATATTCGCAGGGAACTATGAAACACCCCCGAAGCGCCTGCGGCGCCTCGCCCTCAAGGGGGCGACACCAGTGGCCCGGCAAAGCCGGTTCCGCAGTGTCTCCCGAAAGCTGACAGGAGCGGCCATGCCATCTCGTGACAACGACGCCCGATCCCCCGGCTTCTGGCCCCTGGCCATCGTGTTCGCACTGTTCGTGCTGTTCATGTACGGACCGATGATCACCATCTTCGTGCTCAGCTTCCAGGGACCCGAAGGCGGCCTGACCTTCCCGCTGCGCGGCCTGTCGCTGCACTGGTTCCACAAGCTGGCCGAGGGCCTGGGCACGGTGGACATCGGTGCCGCCTTCCGCCGCTCGCTGCTGCTGGGCGGCGTGGTGATGGCGCTGACCGTGGTGCTCTCGGTGCTGGCGGGCCTGGCCTTCCGCAAGAAGCTGCGCGGCGGCGACACGCTGTTCTTCGTCACCGTGGCCAGCCTGATCATGCCGTCCATCATCGTGTCGCTGGGCATCGGCCTGCAGTTCCGGCTGATCGATACCGGCCTCAAGGCCTTCTTCACCGCCGTCGGGGCCACCGGCATGCTCGAGGGCTACGGCACGGCGCTCGGCCTCATGACGTCGGCGCTGGGCGCGCACCTGACCTGGACCCTGCCGTTCGGCCTGCTCATCATGTTCGCGGTGTTCAACCGTTTCAACCCGGCCTACGAGGAGGCCGCGCGCGACCTCGGCGCCACGCCGTGGCAGACCTTCCGCCACGTGGTGCTGCCGCTGATCGGGCCGTCGGTGGTGGGCATCGGCATGTTCGGTTTCACGCTGTCGTGGGACGAGATCGCGCGCACCTCGCAGGCCATCGGCGACGTCAACACCTTGCCGCTGGAACTGCAGGGCCTGACCTCCACCGTCACCACGCCCTCCATCTACGCGCTGGGCACCGTGACCACGGTCGTCTCCTTCCTGGTGATGGGCATCGCCGTCACGCTGGCCCTGCTGCTGGGCCGGCGCCAGAAGAAGGGGCGGGCATGAGCGCCGCCCGGCCGCCCGAAGGCGCTCGCACCGCAGCCCGCCAGGGCGAAGGTACCTCCGTCAGCGAAACACTCTCCGTCTCCGACACCGAGATCTACGACCGGGTGGTCTCCGCCATCCTGGACCACCGCCTGCCGCCCGGTACCAAGCTGGTGGAGGACAAGCTGGCCACGGCCTTCGGCGTCTCGCGCACCCGCATCCGCCCGGTGCTGGTGCGGCTGGCCAACGAGCAAGTGGTCACCCTCACGCCCAACCGGGGCGCCTCGATCGCCCAGCCCACGGTGCAGGAGGCGCGCGAGGTGTTCGAGGTGCGCCGCATGATCGAGCCCACGCTGGCGGAGCGTTTCATCGCGGCGGCCGGCAACGAGGACATGCAGGTCCTGGCGCGCTGCATCGACCAGGAGGAGGCCGCGCGCACCAGCGGCGACATGCGCCGCGCGATCCGCCTGTCGGGCGACTTTCACCTGCACATCGCCGACCGCGCCGGCCACCAGACGCTGGGGCGCATCCTGCGCGAGCTGATCTCGCGCACCTCGCTGATCCTCATGACCTACAGCGCCAGCCACACCCAGGAGCACGAGGACGCCA
>Ga0116227_10005119_pt1 | contig 27990 bp, 20 predicted proteins | sample S1TSphgellanicum_FD_89693 | JGI IMG/M metagenome (GOLD analysis project Ga0116227, IMG submission 89693) | Host-associated microbial communities from peat moss isolated from Minnesota, USA - S1T2_Fb - Sphagnum magellanicum MG | ecosystem: Host-associated > Plants > Peat moss > Unclassified...
CTACTTTTTTGTTTCTTTTTTTTTTTAGTATATTCTTTTTGTTCCAAAAAAAACCCCCCAAAACTTTTTTTTTTTTTTTTTTTTTTTTTTTTTTTGTTAAGGTTAAAGTTTGACCTATGAATTTTGGACCTTTGGATTTAGGGTTTTTCATCTTAGGGTTTTTAGGGATAGGTTTTAGCCCACAAGTTTTGGCTAGGGATAAAATTATGGTGTTCACCCAAACCTTAACCCAAAACTCAAAAATTCCAAGTTGCATGCTCTCATGTCAAAGGTCAAAGTCACAAGCCCAAACCCTAAATCGATTGTGCACCTAAACATGAAAATTCCAAGTCATGCACCCTAAACCAAAAAGCAAATATATCAATCATCTACCCTAACACCAAAAACTCCAAGTTGTACACTCAAAACCTAAAACCCAAAATAATAATTTCAAATACCTAACCACGGAGAGTCCAAGTTGTGTGGCTAATCCAAAAACCAAAAACAACATTCATGCACCTTAACATTAAAAGTCCAAGTCATGTTCCTTTACTAAATAACTTAAAACATCAATCACACACCTCAATGCCAAAACAACAATTGTGAACCTTAAGCCCAAATCTCCAAGTTGTGTGGCCTAACCCAAACAACAAAACTTCAAGTTGTGCATTGAAACCCTCCACTTAAAACACAAAGCCCCAAGTCACATGTTAAAGACCCTAATCTATAGACATCACACATCATTAACCTTAGAACAATGAAGCACACACGACATGTTCAACAAGTGCAAAAAGATTTACTACATGTGAACAACTTCAATGTTGTTGACCATTATGAGTTGTTCATCTATTTGGACATTGCTAATCTAGGGTCTTACCATGATTTCATAATCTTTTACCATTATAAATTGCACAAAATCTAATGCATATTTTTGGTGCATGGCAATGAGTACATTGAGTTATTGTTGTTAAAGACTTGAGTTACATGGGCAAGGAGATGTTCATTGGGTACATTCACAAAATAACAAATCATAATAAATGTAATTAATGGTTCGTTTTTCATATTTTTGTGCTAAAAAATATTAGTATTGTAAAAAACATTATGTGTTCAAATGATAATATTTTTAATATATTATAGAAACACATGGAATAATTTGAAATGAATATAATGAGGATAAAATATTCAAAAATATTTATTAAACATTGAAACCAATGTTTTTATTGATTATTTAAGTTTTAAATAGAATTTTAAATATTTTTAAATAAAATTATTTTGGGGAAATTTTTAAAATACATCTTTACATAATAATATAATGCAACTTTTTTTTGGATCAAAAGGATTTTCTATATTTTTTGCAATTTGAAAACTAAATAGTCATAATATATCATAAGAATATTCTAAATAAGTAACCATTTATTTAAGGTGCACCTTCAACTTATTATTTTGTGGATGCACCCCATTGTGCATAGGATTGGGAGGAAGGAGTTGGCTGTTGCTATTCAACAAGAAATAATGAAAGCTAGTTACAACAAAATGCATGTTTGCTACAAAATAAAAATGGAGTGGGGGCATTAGAAGATTGAAACATGAATGGAGGCATTAAATGAAGAGGTTTGATTAAACAAAACAAAAGTATTATACATTGTTTAGAATTATAGTTATTTGCATCAATTTATTACATTGATGTCATATGAACTTCCTTTTTGAAATCATTGGAAATTGCCTTCCAAATGTAATTAATCACATGTGGGATGGTAATTTCTAGTTATAGGTTCAAAAACATCCTTAACCCTAAACTATTCATCAATGATCACTTTTGAATCTTTTAACTTCTTTCTAAAACACACTTCATATTTACACTTTGTTTGCTTTATTTTGAGTAACATGGAATTATAAAAGTCTAACATTGTTAAAACATCTTGTCTCTATTGATTAGGTTGGATGATGTTCATCATGGTTGTGATTGCACACCTTTGTTTTCAATTTTATCTTTTTATAGTGGAGTGGGCAAAACATTAGGACCTGAATTGTTGCAATGACTAATAAATGCAAATGTGTCAACCTCATAGTGAAAAGAGGTCAGAGATAATGTGTTAGAGGGGTTAGTTGCCCTATTGATTAAGCTTTGACATTGCTTGAGAACATTGTACATGGCATGTTCATATAGTTTTTTAAACAATGTTAACACATCCTCATTTTGCAATGTAACTGTATTCAATGCCTCTTCATTTGAATTGCCTATCTTCAATTCTTTGAACGTGTGATGCATAACCTATCCTTCATTTGGAATTGAAACTGTAGCCACTACATTATATGCACCATAAAATGGTCTTTCACATTTGATTCATAATGAATTGATAACATTTTTTTCACCACAATTGTAAATGCGCTCCCATGTGGCACATGTTCACGTCATCCAACTTTACAAAAATGAAGTTGCTAGAAATACAAATTTTTTATTGAGCCAAGTTGTTGCATGAGCTTGGTTTCCAAGCATGGTACTTCAAGCTAGAACTTGGAGCTTCGATATAACATTTTTCGTATAATTGAAGAAGTAAGATCTATACATTAGGACACAAAATGAACAATTATAAGTTGGGTAAATCAAAAGACATGCACGGGGTCAACATGTGCATTCATCAAAATCATAGATAAACATGTCAATACATTATTAATATTATTTATGGATGAAACCTTCATGATAAGACTTATTCCTTGAAAGATTTGCATTAGTCCAAAGGTGAGTTTAAACACAAAAATTCACTTCAAAAAAAGTTATTCCTTTAATTAAGGATATGGATAAATTTGCAAACTTTCATCCTTTAAACACTAATCTCCAACTCATGATTTATCATAGATTGACACATGAAATGATACAACCTATTCCATCAAATGATTGTTTGCATTGTACATAATTTATCTTTGTGAAGAAATTAAATGTTAAATGTCAAATGGGATTGTTTAAAGGATGTTTAGAGAATGTTCAACATAATGCCTATATGTGATTTCTATTATCAAGTCTATAGTTTTTCACCTTGGGTCATTTTCGTTTTATACTAGGTTGAGGTTCTGATTATTTTATTGGGCACAAATATAGTTGTTGATCTAACTATTTTCTATGATTGGTATAACACAAACTATGATTAAGACATAAATTGAAATTCAAAAGACATTAAATCAAAAATAGGCTATTGGAAACAATACAAAAATATTTTTTGTTTCTTTTTTCCATGATTGTCCAATTGCCTAACTGAGATGTGTTTGGTGATGATTAGATACATCTTAGTGTTCCCCATGTAAAAAACTTGTTCATAATAAGAGCAAAATTTGTGTCTAAACATCATCCATTGGATCAAATCAAGGGCAAACAAGAAAAAAAGAAAGAAGCTAATTCTTTTGTATTATTTGCAACAAAAAGCCATTGTAGATTTAACATTCTACCCTAAAACATCTAAATTTAATTAGCGATCATCATATGGTTAACAAATACTAAATTGCCAATATGGAAGGCCATCAAGCTCCCATTTATGACACCTCAACAAAAGTGATAGAATATGGAATATCGTCTATTCAATATTTTGCCAAGTTCGCTTTACTTGTTTCACAATTCCATTTTGCCAAGTACATGTTATTTTTCTATTGGCTATTTTGCCAAGTTGGCTTTACCACTTTTGCTAAGTCCATTTTGTCGCGTTGCACAGTTGACATTGCCCAATTGTCAAGTCCATGTTGCCAAATACTTTTCACTTGTGGACTACCCAAATCTAGATTTTTTTTTTTGGGTTTTTCAATGCTTGAATTATAATTATTTCGGTTTGTCAAGCCTTCTATTCAATTTTATTTTTTTAATAGGTTGCTTGTTCCCCACCCCATTTCTTTCTGTTCTTTTTCTCTCTTTTGTTGTTGACTTGATGGCTCTTCAAGCTTGAGAAGAGCCCTTTCAAAATTCAAACTATCTTTTAAACTTGTTAAACTTGATTGGCATCTGCTAAACTTCCATGGGAAAATCCTTTTTTTTTTTGGTCCAAGGAAACTTTCCAATCTTCAAGTGTCTTTCAATCAAACCCATGGGGGTGCTTCCCTTACTACCTATTTACCTACTTATTCATCTACCTATGTAAAACATGGATGATGAAAAGCTTGAATGGGGAGCTACTAAGGCCTACTTAGGGGCCTACCAAAATTAAGGGATACCTAAGGGTCTACCTAAATTAATGGATATCGAGGAGCTACTTAGGAGGTTACATAAAGCTTACTTAAGGGGCTATCACAATATTTCCTAACTTAAAGGATGCTTAGGTGCTACTTAAGTAACCTAGTGGGTTCTTTAAGGATTACCTAAAAATCACCAAGGGGCTTACCTATGTTATGGGATATCTAAAATAAAGGCTATCAAAAGCTTACATAGGAAGTTTCATAGGGATTATTTAAGGTGTTACATAGGGTCTATCTTGGGACCTACCTAAGTTAAGGAACACCTAAGGGTTTACTTAATGAGCTATTTATGGAATTACATAAAATTTATGTAATGATTATGAGTCAACCCTAAATAGTCACCCCAATAATTCCTAGGTATCCCCTAACCCCAAAAAAATCCCTAGTTAATCTCACAAATAAACTCTTTGTAACCTCTCAAATAGCCTTTTAATATCCCATAACCTAGATAGACCTTATGTAATCCCTTTTATAAACTTCTAATAACCTCTAGGTAGCCCTTAAGTAAGGCTCTATGTAATCCTTTAAGTATTCCAAACCTAGCTAAATATCAACTTGGATTCCCTAGGTAGACCTTGGATAACACCTTAAGTACCTAGGTAAACTTTTAGATGTCTCCTTAAATAATCCTTGCCTAAACCTTAGGTAGCCTTTTAAGGAGCCTCTAAATATATCCCTAACCTTTAAAAAATCCTTGACTAACCCTTTAGGTAAGCTTTGTTTAATGCCCAAAGTCTTCTTTAGGTATCTCATAACATAAAAAAATGGCTTTAGGCAAACCTTTTTTGGATATCCCAATTTTAAGAACAAGACCCAATGGGGTTTACATGGACTTGGACTCGCTTTAAAATCAGACTTGATGGGGTCATAAGAGTGTTCTTTTTAAACAAGGTTTTGGGTGGGTAGGTTTAGGTAGGGGCTAGAATAGGGGCTAGATAGGATTTAGGGTTTCTAGTTTTAGCCTCCTATGCCCAATGTAGTTTGTGAATGTGAAAGTTCTTAAATATGAAGATGCTTGCATTTTTCTTTGGTACAAAGAAAAATAAATAGAATTAAAAATAATACACATTATTTAAATGCTATATATACTTCATCCAAAGTACTACTATGGACATGAAATATATATTTTGGTGTTGAATAATTATTTATTTTACTTTGAAGATTGCATGTTGAAAATAGAAATACAGTGAAATATTCCAAAAATATTCGCCCTTTTTTCTTTTTTTATTCTTTTACTAAATTTTGTGGGTTTCCAAAAGAAATTTGTGAAAATGTCAGCATTTCTGAGAATAATATAATTAGTTTTGAAGCTACCAATGTAGGTACTATAATAGTTTGGTAACCGGCTATTTGGAAGTAGTGATATTTTGCCAAAAATTTGGTCACTATTTTTGACAAGAAAATAGAGAAAATTTTGGATTTTTTTTGTTTTCATAGTGTATATTCAACTTTTTTTTTAAAAAATTTATGGATAAATAACCAAAATTGATTTTTTAATCATAAAATTGATTTTTTTGGGTAAAAGAAACCTGATTTGAAGTAGGACTGGCAAAACCGAAGCAGTAAAATAGAATGCAAAGGAAAAAAAAAGAGACGCAAATGAAAGAAATTATTGATTAATTGATTGATTGATTATTTATTTATTTATTGGGTTAATTGAAAGGGCGTTCGGCAACGGAAGACTACCTAGTGTCCGTTTTAGACCAGAGTTGAGGCAAAGAAATTTTGAGACCAAATAAGTGGAAATTTTTAATTTCTTAACCAATAGAATTGCGCGATTTGGGCTCAAACTTAAGCCAAAAAAACAATTGCGACGAGAGACCAAAAAAAACTTTATTACTGTAGTCGGGGGGGGGCGGGGGGGTTGTTCTGCGTGGCAACTTCGTCTTGCACGTCGTTGGTCGTCTTGCAGAGCGTTTTGTTCTTTCCTGTGCTCGTCCCATGTTTCGCGTCCCCGGCGTCGTCGTCGTTGTTTCGGCTCCGAGAGTCTTCTGCGCCACGGCTTCCTATCGCACTGGCCAATGCACAGGATTTGTAGAAAAAAGATTTCCCGCTTTGGTGGAAAATGGAGGTCAGAAATTTCCTCTTCTTCGCTCCGCTTCTGGTGTTGGAGTGGCGGCTTGGCGTGAGCAAGTAAGTTCGTCATCCTTCACTTTCTTTAGATGTCGGTTCGTGCTCCTCTTCCTTCTCCTCAAGCTTTCCTGTAGGTCGTCGTCAATCCTTTCTTTAGATGTCGTAGTATCGTGGCATGTGCATGTCACTACCGCGGGTTTTTTTTAATCTGCTCTTTGTCTTTGCTCGCCTTCAGTGGTGGCAGATGCATGAGGAAAGAGCTTCGTCGACGTTCTTCCATCTCTGATGATGATTTTAATCCTCGCTTTCATGTATCTATCTTTGTCGGCATGATTTTTGGGCTCGGATTTTTAGTTTATAACATAAACGGATCCGACGCTCGGTCGCGCTTCGTCCAAGAGACCACGTGATCCTTTCAGAAGCTATAGGGGGAATTGGCATGTACTGTTTGGCAGAGGCTGGCGAAGCATTAGCTTGCTTGCTCCGTCCTACTTCACTTGTTCGGGGGAGACATCACGAAACAGTCTTGAAAGAGCAGTGGAATGCAGAAAATTGGAGAATTGTAGTACGGCTCAGCGTTAGATTGTGCTCGGAGAGGAGGCAGTACACACGTGCCTTGAGAGGACGAGCCAAGTGGAGAGATTCACATGCTTCCTGGCTTTCTTTGACTTCTGACTTAGACGCGTAAGCCGGCGGTAAATTTCTGTACCATGATGAAGAGTGGGCAATTCCAAATAGAAATTAGAATAAATCTGAAGACAATAATTGCAGGAAGAACAAGCATGCTGAATCTATTTTAGTCTACAGATGAAGATGGCTATCTGTCTGTTAGATGGCCTGGTTGTTCTGTATGCCTGTTCTGTAGCCTTGACTTATTTCATTTTGATGAAGTTAGTATTGCTTTTGAAGAAAGAATCTATTGAAAAATTACCATTCTTTTGGTGCACTGAATGATAGATGGAAATCTGTTTTAGGGCATTGATCAAATGGAAGGTGCTGGGGAAAAATATCATGCATTAAGGGAAGACTACCCTGGCCATACTAATGGAGAAAGCCTTGCTAATGGAGAGGAGAACCTTGAAGTAAGTGTATGTGTTGATGGGTTGAAATTGAAAAGTTGCACCACAGTATCAGACGAGATAGAAAAACAGTTAGTTGATGAAAATTGCTTGTCAATAGTGTTTCTAATGCTGCAACCCTCCTGTCATGTATTGTGCAATTCAGTATTCTCTCCTATTGCAAAATGGTCTCTTTGCTTGATCAACTTGATCAGGGAGCAGCTGTCAAAGACCAAAGTCTTTTGTGTAATCTTTCTCAGGCTTTGCAATCTACATCGTTCAGCCTGCACATACAAAAGTTGGATCTCATAAACAAGATAATGACCAATTCTCTTGCTTTCCTGTACAGTTGGTTAATCGGGCAGAGGAGGGTTTGAGCTCAATGTCCACTGAAAAGCACTCAATTGTACCAGGTGTCAAAAGAGATGGAGGTTTTCCAAGTGAGAAGCACACTTCTGTTGGTAGAAGTAGGCATGTGTGCAGAAGGTGGATGAAATATTTAGGTTGGATGTGTGAACTGGCAATGGACCTACTTCGAAGTTTCCATCATGTGATCTTGGGCAGCAAGTTGAATGTTCTGCTACTATGTGTTCCTTTGGCAATAGTTGGTGTTCCATTGCAATTTGGCCAAGTAATTTTCCTTCCCATCCAACTCCATCTTATTTCCAATTCTAAATGTTCCTTGTTCTTCATTGTGTGGTGTCTTTGTAAGGTACTATCATGAGGTCAGTTGTGAGTTGTGATGTTGATCAGGAGTGATTTCTCCGGATCATGACTCCAAAGGCTGTTGTGTAGTGTTCTAATGGTGTGCCACAATTCATTGCATGGGTAAAGCTGCCCATAGGATGGATGTCCATAATTGCATAGGGAAGTATCTTCTCCAAGTTATCATTCATGTATGAAGTGCTTTTATTCATCAGCTACGTCTCTCGAGTGCTAGCGAACATCATGACGAAATCTATCAATTGCCTCCAGAAGTGTGACAAAAACTCAGGATGCAGACATTTGTATGATGTGTAATGTGTAACGGTTTGCCTGAAACTTTGGGTGGATTGGTGTATGAATATCTACACCCACAGTCAGGAGCTGATGACATCAGTGGAGAGTCATGGCAGCTTGTCACTGCTATTCATGATGAAGGTGATGGTTTGACACATTGTGAGTGACACTCATAAGGTTATGACCATACTAATGCTTGTCATGTTACTTCTGGTTTTGCTGGAACTGACAGAATTGTCACCTTTGAAGTGTTGTTGTGGAGCTTCCTCTGCAATCTCATGGATATGTTTTCATCTATCAGTTTGATGGCCTCCTGACACTCAATGGAGGATGATGTAGTTAGCTTTATCATCATTTGTTACCAAATTCCTTGGACAATTTTTATTCAAGAGTCAGTGCAAGTGTCTTTGCTTTGGAAGATATTGGACTGAAATGATGGTGTGTTGTTTCACTGCAGGGTTGGGTGTTTTTATTGAGTCTACTAGGTATGGCACCATTAGCTGAGCGGCTTGGTTTTGTCACAGAGTAAGTGGAATCAAACTTCAGATTTCCATGATACTTGAATTATACCAGAAAGTGAGCAGTGTTAGTGTTATATGAGAAGGTTATGCAGTGTTAGTTTGATCGCTTTCTTGGTGGATTCACGCACCAAATAGGATAGATGTGAACAACAATTCCCAGGTGTTTTTATTAGGTAATCCATACTCTGGTAGTGAACTTGCAACCTAGCAGAATTTATTGTTGACACTCATTCTTGCATTCCTGTTTGTGAAGCTATTCCACAATCTTAAGTTCTTACCTTTCTGCATCTCAAAATTGACCAGAATAACTCCTGAACCTTTCAGTTGCTCTTTTGCAGACAACTATCATTTGTTACAGGGTCAACAGGTACTGCATCATCCCCTTGTAACCTACACTTGTCCATTCTTGCTCTGTGTGCTGCCAAGTGTGCAATCTCAAAGTCCTGTAAAAATTTTAGATAAATTTTGTTCACCATGAACACTGAAACCTCAGTTCTTGACATGGCAGAACTCATGGCCTAGATAGAATCGACCAGGCTACACTAACCTGTGGAACAGTTACTTTATCAGACAAGGTATCTGAAGTTGTCAAAGTTTGGATTTCTGAACCTATGTGTCAGATTAGGATGGGGTTGTCTTGCACTTGTGGTAGTTTCACTTGAGGACATATATGCTCATGCACTGATGTAGGCTGGTGTATGCTGTCCAGTTGGTGGCCTCCTGAATGCCACATTTGGCAATGCCACAGAGATGATAATATGCATTTTTGCCCTGAAAAACAACATGATACGAGTTGTACAGCTTTCACTTCTGGGCTCCATTCTCTCAAACATGTTGCTTGTTTTGGGCAGTGCTTTTCTGTTTGGAGGTTTGGCACACCCAAAAAAGACCCAAACATTTAGAAAGGTATGGGATAGTGGCACAGTTTTTCCAGTGTTTGTGAATGAATTAATGGTTAAGGTACAGAGTCCTTTCTGGGTTTACAGGAGGAACAAAGTAATGGACAGAAATGAATGTGCAAGATTGTGTTTTATGGATTAGGACAGCTTCAAACTTTTTCTTCTTATCAGTTTTGTTGCCTGGTTTATTTAAGTGGCTCATCACAGGAGTTTGTGCAGAGAATGAGAAAGTTCTGTTGCATGGGTATGTGATGCAGGCCACAGCCCAGGTGAGTTCAGGCTTGCTATTGATGGCAGTTATGGGTCTTCTATTCCCTGCAACCCTTCATGCTACAAAGACTGAGATGTATAGTGGAGAATCTGAACTTATCCTGTCAAGGTTCAGCAGCATAGTTATGCTGGTGGCTTATACAGCTTACCTTTATTTCCAGCTAAGAAGTCACAGGGAGCTTTATGATCCAGAAGGGGTAAAGTTCACTCCAGATCCTCACTTTCCTTACTGGTAATAGCAGTGTTAGGCAGAGCCAGCTGATCATTTTATGTTGTTAACAAAGAAGATTTGCAGTGCAGTCAGACTGATGTTGACAAAACTCTGGACAGGCTATGTTCTAGTGCAGGATGCAAGCATTAGAAATACATGTCATGATATATAGTGAAGAGCATGGGTAGTTCTTGCTCATGTCTGACATTAATTTCCTCTCTTCATCCATGAGGACATTTGGAATTGGAAGATTACACTGAAATCAGACATCAAAACTTTTGTTTTGCAGGAGGGTGTGGAAGGTGAAGCAGCCTCTGATTCAGATGAATGTAAACTGGCCTTTTGGGTCTCAATTGCATGGCTGACCATCTTGACTATATTTATATCTATCCTCTCTGAGTACCTTATTGATGCAATAGAGGTATGTGGGCAAACTGATCCTGGATGGAATATTGTAGGTACATTAGGCTGGCCTTATGTGGTGGATTTATAGTACTTTTACATGGGGGGGTCCAGAAGAACAGATTCTTCAACATTTGTTCTATCATTGGCTAAATGCCTGAATGTCCATATGGCAGCAGTCAATACTTAGATTTTTTAAAGTCTGTGTGACCCTGAACCTTTGCTTTGCAACCATCTTCTAACTTATCAAAGCTCTGGACAATTCTTTTGTGATAGGGTGCTTCAACCTCATGGAATGTACCTGTTTCGTTCATCAGTGTGATCATACTTCCAATTGTTGGAAATGCAGCTGAGCATGCAAGTGCTATCATGTTTGCTCTTAAAGACAAGCTGGTGAGTTGTGGAACCTATCACTGTCCTCCCCAAATGGCTTTGCTAGAAATTTCAAGGCTGGTGACCTGATTGCATCTTGGGACATATTTACACTGGATAATAAGATTCTGAGATGCAGGTTAATGTCATCCTCCTCCTATATATCCCATTGTGACAAGCTGGAGTTAGAAATTGAAGCCATAAACCGATACCATCTTTTTATTCATCTCATTATAAGTAACCTATAGGTAGTCTATGATATCTGTTGATTTTTTTTCTTCTGCAGGACCTATCCTTAGGAGTTGCCATTGGTTCTTCAACTCAAATCTCGATGTTTGTGGTGAGTCAGGATATTATCTCTCACTACTTTTGAATTTGCTCCTTGGCATAGAAAATTAGGTCTTGGTGGTGCTGGACATAATGGTACTTGTGGACTAGCTATGTCAAGTTTGTATTGATGAACTTGAATGATTGCTGCTTGCAGATCCCATTTTGTGTTGTCATTGGGTGGCCAATGGGCACAGATATAGACCTTAACTTCCAACTCTTTGAGACAACCACTCTTTTCATCACTGTACTTGTGGTGGCTTTCATGCTTCAGGTAAATTCCTTTCTCTTCTTGAACATTCCTAATTTCTTCATTTCTGAATGCTACACCTGGAGTTAATCAAGTGGGTTTTTCCCCCCTTCTTGTGAATTGATTTGACTATGTTCCCATGCATACAAATGCCTTTGCTTGCAGGCCAAGTTATTCTCACTTCTCCCTTGTGAGTAATGCTCAACTGAGGCTTGGAAGCATGTTGTTGACATTTACAGTATTCTGACATAGACTTCTTGGATTTCTGCAGGATGGGACAGCAAATTATTTCAAGGGTCTTATGTTGGTGCTCTGCTACTCGATAGTGGGGGCCAGCTTCTTTGTTCATTTGGACCACAGTGAGTGATTTGACTCATGTTGTAATTCATCAAATTCAGAACTACCTCAGCATGTAATTTTAATGCACCAGGCTTGCTGGAACCTGTATCAAAGATGAAATATGTAGTTGATTTTTTTGTTTTTTCCCTTTCCAACTGGAATACAGAAACAGCAACTTAGAGCAAGTTTCTCAGAAATTGGGAACAGATAGAGATAAACAGATTGGGTCTGAAGTAGATAAAACCAGTCAAGAATTTTGACATTATTTGTTTATTGACATGATTTTTCAGACTCAGTACCCTAGCTGCAGGTTATGTCACATGAATGCCTATGGAAGGACAGGGATTACAATAAAATCATGTTCCCTTTCCACTTCTGTGAATGTGCATTTGACTTGACCTCAGTATCTGTATCATTAGAGTAGGGCCTCATTGGTGGCTTTCTTGTTACAAACTCTCAACAATCTTATGGGATTCTGTGCTCACCATGTAAATAAAGAAACAATTTGCAACTAAGGGGTACATCACAGTACCATTATCTCTGAATGTTTTGTGTTGACATGCACAAGGGAGTGTGGAGTATTATCCAGATGTTTTGGAGGATCGAGGGGGGTACTTCACAGTTGCCATATCCCTCCTGAATGGTTTTGGCTTTTAAATGCATAGGTGTATTTTGTCCTGGTGTTTTGAGGATCATTCATGTAATTCGTGTGCTAACCAATGATCAAAATATGTCACAAAGAATTTCATTGTAAGCAGGTGGTGGGCACAAGTGTGGAGGTTGGAAGTTTGGAATATGACAAGAACAAGAATCACAGCACATGACTGTGGCCTTTCCATTCCATGTGTAAGTTTTTCTATGAAGGTGGGCACACCACTTTACCAACTTTAGATATGTTGAGCAGCTTAAGCTATAAACAGTGCTTGAATGGGTGATGATCTAAGGCTCTACTAATGCTACCTTATAGGACCCAACTTTCAAAACAACCTAGAATGGTGGAGAAACTAAACAGTGCATGGTGGATGTGCTAAATACTGATAGAGGGCTGCCTCTGTTCAGCACGCACTTAGAAGTTAAGCTTGAGGAGGCCATTGATCCTTTATTCTTAACTTAGACTTTTATTGACGTTTGTTATTTTTGGTGCATACAACAAAGGTTTTCACATGGATTATCTCATTATCATCATCCTTTTTTTCCACTTTCATCCATTTTCCTTTCCATATTGATTTTCTGGTTACTCGACTTTCTATATCCATAATGTCCTAGTCTCCAGTTCATCCATCAATGTTACAAATCCTAGAGCTTTGAATGCTGCAAAAATTGCTCAATTCAGTAAAAGAATGGGGGTCAGGGGGAAATATCGGATGTTTGGTGTAAGGGGGTTTAGTGTTTGATGATGAGTGAATTAAAACAGATTAAGATTTCGAGCTTAAAATCTTTGATCGTTGCATCTTTGGCTTTGAAATGAGAAGAAGCTTTGTCAAGCCTTAGTTGGTACACCCATCAGATATGAAATCACTCAAAAAAAACTAAAAATGAGGAAGATATGGAGGTGGAAGGAGAGAGAGGTTTAGAGTTATATTTTCAAAAAAAATTGAAGCAAACTATCACTCATCCTCTTCCTATGATGGATGTTGCTCCTTTATACCTATGATGCTCAAAGACCATTTGTGGCCCTCCAATTTGCACGTCCTATTGCACAAAAATCATTCAATTTGGTTAAGTGATGAGGAAAATATTTTAAAATGTTAGATAATAAATATGTGTTTGGTGATGGGCGGTTCTACCCTAACTAATTTGGGGCCAACATTAACAATACTAATCCTCATTGTAAGTTGTAAGGAGAGAGTTGAGTAAGACATGTTCAAAAGGCCATCTTAAGCTACAAAGTGGAACGTCCCTTTCTCCCATTGTATACAATTCATTAGTCCCACCACATTCAAATTGTGGAGTCTTTGCCAAGAGTAAGAGAGACCTTATTCAAAAATGGGTGTTATAAGGAGAATAAAAAAATGTTATTAAGGCAACTATTTTGGGATTGGCAACTTTCTTCGTATCGTTAGTTTGCTAGATCCTATCTCACCCAAGACAACCATTAAAAGATTAAATGTCAAATAGCAAATTTCACCCTTTTAAAAAAAACTACCTTCAAGTGAAGAAGGTTTTGCAATTGATGTTAAGATCCATGGAAATGCACTTTTTTTTTTTAACCTAGCATGTTTTGAGAGCAATATTTGATGGAGTTTTTTCAAAAATAGTGAATAGATTTGTTGTTGTGTTGAAGGCAAGGTTTCAATACTCACCTTTGTTTCTAATAACAAGGCATCATGACATGTAGGACTTGCTTGTCATATAACTTAATTTAATTAAGTTAGTTAGCAAATATTGTTTTGGGAAATGTTGTAAATTTGATGGTGTTAGATCGATTTGACGATGTCATGAATTCAATATGTCATACATTTTTAAAGGTTGGGTATCATATTTTATAACTTTCATGTTGATTTTGTTTTTGGGGAATGTTTCTGTTTTTTTTTTTTTCAAAATTGATTTTCTTTAATGTTATTAACATGTGAGTGAGCATGCCTTAATCCTTGTTTTGTATTGGCAGAGGCATTTTCTTGAGAAAGTTACATCATGTGAGATGAGTAGGCTGAGGCCGGGGCCTCAATCTCTCTCACACCATAACATGACTTTCTTAGGAAAAGGCCTTCCCTCCCTTGTGGAAAGATTTCTAAGCATTTTTAAAACTTTTACCTTTTACTTACCTTTTTGTAACACCTTATGAAAATTGATCCATTGTCCTAGGATCTTGTAGTGTTCTTACATAATCCATGAAATTATGTCATATGACCCAATTTGAGCTCTATGTTGTTGCGCACTACTAGTGACGATCAACTTTTTTTTTTTTTTCTTATGTTTTTATATGATTTTTAATAATTCATCATTATTTATGTCAATGTCAAATTTAATTTAAATTAATATACATTTCATGGACATGAAAAGACACATGTTAATTTGTTTTTTCATATATGGAGATAGTTATTAGAAAAGGTGAGAGATACTTATTATGAAAGTTAATAGGAAAAGGAAATCATTAAAAAAAAAAATGAAATAAATAGGCGTGAAAATGAGGGAATTATTTTTGAAATTGTCTTTGGAATGGTCTATGGAAGACCATACAAAGGATTCGAAAAAATCCCCCATGTACCAATTCCAATTACTCATCAATGAAATTGAAAATTGAAAATTGAAAACCATCTCTTCAACTCAAAAAATCCTTACATTGTGTGGTGTGGTTTTTTTCTTTGGCCCATTTGAAAAGATTTAAATAATATATCCCTTTTTGTAGTCCACCTTTGTTTTTTATGCGTGTGGGTGGAACAAGATTTAACACCACATTTTCGATGTAGCAATACTCATACAAACCCAAATAAATATTGTTGCTTGACGTACTTTAATTTATCTTTATGGTTTAATGATTTAAGAGTTTTTTTTAAAGTTTTGATTTGAGTTTTATTTATTTCATGTCCAATTCATATGCCATTTCATTAAAAATAATTGATTTGATTTGCAATGAATCGGTGTTGAAAGTTTTATACCACTACATTTTTGTGAGTTTTTTTAACATATGGACATATGATCTTGTTTTCAGATTAAATCAAAAAAGTTGTGGTTATATTTTTTTAATTATGAAAACTTGGTGTGATGTGCATGGATTTCTTGAAGAGATTTTTTTATTTTTCATTGATTACATGTACATTAAGGTTTTATATATATATATATATATATATATATATGGTGCAAAAACATTGAATTTGTTTTTTTAGGTATTAAAAAATTTTCATTTAACTTAAATTCAAGTTTATATTAAATATGTTTGGGGGTTTAGTTATTCTATCACTATTAAAATTTTGATAACATTAAAAATATGTTTACTAGTTGAAGTTCATCTACATGCTATGATTAATTTAATTTTAAGTTGTTTCATTTTCTTAAATAAATTATTTTCTACTTTTTCATGTAATGTTTAACATGATGTTTCCTTATTGATTTCTTACATTTTCAAGTATATTCATTATGAAATATAACAAATAGCGATTTTTTAAAAAAAAATAATGCAAGATTGATGGTATAAAATAGTTCATTTAATTTTTTGGAAAAATTGTTGCGTTCGAGTTGTTTTTTGGGAGAAATAAAACCTATTGATTGTGGGTATAAAAATATTTTCAAAGAATAAAATTCATCAATCTTGAATGCATGTTAAATCTGTTTATTGTACATGTCAATTCTAAAATCTAACAATTATTATCTTGATAAAAACGTGTTGGTTTTGAGTTCAAGGTGGGGATGGGGGAAAATATATTGGATAATACGGGGCCAGGGATATATCCATACATTAAATCCCATATAAAATTCTAATATTATAAATATTCCAATAAAAATCGTGATAAATCGAATTTAAGAAATTAAAGTTCTTTTCTTTTTGTTGTGAAAGTTTGCATAAATGTGGTTAAAAAAAAAATTGTATAAAAATTCCTTCTTTTTTTAAGGGGGGGAATCATTAAATTTTGAAAAAAAAAATTTGAAAATTTTTTTTGCCACATTTCCACTCTAGTTTTAATTTAGAAGCAGTTTTGTTTGTAGTGTTTCAATGGTTATATAGGCTTTAAAAACCTATCACCATTAAATGTGAAATCCTTTTTGGGATGTTCATTATTGACATGATGTTAGAAAAATGAAAAAAAAATTCTTGAATATGGGATGCCATATACCTTTGACATGAAATAAATGAAACAAAAAAAATGTTTTAATATCATTGAATTTGTAAACATAAATTATAAATTATAAATGTTTTGGGTTTGAAGGTTATGAACATGGTGCGCAAACCGTGGGTGCACCCTAATGGAACTTTCACTAGGCTTTTTTGCAGATTGTCAAATAAACACAACATAACCCTAGGGCTTATTTGATTGAATTCTCCTTCAAATGCAAAGCAAGGTCCTTTTTTTAAAATGAATTTTATTTTCTAATTTGAACCCTATCAAGTTTTTATACACATTTGTCTTAACCCAATGATCCACTTTTAACAATTTGAGAAAATTAGTAGCTAGGACATGTTTCATTAATTTCATAGGGTAAAGGCAATGTTTAATGGTGAAACCTAATTGAAGTGGAACTTTATCTCATGTTTTACATTCCCTAACAAACAAAGTAATGTGCTTCAATTAACAATCACATCACTATTATATTATATGATTTCATCTTTCCAAAGGTGGTCTATTACAAGCCATCACCTTGAATTTGTGTACTTGTGTTAATGGGCTCTCACCAACTTTGTGGCTCACCAAAGCAAATGTGATACTTCACAACATTAATTGCAAAATGAGGGAAAGAGATTATGAAAGGTGGGGAAGGAAGATTGATACATTTCTTCAACCGATATTAGATCACAAATTTTGGACAATATTATGCAACCCATTTGGTGGGTGAATAGATTCCTTTAATTCACAAGATTTTCTTTTGTATTGAAACCTCCAATGACAACTTCAACCATAACCACTACAATAGCTTCCTATCATGTCTTCACAAAGCATGAAGAGAAAGAGTCTAATTAGGATTTGAATTCATGAATACATAATATTTTGCAGCCTTATTTTTTAGCAACTAGCCTTCTTTTATTAACAAATTTTTGAATCCCAAGTTCATCAAATCAATAGAGCAAGCATTCCCACCATTGAACACATGTTGGTCATTAAACATTTTGAATATCTTTTTCATTTCTTATCCATTGTGAATGATCTAAAAAGTTATGGGTGCATCAAGTGGAGCTTTAATTAACCTCTTTGAATTCTTGGCAAAGGAACAATGAATAAGAATTAGAAATCATGTCTAAATCACACAATGTTTTTTTTAAAGAAATCAACCCCCTACTTCCATACCACATATCTTCCTCATTTCTTGCCCATTTTGAACAATCTAATTATCAACTTTGGGTATGCCAAGAGAGTTTTACATAACCTCTTTGAACTCCAAAGGGAAGGGGGCAATAAAAAAAAACCATGAAAAAAAATTGAAGAAGATGAACATGTTGGAATCACAAAGTGTCATCAACAAACACTAACCCCCCTTCTTATGTACCCCATATTTTCCTCATTTGTTATTGTCTATTTTAAATGATCTATATGGTTATGGGTGTGCCAATTGGAAATCTACATAAACTTTTTGAACTCTTGTGACAAAGGAATAATTTTTTTAAATTCTATGTTCTCAAATTTGCAAAATGTACAATCATCAACCTATCTACCCTATTAACAACACATAACCCTAAGGGGGACACTGCTATAAATAAATAAATAATACTTGAGTAAAAATATAGGGTGCAATATATTGGTTTTAGTTTCGCCAATTTAGTTTCAAACCTAGTTCTATACATTTCAAAACCCCTAGTTTGGGTTCTTTTTAGAATTTTCTTAAGTAGGTCTAGTTTCAAATCAAATTTGGTTTTACTTATTTACCTACACATAGCCCAAAATTGTTTTTTCCCTTGTTACTAGCTTACATACAAGCAATAAAATGTGATCACCTATATCAACTAAATGTTTAAACCCCAAAATAAATGATAATAATAATTGCACATTTAAGACATGTTTCAAAAGCAAAAAATGCATGCCTAATGCCCACCTCACCCGAAAATTATTATTCAAAAAAGTCACCATAATTATTAAAACCTTTTTTTTAACACCCCAATTTGCCTTGCCTTGTGTGGGTCAAAAAAGTGAAAGTTGGTAGGTTGCAAAGGAAGGTAGGTTGCAAGAGCAAACTGTAATCTTAACTCATCATATCAAGATAGAAGTATTGCTTCATGTCGAACTTGAAAGTAAGAGCAATCTCAAAGTGAATTTTCAAACTAATAACATGTTTAACCTTATTAAGAAGTTCTTTTTAAAATTCCATTCTTAACTTTAATTTTTTTCAAAAATAAAACCTAGATAAACTAAGTTTTGGGGGTCATTGTGGGCCCAAGTCCAATTCTAGTTGAAGGCTAGTTGCCAGTTTTGATTTTGGTTTCATGTTGATATATAGTTCCCAATTCTAGTTCTATTTTTGTTTAAAAATTGAACTTGTAGTCTAGGTACTTGTTAATTTGATTGGAAATCAGAACTAGAAGTAGCCAACATTATTATATATCAAAACATACATTTTTTTGATTTTATAAAAATATTGTGGTTATGAATTTAAAAAATTGCATGACATAACCATTGGGGGTTTGTTCATGTTTATTATCAACACCCAACACTAGTTAATCAACTTCCAGCCACATTTTTTTCTTTTTCCCACAACCACACCTTAAGGCGACTCAAAACTTTGAAGAAAAGGCAAATTGTTAGTGTTTAATATCACACAATTCAAATGGAAAATAACATATTGAAAGCTTTTGTGGGGAGTTTGGTAGAACTTAGTTGATTAGTCCATATGATGATGAAGGTTGAACCTATTAGAAAAACAAATAAAAGAATTGTAAATCCACCTCATTCCCCTTTTTGCTTCTAGCATGAAAATCAATAAGAAGTATTGAAGCATTCTTGAACTCAAGGGCTATGTTGAAAGTTTATGTTAATATTTATAGCACACTTATTTTGGTTTATTTCTTTAGTGACTACATAGTAGCTTATGGTGGCCTTTTACAATATAGAATGATTTAATACAGCCATTCAAGGAAAATTAATTAATTGCAAAAGCAATTAGCATCAATCACCAATCAAATCAAAATATATTACAATAATTATAGTTCAAATTAAAGTCAATGAATTTTTTTATCCTAATTGATAGCTTATTATTTTCCTAGGTAGTACAAGTTCCATTTTTTAGTTGATTTAATCATATAATGAGATTTGCATCAAATTCATTTAACGTTTGAACCACATACATTTTCAACTTTGTTTTTACCAAGTTATGCCATTCATTGGTTGATAATATTTTATCACAATCAACTAAGGTAGTAATTGCAAACGAATGAAGTCATGGTTAAAGGAGCAAAAAAAATTGTTGAATGCAATTTACATTGTACCTTGTCTAGATTGAAAAAATCATATATATAGTATTTAAATAATTTTTAAAAAAAATTGGCATTGTGTTCATTCCTTCATGAAGTTATACTCCTATGATTTTGGAATCATTTCATTATGTTGCAAGGGTCTTGTTACATACAAAAAACACTTGTTAAACAATGTTAGTGCTTTGAAACGTGAGTGTGTTTTTTGTTACTCAAACCCCACCAAATAACTATTACAAATCATGATTTTTACTAATGTTGGGCAATTCTTAGAAATGTGAACATTCCCACTTGATTATATATACATTGAACCAACGGGTACTAGATATTCAAAGAATTGAGGGTTTTAGGAACTTGCAAAAGGTGATGGGTTCAAAGAATGTTTATAAGCAAAGAATTGATAATGAATTTTTCTTAGAACTTTTTCAAAGCTCATGTTAGGTTTGTTAAGCCTACAATTTAGTTTTGGTTTTTTCAACTTTTTTTGTCTTTAAAATGCATTTGGTAAAAAGGATTGAATTAATGTGTGGTTCAATGTTGCATTTTTTTGCATTGTTTAACATTCAAAGTGAAATGCTACAAGGTGCAAATGCAATAATTACACAATTACAAGATTGTTAGTTGTACAAAATCACAATTTATTGCATTTGACATTGTCTTCCTAGTTCATGTTTTATGATTTATTTGTTACAAATAGTACTTGTTGGTTGTAGAGTTGTAGTGTCACATTTTGCACTGTGAGGATAGAGAACCATAGATCACATTATGTCAAATTGAACTTTGATGAACTTGTAGGATGCCCAATCCCAAGGTTGTTTAGCAATGTGCCTTTAGGGCCCAAAAGTGTGCCTAAGACTATAGAGAAAGAAAGTAACCCAATTTATTTGTTAGGGACCCAAATCCATTTGAGAGAGCAAATGGTGACAATCATGAACATGAACATTCTAGTGTGTATGAAGGCAAAAACTGTGAAATTTATAATGTGTGCAAAACACCATCACCATTATCACATGGATGTGGAACCCAAGAGCTTGAAGTGTCTACCACAATAATTTTCTTAAAAAATTCTACATATACAAGTTAAGTTTTGGAAACCTTAAAATTGAACTTCTATTGCGTGGGCTTTGTTTTGTGTAAATGATGGTAGGCCTAGATTGATTTGATCAATGTTCAACTAATGCATTGCATTGTTTGCTACAACAAGCAAGCTAGTCTTGCAATCCTTGTTTAATGAATAAGGTCTCAAAAGGGACTTATCACCTATTTCAAAACTAATGGCATTATAGCCATGGGAAAGCATGTAAAGGTTGAATGCTCTAATCTTGCTCATAAGTTTGTTAAAGAAACAAACAACACAAAAAACTTGCCCATTGGACATCTAATAACTTACTAAAAAGAGGTCCATAATTGGACACAACTCCATATTTGACTTTTTTGGTTTCATGAATTTGTTTAAGAACAATCACAAACAACAATAAGCTTTTTAACAAGATTTGGTGATTAAAATAGCCAAATCTTATTTACCTCTCCAAACAATTGAAAGTGTTTGGCCACAATGTTTGGCATTGTGGTTGTGTCCACGAGTGGTTTTCCTTCATGAAAACCTTCACGAAAAAGGCCCTATTTAAGCTACTCAACTATAAGTAGATAGTAGACTTTGTTGACAAAATTTTCTTTTGATTCTACACATTTTGGTTGGTTTGGGAGATTCACATACTTAAGTCCAATAGATACACAAATATTTTTTTGGGTGGAGCTCCTATCAAACTACTTTAAAATGAACAATGAATAATTTGATTATAGGTTCCAATTTTTATAATTGACTTTGTGCTCTATGTGTATCAACTAGTAGATTCCTAGTTCGGGTGAGAATGTCATGTGGAAATGCATGAGATTTATAGTTGTCATTCTATCATTCAATTTGAAATGTTAGTTGTTTTATGAATTGATTGTGTAGTAATTGCCTTTGTTTACATACCCAAGAGAATTCCTTCCTTGAGGGTTGGTTGTGGTTTGTTTTTTAATACACATGTTGACAAATTGAATTACTATATGTTTTTCCATTTTATGAAAATGGGTGCCAAAATGGACAATGCCCTGTAAAAGTCTAGTAGCAATTTGCTTTTTCTTGATTAATCCTCTACTGCATGGGGCTAAATTGAAGTTAACTAGAAGATGGTGGAAAGTGGAAATCTATTTTTCATTTTTTTCCATATGTGCAAGCTACAAATTAAGTGGAATAATTGGCTCTCTTTTGAATTGTTTCATTGTTTTGGGAACAAGTATACAAATCTTAGGTTGATTAGTTAGAGTTTTTAAATTTAGTAGTTGTGTCTATTACAAGAAGCAACATGTTGATTAGTTGGAATTTGTCTAAATAAATTACAGGCTATGTCTACTACGTTGAGGTTGAACAACATTGAAAAATGCCATTAATGTGCTAAAATTTGTGCATAATGTGTTAGGAAGAACACAATGAGGATGGACATAGATTTGCAAGAGATTTGAACTTTTCATATCAAGAGATTAGTCCTTGATCTTATGTGCAAATAAAAAATTGTCCCAACTCAAATCATGAATTTTGAACTATGAAAACATGAGGTATTGTAGTTGATCATTATTAAAGAAATTATTGCCATTTTGGGTCATTACTATAGATAACTAAATGGAATCATAATTTGATAGTATTTTAAACAATGGGAGATCAACTTCTAGTACAAGTGTTTGTAGTGATGCAAAAATTGCTTTCTCCAAGGTTTTGGTGGGAAATATTTAGGGCAACAACTAACTAGCAACATCTTTGTGCTTTGTGTTTTGTACTTTACACCATGTTGTCTAATCTTTTCATTTCAAAACTAGAGGTGCTTGAATTAAATTCAATTAACATTCATTGAATTTTCCAATGCAACTTGAGGTGTGTTTATATTTCTTAATATTGAATGTGAAGTAAATTGTTTTCTATGTGCAACTTTGCAAGTAAGGTTGTCATGGTCCAAGATGCCTTATTCTATTAAAAAGCCATTATATTATGTTATAGTTGGTAAACACAACCTCATGTTATTGGTCAAGTGCCTCCATTATTGACATGGAATGTGGTTCAAAGTGAGGCCTTTCTCCCATTGTCTTGACATGTGTGTTAAATCAATCATGTGAACATTGGTTTTGAATGATATACATTGAATGTTATAGCCAATATGACTCTAAAATTTTGGGGAGACATGATCAATTGTGTTATAACAAATATCATGTTAAATGATGACATGGGTGGGTATGATATTGAACTATAACTTTTTGCAAATATCAAAAAAATGTGATCTTTGTATTAAATCCTTTTTGTTTTTTTTGTTTTTTTTGTTTTTGGTGAAAGTTTGAACTCAAAAAAAATTCATAATATGTTATGTCTAATCCTAGGTACTTGATGCAAGAATTTGCACCTTGTCTCTTCATTCATTAACAAAGATAATGACATTTGTGTTGTAAATGAATATGACAAAAATTTACTCTACCTAATGTTGCTTAAATCTTATGAACAACTCGATTGTGTTTCAAATGTTCCATGTGATTCTCAAATTGTTCAAATATAAATATTGCCAACAATTTCTGAAACATCTTCAAGATGGCATCATGCACCAATGAACTTGCAATGTGTGAATTAAGAATTATTTTCATTTAAACAATTTCAGGTTGACATCAAAGACATCAATTGCCCTTGTAGTTGTGGAGAAAACATGAGACAATGTTTCCTTATAATGGGGTTGTTGGCACATAAATTCTAGGTATTATTGGGTTTCAAATTGAAAAAAAATGTATCTTTTGCTTTCAAATTATGTTTACAAATTTATGTCAATGCAAGTTACGAATTGATAATCTTGAAAACCTTTTTTTTTTGGAACAAAAATTGGCCCAACAATCCAAGGTCAAGTTACAAGACTTTGAAAAACATGGAAAGGTCTTTGTGCTTGAAGAAAACTTTGTGGAGGAATTGGAAAAGGAATTTGAAGGTGTTTATGAACACAAAGAGGTTTCGAGTTTACATGAATGCTAGTCTATGTATACTTTTGCTTTCAATCCCATAAATTTGTATTTTGCATTTGAAAATGTCACACATGAATTGATGTAATGTTCAATGTCAATGACATGTTTGTGCCCACTACAATGAAATTCTTGTGTGTCAATATCTTTTTTGTTTCATTTCCTCTCTAACATGTATAAATTTCTTTTAAAAGTGGCAAAGTCATTTAAGTTTTGAGCTTAGGTATTCAATATATTAAAGAACTCTTGAGGTATTAATTTGATAGGATCTATTTAATGTTTACTTGGTGAGCTTTTGTTTGTAAATGGGTCGATAATTTTGTAGTTTAGAATTTCAAATGAATGTAGCTTATGGGGAATTCAAGATTTGATTCAAGACGATGTCATTTAGGGCTATTTGTATTTAATGTATCAAAATCACAATGTTGGTGAATGTGTCCTTTATTTGAAATCTACTATAACAACAAAAATGTATGTAGGGATTAGGGATCCTTATATTTAAGTAAGGTAATATTTGGTATTTGAACCCATTAATATATTAGTTTGTTTTTTTTCTTTTTCTTTTTACTTATGCAATAAGTGCATCAATAACATTGTAGGATTACAAGGTTTTGAATTGTAACAACAAGAGTAATAACATGAAATTGTTTATAATTTGGTTGCAATTTTTGATTGAGAACTTTTGTGTTCACTATGAGAAAAAAAGGTGTTTTGCAACTAGCCTTGCCACTCATTATATTTATACGCCGTGAGTGCTAACAAACAAGTTGAATAAGTTGTAGAATTGCAACTCACTGTATATATGGTGCAACTCATTGCAACTTAATTGCAACTCATGTTCAACTACTATGCAATTCCATGCACCCATGATGTCATGCTAGTTCGTCATTGATTGTCATCCATTTATTAAAATTTGACACGTGGCACTATGAAAAATTTTGGACATAAAAATGAATTTCTTTTTGAAATATTGATTTCCATTGTTCATTATGATTGTTAATGATTGTTCAAAATTGTGACACATGGCACAATAAAAATTGCAACATGGCATATTAATTATATTTTGGAATAAATAAATAAATATAAATATATTTTTTAGTAGTTAGATATGTCATACATAACCATAGGTAGGTAAGTACATAGAAAAGTGCAAGACTAAGTGACTAAAGAATAGCCATGAATTTTATTTTTAAATTTATGTTTTGCTTTTAGGTTAAGCTTTTTTGACCTCATCCCAAAATGGCACTTGTATTTTAATATGAGAATATGAGAGAATCAGCCTTCTTTATATAGTTTGTAACATGGGATTTGAAAACAAAACATATGGGTTACATCTTTTTGTTTGTTTTTTTTAGTTACAAATTAAGCGTTTAGGGTAGGAGATCCAAGGGAAAGGCTCCATATTTTTTTGTGTCTAAGAAAAACTTGAACTCTTCCTATTGGCACCTCTAGGGCACTAAAAATAATAAAAAATGGAATAAAATTGAAAAAGTTATGGCCCCCCAAAGTAGATAGGGTTAAAAACTCAAAACAATAAACCATCAAATGCTACAAAGGTCAGTTCCCAAACATCTAAGAAAATCTTTGTATGTTGTTATGTTGCTATTAAGATTCAAAAATGATTTGTAAAACTTTAAATGACACTCCTATAACACTTTAAATTGTTTAAAAAGAATAAAAAATTAAAAAAGTTATGAGGTTTGAAAGTGGGAGGGGTCCAAAGAGAAGAAAAAAATGAAAAAAATGTGTTTTGTAAGTTGGAAAACTTATTTCTCTTCTTTTTATTTTTTTCATTATTCATTTTCCTTCACATTTTAGAGATGATTTCTAAAGCTTGAAGTAGCATTCCCATAACATTTTAAATCACTCAAGATGAAACACATATGATGAAGATATAAATAACTAATGAATATGTATTTTTATTAAGTTATAAGTAATTATATTATAATCATAACATAGTTGAATAGTATAATAATATTTTAGTAGTGGTGCACTAGTAGTTATACTAATTGTATAAATGAAAATCATAATAAAAAACTAATTGCAAATGTATCCCATAATGGGTGGTGTCATGGCTTGGATCCGACAACACAAAAGCAGGTACAACAATGTTGCCATGTCTCAGCAATGCAACAGTGCAGCAATGCAGCCACATCTCCAAAATGGCTGCACTCAGTGCTACCATGTCTCAACGGTGTAGCAGTGCAACCACGTCTCCAAAGTGGTTGCACTCAGTGCTGCCATGTCTCAGTGTTGCAACAGTGTAGCCACATTTCCAAAGTACATTAGTGCAGCCACGTCTCGACATCTCAAGATAGGATGGTTCATGGTTATAAAAGGAGATGGTCTAGGGGACAGCCCTCTAGCAGACCAACACTAGTTGATGGATCAATAAAGCTCCTAGTCTTCCAGTATTGTCCTATCTTATCTTGTCTTGTCTTGTATTTCCCTACTTGGTTGTAGCCATGTTTCCTTGCCTTGCCTCACACTAGTCCGATCCATAACAGTTTGGTCTGCTCCTTCTTCTGTTCGGAATCAGTAGCCTCGTTGTTGTTGTCATCACTAGTAGTAACAGGATCTATAACAATTTTGTTGTTGTTGTTGCGATGGTGGTGCAGATGTCCTGGCAGTTTTTCCATCATCCTCACCATCATGCCCTCTTTCTTATGTGCCTATTATTGTTGTTCTTCACGATCTTCTACAGCCGGGTGATTAGCGTTTGACTTGTTTTTGCTTATTCTTGTGGCTTGCCAGATGCATCTCCACTAGCCTGCCATAGAAATCCATCTGTGCCAGCGCCAAGTTTAATCACATCTTTTTTTTTTTAGTTTCTGCAGAGTTGGAATTGCCAACTACAATAATTTTCACAAGCGTTGGAAGATTAGACTTGCTCACTGCTCCTCCATCAATTTGCCCTGCAACCTTCAACTTCATCGTTATCATCGATAATTACCACCATGGACAACTCGAAATCAAACATTGACCTCAATCAAATCCTCACCGCCCTTCAGCACCTTCAACAAGAAAATGTCGCGCTCAAAGATTTAGTGAACCGCATGTAGGATCAGCCACAACCTTTTGCCCTAGTACCCGTTGCCCTTGCAATGGTTGCCCCAGAGCCCAAGATGAGCATGCCAAAAAAGTTTGACGGAACACGCCCCAAATTTCGAGGCTTTGTCAGCCAGGTACGCCTGATCATTCAGCTACACCCTCGTCGTTATTTGGATGACACCACTCGTGTAAGATTCGTTGGAACCCTACTCACTGGGATAGCTGCAGCATGGTTTGTTCCCATCCTGGAAACATCATCCCCTCTCCTACAAGATTTCGACACCTTTATGGCGGAATTTGAAGCAATGTTTGGGGACAGTGACAAGGCTAGGACTTGAGCCAACAAGCTGCATCGGCTCCAGCAAAGGACACGTTCGGCCATCGTCTACGACTCATAATTCAAGCAGCTTGCCTATAACCACTAGAAGAAAAGTTGACTTTTTCGACTGGTCCTTGTGACTGTTTTCTAGTCGCAGGCGACATCTACAACTAAAAGTTGTGTAGTCACGTTGGACAAGTCGCAGTCGTTCTTAGTCGTAGGCGACAATGGGGTTCGATGGAAACTGTTCAGCGTACAAATACCAGTTCATGACAAAATACGAGTATACGTACGTGGTGCCAACATTCAACAATTATTTTGGTTATTATTTTCCACTAATGCCCAGAGACCATGTGGTATATTGGATATTTGATTTAAATTCTTTTCATGACATCTAATAATACTACCCGTCCGATTCAAGCACTAGGATTATGACACATGGCTTTTAATATGGTATTTACTCTATTATTAAATAATTACAATATATATATGGACCGTTCGATTTTACTCATAACGATTATGACATGTGGCAATTAGTTTTTTATTTTAGTTTTAAATAATGCATTTATTTACAGATAATGCATGATTTTTTTTGTCGTCCAATTTCATGTTGCACACAG
>Ga0116227_10005120_pt1 | contig 27975 bp, 22 predicted proteins | sample S1TSphgellanicum_FD_89693 | JGI IMG/M metagenome (GOLD analysis project Ga0116227, IMG submission 89693) | Host-associated microbial communities from peat moss isolated from Minnesota, USA - S1T2_Fb - Sphagnum magellanicum MG | ecosystem: Host-associated > Plants > Peat moss > Unclassified...
ACTCCTTGGGAGCCAAGGGTTTAAGCCCCCCAAGAAAGCATCTCTGAAAAGGTGGCTTGCAATCAGTGTGGGTCAGAAGCCCACACTAAGAGTGCAACATAGCAGCATAGCTGCCTTCTTCACGATTCCTCCCATACAACGGTCGCAGTTAATAACCTCAAGCCTACTCTTACACAGCGTACCACTCGGTTCTATCTGTACTCATAGTGACCAGGAACCCATACTCGACGGTGGCTTGAGCGGTTCCAATGCCCAGAAACTTTAGAGGGAATCTTTGACACAATTTAGTTTGTAGTTGCACTTTATTGCCAAAGCACAACTGCATAAGTGTTTGGTATAGTTTTTGCACATCTTTAGGGGTACAAGGCTTTGCACCCCTAGGTATATATTCTTGATTTGAATTTCATGATGAAATGGTATCGGCTCTTTCCGTCTATTAAAAGACAACGCAAATATCATCAGTAAAACCCATGCAAGAAAAGCGAAGACCAAGCAAAAAGAGTTTGCACGCACTCGATTACTTGAACCTATTTCTAGCAGATGTGCGAGATGGTGTTGGGCCATATCTAAATATCTACTTAAAAGGTTCGCAACATTGGAATCCAGAACAACTCGGGATTGCCACAGCCGTTTCCTCAATCACTACAGTTATTGCTCAAACACCCGCTGGTGCTTTGATTGACAAACTGCGCCAGAAACGGATGTTGATTGTACTGGCTGGTGCATTAGTCACCCTGGGTTGCTTATGTATAGCCTTGTTTCCAACTTTTCCAGTAGTTATCGGCTCTCAGATTTTAATTGGGATTGGGGCAGCGGTTTTCCCACCTGCGATTGCAGCGATTACGCTGGGATTGGTGGGACGTAGCAGATTAGATCAGCGAGTTGGTCGCAATGAGACGTTCAATCATTCAGGCAATTTACTTGTTGCCATTTTGGCTGCTTCAATTGGTCAATTTATTGCGCCTAAAGGTATTTTTTTCCTGGTTGGGGTTATGGCTATTGCCAGTGCCTGTTCGGTTTTGAGGATTCGTGAACAGGAGATTGACCATGAGTTAGCGCGTGGTGATGGAGAGGAACGTGATAAGGAGAAAACAGGACATCAGAATAAGTATGAAGGCATAATGAAGCTGTTGCGCGATCGCCGCGTACTCATGTTTACTACGGCAGTGGTTCTGTTTCACTTTGCTAATGCGGCAATGTTACCACTGGTTGGTCAACTACTCGCTCAGGGTGGGAAGGGAAAAGGATTGGATGGCACTGTTTATCTGTCAGCTTGCATCATCGTAGCTCAGTTAGTTATGATACCTTCAGCTTACTTGGCTGGTCATTTGTCAAACGGTGGGCGAAAACGCATTTTCCTCGTGGGTTTTGGTGTATTGCCTATTCGAGGAGTGCTTTATACACTCTCGCACAATCCCCTTTTTCTGGTTTCCGTGCAAATTCTAGATGGGGTTGCAGGCGGTATCTTCGGAGTCCTCTCAGTGCTGATGGTTGCTGATTTAACCAAAGGAAGCGGTCATTTTAATCTTACTCAAGGAATGCTTGCCACCTCTATTGGTATTGGTGCTGGTCTAAGTAACTTGCTAGCTGGGTTTGTGGTGCAAAAGGCCGGGTACGATGTCGGTTTTCTGATGCTAGCAGCGATCGCTGCTGTGGCTTTAGCGGTTTTCTGGTTTTTCGTACCGGAAACTAAAGAAGAAAAGAAAGCACAAAAAAGCCGTGCTGCTACCACCTAACAAACCCGGTTTCTGAGTTGATAACTGGCACGAAAATTGCACAAAAGAAAATTGCGATCATAAATGACTATTCTTAGATACATCGTCATTGGGCTAACTTATATAGGTTTGGGTTTAGGGTATCTACCTGGTCTGCGGATGAATCGAGCTAGTATCGCTCTAGTGGGTGCATCTTTGCTGATGGCATTAGGGGTTTTAGACCTTAAAGCAGCATGGGGGGCGATCGATTATAAAACCCTGATTTTCCTATTCAGCATGATGGTGATCAGCGCTAACTTGGCTTACTCTGGATTTTTCCAACTAGCGCTTGATCAAATTATGCACCATGTCCGAAGTCCTTTTGGGTTGCTGATTGTTTTAACTTTTGGTAGTGCGATTCTCTCAGCGTTTTTCTTAAACGATACCATTGCCCTGATTCTTACTCCCTTGACACTCGGCTTAGCCCAAGCCTTAAGCCTCAATTCCATTCCTTACTTACTTGCCCTGGCAGGAGCAACCAATATTGGTTCAGTAGCGACATTGAGTGGCAACCCCCAAAATATCCTTATTGGTTCATTCTCTGGCATTAGCTATTTCGACTTTGCTAAAGCTTTGACTCCTATTGCGCTAGTCAGTTTGTTGATCCAGATCGGGTTGCTATGGTTGCTTTACCCTGATGTCCGTTCTACTAAGTCTTGCCTAAGTGGAGAGCCTTTACACTACCGTGTATTCAAGCCACTACTGACTAAAAGCCTCTTTATAACTGTAGGATTATTGGCTGCATTCTTAATTGGGATACCTCCAGCGCAAGCAACACTTGTGGCGGCTAGTTTACTATTCATCGCTAGGCTTAAATCCCAGCGAATTTTAAATAGGGTGGACTGGGACTTATTAGTGATGTTTTCTGGATTGTTTATTGTTACAGATGGAGTGGAAAAATTAGGAATATTAAATTTATTTGGCAGTTTAGTTCATACTCCTTTAAGTATATTAGGAGTCACTGCTCTCCTCTCAAATTTAGTTTCCAATGTTCCAGCAGTATTACTACTGCAACATTTAATACCTCATCCAGATCAAAAAACCTGGTTACTCTTAGCCGCAGGGTCTACCTTAGCAGGTAATTTGACCCTATTAGGTTCAGTTGCTAATTTAATTGTTGCTGAAGCTGTCGCCAAACTCGGTCATCAGTTGTCGTTTTGGGAGCATTTACGTTTTGGTCTACCTCTGAGCGTTCTGACGCTCATCCTCACCTATTGGTGGATTGCCTGAATGTAAAATTTATATTAATTTTTTAAGTAGAATCACTAAGTAATATCATCTAAACTTTAGAAGAGGAGGTAATATCCGCAGTTCCAATTGGCGGGATGACTATCACCTGAAGTTTGCCGATTATGAGGAAATGGGTATTCCTCTCAATCCAATACTTCGGGGTAGTGGAAAAAAAAGAAAAAGCTAACAACTAACAACCAACTATTCATCAATTTGCCAAGAATCCTTCGTCAATTCCTCATCTAGAATTTTCTTTGGACGCAAGATCACAATAATTCGCCCCAGTAAGGGAATTTCCGGCACGCTTTCAAACCACTGAAAATCCAATTGACCAGAGTTGTCAACGACAAAGTAACTATTCGCATCCCATTGCCGTTGGGCGCGGTCTAAAACTACCAAGACAATTCCTGGGGTGGTTTGTGTTTGGTTAGGAAGGTTAGTACTATTGCACAAAATCACCGCTGGATCTTCTGCACTCAACACGACTTGCCAACCTGGTAAGGGTACCCAAGCTTGCTCTCCGGCAAATCTGACCATGCGGAATGGTTCAATTTCTTGGACTACAGGAACGTCTTGCAAGTCTTTTGGTGTCAGTGGCAATTCACCTACCACAGGCACGAGACGGGGCAATTCGTCCTCTGATTCCAGACGGTAAAAAGGTAAAGTGGGAGCAGGACGTTTGGGTACGATGGTAAAATCAGTCAGTAATCGTTCGATTTGTTTCCTAGCTGTTTGCGTGTAAGCAAATTTTAAGCCTTTGCCGATTAGGCGCGATCGCTCTTGTAAGTCTGTATTTTGGCGGGCAAGTTTCAAACATTGATATGCCACGGCATCTCCTGGGTGACTTTCAAACCCCTCAGGTAAGGTACGTAAGCGCGAGAAGTCCTTCACTGCTTTTGCGACTTCCCGTGCCTCCTCAACGCCAAGTTTGTGCTGGAAAATTAGTTCGGCGGTGGTGGCGCGTTCTTCTTGAGTCAGCAGACGTAGTTCATATAATACATCGCTTCCCCGTGTGGTGTAGTGTGATCGCACTGTCTCGGATACACCAGCGTTTTCTAAAGAATTGTAAACTTGCGAACCCACAATGACCTGATTCTGTTGAATTGGCTCAAAACCAGTTGCTTCAAAAATCGTTTGGGGATTGTAACTGGCTTTTTGCAGTTGGGTGATCGCACCTCCCCACTCCACCCAGTTACCTTGCTTTTGTCTGAGCTTTCGCAGCAACTCTTGTGCAATGTCGTCGTTAACAATGTTGTCAGGATTTTGAGGGTTGAGTGGTAGGTCAGTCATCTAAAAAATCTCGTTAAGTGCGTAAACCGTGCGTGTGACCGACCACGGAGGGAAAACGAGCCGGTGGGTGTTGAACAAATGCCACCCTTGAGGGTAACTTACTCAGTAAACTTGACAATTACCCATACAGGTTCGCGAGCATGATTCTACCAAAAATTATAGTCTAACGGTGATATGACTTACGCGCCATGTTCTAGAAATCAGGTTTTCCCTTGGATATTTGGTTGCTAATGTTGCTAATATAGCTGCTCATATTAAAGACTTTTGGTAAACTCCAGGTAACTGAGAGCGTAGCGCCTAGGTTAACAACTAGGAGTATAGTCATGTTTTCGTACTTTACCATTAAGGTTGATTAAAATATAAGTATATAAACAAAAAAATATTGCGTATTTACACTTAGAAAAAAATGACACTACTCATTTTTTTGATGAAATCCAAAAGGATGTTAAACCATTACTACAAGCTATTTTCAATTTGGCTTCGTATGGAATATAACAAAAGAATTAACATCTAAAGAATTGTTTTTATGGATGATCCAATTTCTGCACTGGATAAAATCAAACGTCAGTTAATGACTATAGAAAGATCAAAAAAGCAGAAAATCTTGGTAGTCGATGATGAGCCAGATAACTTGGATTTGCTCTACCGCACCTTCCGACGCGACTTTCATGTTTTCAAAGCAGATAGCGGAATGAACGCCCTGGAAGTGTTAGCAGCAGAAGGGGAAGTGGCAGTGATCATCTCCGATCAGCGGATGCCAGAAATGAAGGGAACAGAGTTTCTCAGTAAGACTGTGCCCCAGTTTCCAGATACGGTAAGAATTATCCTTACAGGTTTTACTGATATTGAAGATTTGGTGGAGGCGATTAATGCCGGACAAGTCTATAAGTACATTACTAAGCCTTGGGACTCTGGAGAACTGAAGGCGGTAGTGCAACGAGCGGCGGAAAGCTACGATTTGCTCAAGCAACGTACAGAAGAATTGCGCCGTGTGAATGCCCAGATGGCGTTACTGAGTGTTTTAGTGCAAGTTGCTCAGGAGACTCCAAACTTAGATCTAGCCCTGAACCTAGTTGCCACGGTTTTTGGTGAAAGTTTCGCGGCAGATGACTGTATTTTACAATTTGTAGAGGATAATACCTTGGTTGCAACCCAAGCTACTTACGGTAGCAAGAGTACGGTAGAAAATTGGCTAGCACAAGACCCACTTTTTGAGCAGGCGATTGCCACTCACAAAATGCAAGTTTCAGTTAATGTACCCAACGATCAAAAGCTTGCAGGTGTTACTCACTACCCTAATTCTGGTGTTCAAGCACATCTCATTAATCCAATCACCTTACAGAATAAGGTACTAGCAGTATTGTCTCTACAGTGGCAACAACCATGTACTTTGCGCGAAGATGAGCTAAAACTCCTTCATTTGTCAGCCCAACTGGTGGCGATTATACTCACTTCTACACGGTATAATAAACAAAAAGTTTAGTCTATAGTCTATAGAAATCCGTGCAGGAGTTGTGAAAAATTTTAAGTTGTGTAGGGTGGGCACTGTCCACCAAAACCCAGATACGGTGGGCAGTGCCCACCCTACGTGTATTTCTGGAATTTTCACTCTTGTAATAGGATTGCTATATAGTCTACAGTTTATCAGTTTTTAACGAATGGCTAATGACTGCTGACTGCTGGCTGTTGAGTGTTGAGTCTTGACTATTGACTGATGACTAATAATCAAATTCGTGCTATCTTCGACCGAATTGCCCCAGTTTATGACCAATTAAATGATTGGTTGAGTCTGGGACAACACCGGATTTGGAAGGAAATGACGGTGAAATGGAGCGAAGCAAAAGCGGGCGATACAAGCCTGGATTTGTGTTGTGGTAGTGGGGATCTATCCTTGCGCTTAGCGCGGCGAGTGGGAGCAATGGGACAGGTGTATGGAGTAGATTTTTCGACTGCACAGTTAGAAATTGCTGCATTTCGCTCTCAAAGCCAGTATCTACCTCCCGCTATTACTTGGGTGGAAGCCGACGTCCTGGATTTACCCTTTGAGGATAACCAATTCGACGCCATCACAATGGGCTATGGTTTACGAAATGTAACAGATATTCCCCGAAGTTTGAAAGAAATGCACCGCGTCCTGAAAGTAAATGCCAAAGCATCCATTCTAGACTTTCATCGTCCCAGCAATCCACAAATTCATGCCTTTCAACAGTGGTATATGGATCATCTTGTTGTTCCAGTTGCCCATCAATTGGGTTTAAAGGAAGAATACGCCTACATCAGTCCTAGTTTAGACCGTTTTCCCACAGGAAAGGAGCAAGTGGAGATAGCTCGCCAAGTTGGTTTTAAGACCGCTACACACTACCCCATTGCGAACGGTATGATGGGAGTACTAGTAATTTCGAAACAAGAGTGAGGAATAAAAACTCCCCACTCCCCACTCCCCACTCTCCACTCTCCACTCTCCACTGAATCTGTCCCTTGGATTGGTCTCATCTCCTGCTTTACGTGTCTCCCCCGGTTTTGGGTGCAATTATTGGCTATTTCACCAACGATATAGCCATCAAAATGTTATTTCGACCCTACCGAGCAATTTACATTGGTGGACGAAGGTTGGTCTTCACCCCTGGATTGATTCCCAGTAACCAGGAACGCCTGGCTCAGAAGATCTCAGAAACTATTATGGGGTCGCTGCTGACACCAGACGAATTGCAAAATATAGCACGGCGTCTGTTGCAAATTGAACGCGTGCAAGGAGGAATTCTCTGGTTACTGCAAATGGCTATCGACCAAGTCAAATCCGATCAACAGCAAAAAACTGCCACAATTGTGGCAGGGATTTTGCGGGATTTTTTAGGTGAGTCATTACCCCGTCTCCTCAAGGTTTTGGCGCGGCGTGAAGACTTTTTAGAAGCACAGATCAATCAAATATTTGACCAGATATTGCTGGAATTTCAACTGAGTGAAGAACAAGCCACACGCCTTGCTGATTGGCTTTTACAAGTGGTCATACCCCCAGATCTACTGCGACAGGCGACAATTGATTTCTTGAGCGATCGCACGATTCAAACTATTGATGAAAGCTTTCGCGAAAAAACCAGTGGTACTTATTGGGTAGTGGCAAATCTATTTGGCTTACGCAACACTTTAAGCCGATTACGGACTTATTGCTTGGATGAAAAAGAAGCTACTAATTCTCGCTTGCGAGAATTGATTCAAGATTTGCAAGTGCGCGATCGCATCAAAAAATTCCTGCAAGAAATATCTTTACAAAATTTCCCAATAGGGACGGTACGGCAACTACAGAAAACGACACGTGATAGTGTTCGCCAGTACGTGCAAACACGCGGTAGCGATTTACTACAAGGATTAAGTGAGTCAGTTGACTGGGATAATCTTGCTGCACTGCTATTAAATCGCCTCAGTGATTCCACTGCTGTAAGTGCTTCTTTAGAAATTGTGAGTCAAGAACTGGCTTTAATATTAGATCGTTATTTAGAAAGAGATTTAGAAACGATTGTTGCTCAAATAATTCCCATTTTGGCTATTGATCAGGTGATTATTGAGCGTGTGAAATCAACTTCACCTGCTGATTTGGAAGCGGCAATTGAGGGAATTGTGAAAAATGAATTGCAGGCAATTGTCACTTTGGGCGGTATTTTGGGCTTTGTTGTAGGGTTGATGCAAGCAGTGTTTCTGTTCTTTAGTAAGTAAGAGGTTCGTAGTTGCACTGTCTTCGCTCTATGACTGTTTTGAACACTAAAGCGCAACTACGTGCCTTATTATAAGTTTTCAACCGGATCTGATATTATTGAGTCATGAAGATGTCATCTTAGTTGCTCATTTTTTGCCTTTCAATGAACCAACAGGAATCTTAATCACAAATTTTGCCCCTTGCTCTGGAGCAGAGAGACAACTTAGCTGTCCACCATGTTTTTCAACAATAATATTGTAGCTGATTGATAGCCCGATTCCAGTGCCTTTTCCTACAGGTTTATTGACACTCCTCGCTCTAAAGAGACGAGGATTCTCTTACGAGGTTCTGCCGTATCTCCTAGATATCCAACTGTCGGAGTTTCCCTCACGTAACGGTGATTAAGAGAGGCATGGTTAAGAGTCTCAACCACTATGGATTGATGTCTACTGAGCGTAACTTTCCCACAGTCCGTAGGTAGTGTCTTTTTGTTAGATGGGAAGACAAGACCCACTCTTCTAGCAATTGTCCTAGAAGCTTTTGTGTCTGCGTGATCTGTATGTCCACACGCAGTACAGACAAACTTTTCGCCCTCGCGGTTGCTTTTGTCGATGTGACCGCAAGACGGGCATTCTTGGGATGAATACCTAGCTGGGACTGAGATGACTGGCTTACCTGCTTTGAGTGCAAGCCAAGCAATCTTGTCAAAAATATTGCCCCAAGCTGCATCAAGGATGACTTTATTTAATCCAGTCTTCTGGCTTGCTCCATTGCGCTTATATCCGTCTTTGCCGTCACGCTTGGGCTTAGCACGCTTGACCATATTCTTGATGCTCAGGTCTTCCCGCGCTACGGCATCACCAGCATTAACGACGGTCAAGGCAACTTGCCACTCATACCCGTCTCTGCGTTGAGCTAGCTTATGCTGCTGCTTAGCAAGTTTTTTGACAGCTTTGATTCTATTCTTAGAGCCTTTTCGCTTCCGACTGACAGCACGCTGACGCATAGACATACGACGCGCTGTTTTCTTGTTGGTTGCGATCCTTCTATTTTCCTGAAAACTGCCATCAGACAGAGCAACGAGCTTGTTGATGCCAAAGTCAATCCCTACAACTGACAAGCAATCCTCTATGGGTTTTACTGCTGGCAACTCTCCGGGAATTTCAACCAACATGCTAATATACCAATTTCCGCCCTCACGCTTGATCGTCGTTGTTTTGACTTTTTGGATGAGGGACAGTTCACGGCTGTTGTGAAATTTAACCTCGCCAATTCCAGGTAGGTAGGCAGTAGCGTAATATGAGCGGATGTGACGCAATTTCACCTGACCGGGCTTATACTCGAAGGAGTCTAGGCGGGTTTTAAACTGCGGAAATCCTTTATTGTTTTTCCAGAAGTTAGCAAAAGCTGTGTCCAGTTTGGCATTCTCTTAGCGCATAATTCCGATGCTTTCTCAGTGTCACTAGCCAGTCCTCAAGAGTTGCCTCTTGAGTCTGATTGGGCAACACCTTGAAAATCCATCGTACTTGCATTACTTGTTCTTTCCCCCTTTGTTTGCTATGCTTCTAGTATACAAAGGTAATCTAAATATGTTAACAGGAAAAGGGACAAAAAGAACAAAAAATCAACCAGTTTTTTATACTGAGTTGAAAAAAGACCGAGTTATCAGTTTAACTGATACTGTCTGGAACAAATTAACCGAAATTGCCGCTAAAGAAGGGATTAGTAGGAGCGAAGTGATTGAAAGAATGACTAGGAATATTGACGCCTGTTAAAACGCTCCCGTGTCGTCTTTCCTCCACGATATAAATACCGGATGAGTGTCAATTCCTTTTATCCTTGACACTCATCCTTCTCCCAAGGGGAGACGCTGCGCGAACGTGGCTCCCAGACGAACCGATTGTTGGCGGTGGTAAAAAACGGGTCAAATAACTTTGAGCGCACGTGTTCATCCATTCCCAGGCCATTATCAGCAATGCTTATGACTACCCAGCGATCATCAAGTAACTCAGTGCGAATGTGAATCTGGGGAATAGCTGAGACAGCGCCATGCTTAGCCCTTGAAAGTTGAGGCGACTGGCGTAGTAGCGAGCAAAGAGTGGAAGCTTGATCCTGATCCATGCCCCTAATTACAACTTTGCGGGGATTCCGAGTTCCCCATTACGATCGCCCCTGGCGTCTCCCTGAGTGAGTAGACCGTAATTCCTATACCGCAACCGTTTCATTGATTTGGAATGGGTGGTTTATTTAAGCCGAGGTGTACTAGGTAATCTGCTTGCAATCATCCTATTTTGTTGTGAGTCTAATAGTTCTTATTTATTTAAGATCGGATCGTCAACGTCCTGTGACATTGTCAATGACCGATCACCGCAGGATGAGTGAGTATTCCAATTAGTTCTTTTAAATAGTTTATTGGCGGGGGGTGTCAACATCTGTGTTTCTGCAAGAAAGCCTCTACAGTTTGGTTAAATGCCTCAGGTTGCGTCAAAAATGGCCAATGATTGCCAGGGACTTGGCATATTTGTAAATTTTTCAGATAGGTTTTATAGGGTCGGAGTTGCCAATCTTTACGGTTGACACCTTTTTCTGGTTGCACAAAGAGGGTAGGAGTGTTAATTGGAACTGTCAGACCAGGTACTTGCATAACTTCTGCAAAAATCCCATCACGGGCGGAGGTAGTAAACTTGCTACCCCAACTACCACTAGGTTTTTGTTCAATACCTGCATGGAATACTTGCTGCTGTAAAGCACTCCATCCCTGAAATTGGTTTAACCGACGTGCTTGTTGTTCGGCTTCCTCGTAATTAGCAAATGGACCCATACCTTTGAGAAAAGGTAGGACACGATACAAAATTGGAAAGGTTACCTTGAGAAAACCGGGGATCTTCCAAATGAATATCGGATCGACTAGAATCATACTCCGCAAACGCTGTGGATATAGCCTTGCCCAGATCACAGCTAATTTGCCTGACCAAGAGTGGGCAACAACATGAACAACCGACCATCCCAAGTGATTCATGAGTGCTTCTAAGTCGGTGATCGCACTCTCAAACGTATAATCCCTGTCTGGCTTGGTACTTTCACCATGACCTCGCATATCTGGTGCGACTATGTGGTAATCTGCTGCCAGGTAATCTCCTAAACTAGACCAAACTACGGCGTTGTCACCTAAGCCGTGTAACAGTAGTAATGGTTCTTGACCTTGGTTCCACTCCAAATAAGAAAGATGGATATCAAGCTTTAACAAGATTTGACGTACAGGCATCATCGCAGTTCCACCACACTTTGAGACAGCTTTCCGCTTAAATAGTACTCCTAATGCATGAGCCTAATTCTTTGGTAAGAGCTTAATCTTAAAACTCCAATAGATTTATTTTATTAAATAAATCATTAAATATATTTGTTTTTATTGATCTTGATAGTTACAGTGAAATTAGATAAAAAAGCTAAAACTAATCGACCAAGAGGTGTATAATGGCTACTCAAAATCAGGTAGACAAAAACGACTTCCTCTACCCACGCTATCGATATCAAGGTCACTTCAAACCAGAAAACCTTGTATTCAATGCCAATCTTCAGGAATTTTCACAGCAGGTTTGCTATATCTGCAATCTAGAGACTAGGGGTAAACTTTCTCCAGAAGAGTCTTATGAGCAAATCGAATCTCTTTGGAAGGAGTTAACGAAAAGCTTCGATGGCTTAGGGATTGGCGAAGACACAACAAATAAGTGTTAACACCTGCGTGACAGACATTGGTGTCTAGTGAAGAAGAGAATAACCCATCTCATCAACCCGTGCTACTGGTGAAACTATCTGAAATTTGCAAGCATTCAGGCAGGGTTGCCTAATTTTTGTTCTTCCAAGGGAACTTGGTTCCCATCTCAGTAAGTGCTGAGAAGAAAAGATATAAAACAAGTATACCAACACTGGCAATAAAAAGAACTTTTTCATTATCCATAAACTCTTTTGACTTTTGACTTTTGACCCCTTCGGGGTGACGCTCGTGCCTCGCTAACGCTAACGCCAGTCGCTCATGGGGGAAACCCCCAAGACCGCGCTGGCTCACTTTTGACTTCCGCGCAGCGGCACTAGCCCTTAAGTTTTGGGTAAGCAATACGCTTGTGATGGAATTGCTGCCAAACTTGGACAAAGATTTCAGCAATTCGGCTCATTTCTTCTCGTGTGAGTCTGGAATCTACCATTTGATTGTCTTGCCACTTAGCACGGAGAATATTATTCAGCATTGCGAGGGCTTGTTCGGGAGTAGCATCTTTCAGCGATCGCAGCGCCGCCTCACAAGAATCTGCCAACATGACGATCGCAGTTTCTCGTGATTGGGGAATTGGACCATCGTAGCGAAAATCTGCCTCATCTACTTTTAAAATTGGATCTTCTAGTGCCATTTGCACGGCCTGGTGATAGAAATAGGCAATCTGCATTGTTCCCTGATGCTGTGGAATAAAAGCTTGAACTGCGGTAGGCAAACTATGTTTTCGTGCCATTACCAAACCTTCAGACACGTGCTTCTTGATAATTTCTGCACTCTTCCAAGGGTCTTGAATGTCTGTATCGTGTTTATTTGGTCCCCCCATTTGATTTTCAATAAATGCCATGGGGTCGTGTATTTTCCCTATATCATGGTACAATGTACCAGCCCTTACAAGTTCGACATTGCATCCTAGTTGTTTGGCAGCAGCTTCGGCAAGAGTAGCTACAAACAGGGTATGTTGAAATGTTCCAGGAGTTTCAGTAGCAAGTCGCTTTAACAAGGGGCGGTTAGGGTTTGCCAGTTCTGCTAAACGGATCGGGGTGACTAAATCAAAGAGTGTTTCTAGATAGGGAGTTAAACCCAGCGCCACAACACTCCAAGCTAAGCCGGATAAAGCAAATAATGCTGCTTGCTTGAGTACAGTGTACAAAGCTGAACCAAATGCTTGACCAAGCAGGATCTGGATCATTAAGTAAACACCGCCTTCAGTTAAAGCAATGGCAATACCCAACAGCGCAAGTTCTTCACGCGATCGCAGTCGTTGTGCCATGCAACTTCCCAACATCCCTCCAACTGCACCAGCTAAAAGCACTACCTTACTCATTTCCAGACTAAGTGGTAGGAGCAAAAACAACAGTCCTACCGCTGTCATACTTAAAGTGGGTCCGTAGTAGCTACCCAACAATAAACCAACAGCGCTCCAAGTCGTATAGGGTGTACCCATCGTTAGCACCACTGGTGTACTCAGAGTCAGCAACAACACCAACAGGCGATCGCTTTGCCGAAGTTGCCAGTTACTACGCTGTTCGACCAAGGCAAAAATGCCGACAGCGCCAGTGACATAACTCCCCAACTGCATCAACAAGAGCCATTTAATCTCTCGACGAATTAGGTGGTAATGATCTAGCACTTCAAAGTCTAATGCCGTAATCTTTTCACCCTTACTGACAATGACCTGATTTTCCCATACTGTCACCATCACTGGTTTTACAAGAGCCGCAGCCTTTGCCGCCTGTAGCGTCGTTCTTATTTGATCTTGCTTGAGATTTGGCTTGAGTACAGCTAGAAGCAGTTTGGTTGCTAAGGGTTCGGCATCTATTGGGACTAACGTTCGCACCTGTAGACTAATGGCATTCTGCAAAATATTTAACGGTAGTCCGGGTGGTATGCCTTGGGTGAGAATTCGCTCTGCACTTTGTTTGACACCCAATTGTGTTTTTGCCCAATCCTCATTTGACAACTCTAGAAAAGAGGCTTCGTTATATACTGTTTCAGGTTGAATGGTCACTAGCTGTAAAATTTGGTCGTTTGCTTTGGCATACCCTTGGCGTGCTTTTGAAATTTGTTGGATGAGTGAGGACAAATTCTGCTTATTTGAGAGACGGTAAGCTTCTAATTGTGCGAGTGCTTGAGTAAAATCAGCTTTTTGGAACAAATCAACTGGTTTTGAAGTCTGGTTCTGTAAATAGACATTCCCTTGTCTGTGATCCTCCCCCAGGGTATTAAGTGCCGTAATTTTACTTTTTTGTGTATGAGACAACAGTCCTGGATTTTGTTTTCCAGTATTTTCTATAGCTAGTAGCAGTGCTTGCCATTCCCAATTAAAGCAGGAGCGCAGGTAATGCTGAGTAGACAGGGATAATACGAGAGTGTTAAAAAAAGGAAAAGACCCTAGAGGAGAACGAATTTCGTTACCCTCACTTAACAGTTGTTCCAAGTTTTGGTTGATTTCTCCGTTGATTTCTGTATCAACCATCAACACTGGTATAGAACTTGTACTAGCTGCTTGGCGTTGGGCTTCTGTTTTTTTCTTATCCTCAATGCTAGCAGTGGTCGGTGCTTTAATAGTTTGTGGTGCAGTCATCCCCACTCGCATCTGGGGTTGATTATATAATTTATGCCCCATAACTCCTGTCAAGGACAAAACTGCGATCACAAAAATTACGAGTGTCGGCTTTCCACTCACCCAGCTTAGACCTACTACATCAATACCATGTTTCATCTTTACCGACTTTGTCATTGAGCTTAACGCTCTTCGTTTTCGGTTATTACTCCTATGGGAGAAGTACAAACGGCGTAGTAATTTGTACCGTCGCCGCCATAGACTCACTTGCTGCGTCAAGGATTGGAAAAATAAAAATGGTGCTTGTTTCATCACCTACAACCGCAGTTGTTTACGTTGATAGCTCAAAATAATACAATCCTGACCAGAAGCTTTCCTTGAAGCTGATTTCCCATAATAGCTAGCTACCGGATCACACGAGGAGCTGCGATCGCCTGTAGAAGTGAGAAGCGTTGTGTATTGGCAAAATCATCGTCTGTGTCTTCACTCGAATCTAAGGCAAAGTTATACACTCCTGACCATACCGCCATAAGTACATCAGCTAATTTTACCATTTGGGAAAGCTGGTTCAGTCCCAGTTCTGCAGACTTTGCTTCAAAAAGTAATACCTTCCAAGTTACGGGAATGCCTAACGTGCTGTTATAAGCTCCTGACAAAGCACCAGTAATCGCACTTACACCTTGTAAAGAATCATTATTTTGATTAGCGCGTAAAATTGAAAGGCGGAAGTCTTCTAGGGTACTCAGAAAGCAGTAAAACGCCATAGCTATCGTGTTAATTAGCTTTTCTTCCCTAATTAACTCAACTTGTGCCCTGTCTAATCCTGCCTGACAATTTAACAAATAATTAACTTTTGATAATTGTTGCGGTAAACTTGTTTGTGTCTCCCCAATGAAGGAAATTGTTTGGGGGATGAGTGTGGAGGGTGAGAGTTTTTCCCCTAGGGACTGGGCGATCGCATAACCTACAGCTAATGCCCCATCCCTGATTAGTGGGCTATCTCCCCATATCTGGGTCAGATCCAGCAAGTTCTCTCGCAGTTTTATTGTATTTTCATGAAAAAATAGTGCTACTGGCAGCGTGGCGAGAATCGTTTCTGGCAATACATCTAAGGTTGAGCCTAAATGAGCCAATTCTTGCTGCTGACGCTTCTGCCAATCGTCTAAATCAAATCTACCCAGTTCAATTAAACTTTCCGCACCCATAATTGCCATTTTCAACCAATGTAGAGACTTTAAAGACAACCTCTCTACACTAAAAGGTACGCTCTCTCCAAGGATTGCGCCAAGGAAAGTACCTTCAAACCGACTGATAAGAGAGTAGCGCATGAAGTATAGACTTATTGTAAGAATACAGGAGTCAGGAGTCAGGACTCCTGACTCCTGACTCCTGACTCCTGACTTTGATCCCTCAAATGGTACACCAGCGCCTGCAACCCTAGTAAATAACTCTGGACGCCAAATCCACTAATTTGCCCGATCGCGACTGGGGCAATATAGGAATGATGGCGAAAATCTTCGCGGCGGTAGATGTTACTCAGGTGCACTTCTACTGTAGGCAGGTTGACAGCGGCGATCGCATCTAGTAACGCCACGCTTGTATGAGTGTATGCACCAGCATTGATCAAAATTCCCTGGTGTTGCTTCAATGCTTCATGAATAGCATCTACCAAAATTCCTTCATGATTCGACTGTATAAAAATAACTTTCGCCTGTAGTTTTAGTGCTTCTGCTTCTAACAGGCGATTTATTTGCGCCAAACTTATCGAACCATAAATTCCTGGTTCTCGCTGTCCCAGCAAATTTAAGTTTGGCCCGTGTATTACCAGAACGCTTAGGGGGCGCAACATCATGTCCGGCACATCCTGTAAAGACGCTGCTTGCAACGTCTCTACATTAACGCCTGCGCGAGCGCTCATCTACTGGAATTGGAATCAGTTCTGGTTCCGGCTCGGTCTCTGGCCCTAGAAGGGCTTCAATCAGCTTGCGCGCGAACTCCTTAAGCTTTTCTAGCACCTTTTCTATATAGTCCATTGAACTGACTGCTCCTGAGTTACTACCTCAATTTTTTAATGGTCAACTGCGGAGAAACTAACTTTAGCCCTCTGGCTTAAAATTCGGTTGATTCACACTTCCCCAATTTGGGTATGAGCCACTTTTAAAATGTAGTTTTTCTCCCCGTCTTTTAAGAGTATCACATTAATCAAAGGACAGATCCCCATCCTAACTGGGGGTATTTGGAGTCAAGAGTCAAGACTAGAGACCTAAATTATTTCTTTTTAGCAGCAGTTGTTGAGGACTTGGTAGTTGACTTAGTGCTAGAGCTTTTCGACTTACTGGTTTTGCTAGTAGATTTCGCAGTTTGTGCTTTAGTAGCCAACAACTCTAGCGCTGTAGACAGAGTCACATCTTCAAGTGATTCCCCTTCCGGAATACTCACATTCGTTTTGCCGTGCTTAATGTAAGGACCGTAGGGTCCGTTGTATATGTTCACAGGTTCGCCGTCCTCGGGGTGAGAACCCAATTCCCTTAAGGCTGCTTTAGATTTGCTGTTGGTGGTGCTGCGTCCTTTTTTCGGTTCAGATAATAACTCCAAAGCTCTTTCTAAAGAAATTGTCAGGACATTATCACCTGCCTTCAAGGAACGATAATCTTTTCCTTCTTTTCCTTGATCATGGACTACATAAGGACCAAAACGTCCCAAATTCGTTTGAATTTTACCACCTGTCAGTGGGTGAACGCCTAATATTCGGGGTAATGCCAACAAACCAAGAGCCATCTCAAGGGTGACGGTTTCTAACGTTACGCCCTTAGGAAGAGAAGCTTGTTTAGGTTTGGGGTTTTCCTCTGACTTGTCACCCAACTGGACATAAAGACCATAAGGACCAATTAGCCCATAAATTGGTTCGCCAGTTTCTGGATGTCTACCTAACTGGTCGGGACCTACAGTTTTTTGCCGCAGCAGGGTTTCTATCTGTTTGGGGTCAAGATCTGCTGGGGTTAGGTCTTTGGGAAGTGATGCGGTAATCACACTGTCACCATTTCCTACTTCAATGTATGGACCAAATTTGCCAATGCGAACTTTAGCATCTAAGTTTTCCAGTTCCACTGTCCTAGCTAAATTAGCATCAATTTGGTTTTCCCGTTCTTTAACTAGGGTTTCTAGACCTTTATCTCCCAGATAAAATTCCTTCAGGTAGGGTAGCCATTTGGCTTCCCCTGTGGCAATTTCGTCTAGGGTTTGCTCCATCTTCGAGGTAAAGCTGGGATCTACAATGTCAGGAAAGTGTTTTTCTAGCAGATCGGTAACGGCAAAGGCAGTGAAGGTAGGAATAAGGGCGTTATTTGTCAACTGAGCGTAACCCTTGTCGATAATAGTGCCAATAATACTGGCGTAAGTACTGGGACGCCCGATCCCTTCACTCTCCAGGGTTTTCACCAAAGTTGCTTCGGTGTATCTAGCGGGAGGTTGGGTTTCGTGACCGTTCGCTTCTAAATCAGTACAGTTTGGGCGATCGCCTACGTTCAAGTTAGGCAAGATGACTTCTTGGTCTTCCAGTGCTGCTTCAGGATCGTCCGAACCTTCGACGTAAGCACGTAAAAACCCTGGAAAATCTATCCGCTTACCAGAAGACCGAAACCCGGCATCTTCTACTTGCATCTGCACACTGATTTGAGTTTGGCGGGAGTCAGCCATTTGGCTGGCGACGGTACGCTTCCAAATCAGGTCGTACACTTGTAGTTCTCGACCACCTAACCCGGTTTCTTGGGGGGTGCGGAAGGTGCTACCTGCGGGTCTAATAGCTTCGTGGGCTTCCTGTGCGCCTTTTGATTTGGTGGTGTATTGCCTAGCTTGAGGGCTGAGGTATTGTTTGCCGTAAAGCTTTTCCACACAAGCACGGGAAGCAGCGATCGCCTGATCTGACAAGTGTACTGAATCTGTACGCATGTAGGTAATATACCCTTGTTCGTACAAATTCTGAGCAATCCGCATGGTGTCTCGTGCTGACAGTCGCAGTTTGCGGTTAGATTCTTGTTGCAGGGTAGAGGTGGTGAATGGTGGTGCAGGTTTACGCGTCACAGGACGTTCTTCTATGTCTGTGACTTGCCAAGTTTTTTCAGTTAGGCGTTCTTTGAGAGCGAGTGCTTCTGATTCCTTTAAGAGGATAACGTGGCGATCAGAAGCTATTTGCCCAGTTGCTGAGTCGAAATCGCCACCATTTGCCAGCCTAGTTCCTCCCAGTGTGACTAATTGGGCGATAAAAGCAATAGAGGCAGGGGCGGCGGCGGAAGAGACTCTCCCTGCCCCCCCTGCTCCCTCTGAAGGGGGCGTCAAAGTTGCCTTTAGATCCCAGTATGTACCTTGGTGGAAGGCACGGCGTTGGCGTTCTCGCTGCACCAAAAGCCTCACTGCAACTGATTGTACCCGCCCAGCAGATAATCCCCAAGCGATTTTCTTCCACAGTAGAGGTGACAAGGTGTAGCCCACAAGTCTATCCAAAATTCGCCGCGTTTCTTGGGCGCGAACTAACTGCTCATCAATGTTGCGACAGTTTTTCAGGGCTTTTTTGATCGCCTCAGCGGTAATTTCGTGAAACACCATCCGCTTGGTAGGAACTTTTGGCTTGAGCAGCTGGTGTAGATGCCAACTGATGCTTTCACCTTCCCGATCTTCGTCAGTTGCCAGGATCAGCTCATCCGCGTCTTTCAAGGCTTCTTTGAGCTGGGTGACAATTTTCTTTTTATCTTTAGGGACTACATACAGCGGTTCAAAGTCGGCGTCTACATTCACCCCGAGCTGCGCCCATTTTTCCCCTTTCACGTTGGCGGGAATTTCACTAGCCGATTGGGGAAGGTCACGTACATGACCCATAGACGCTTCTACCCGATAGTCTTTCGGTAAGTAGTTGCGAATGGTACGAGCTTTGGTCGGAGATTCGACGATGACAAGAGTTGACATGGAAATTTCAAAAAAAGAATAGCTGCTAAGCTAAACAGTTAAGTTGAAGGAATTGAGCGCGAGATATCACGCTAAAACATCACCCTAAGGGATGTGATTTAATCCTTACACAAACTGTCGGAATGAGCGCGAAATTCCCCTAAACTTAGGTACTAGGGGGATAATACTTGCACACGAGAGGTTTCCCGACCTGAGCAAAGGGCACGTCGAGGGCGCTCGCATGGTGAACTTTAGCTGATGACGCCTTTCCCACGGTAGGCGAGGAGCGTGCATGGTTTTGTCTTAAGTCATAGATAGACAGTGGGTCTTCCTGTAGGATAGCTCTTCCCATCGGCAATTGACCGAAAACAGGTTATGGGGTGTAGGGGAGCCAGTGCGGTCTTGGGGGTTTCCCCCATGAGCGACTGGCGAAAGGCTATGCCGGCATCAAGAAACTGGCGTTGTGGGGTGTAGGGAATATTGGAATGCCAGGTTCAACACGTAGACATTCATCAACAACGGTCTGTTCTGGCTTCTTAGAGGTAAAATTATGTTAACACAATGCTGGAGAAGTAAATTCGGCATTATAATCCTTGTTTTTATTAATAGAATTGCAAGTGGCTCCCCGGATAAGCGTCTCTGAATCATTTGATTCTGGAGAGTTTCATGTCAATTTACGTAGGTAACCTATCCTACAACGTCACGCAAGACGACCTGAGTAAGGTGTTTTCTGAGTACGGCGCTGTGAAGCGAGTGCAAGTACCCACCGACCGAGAAACGGGTCGTGCAAGAGGCTTTGGTTTCGTAGAAATGGAGTCAGAAGCAGCAGAGAATGCCGCCATTACAGATCTGGATGGGGCTGAGTGGATGCGGTGTGTCATGAAAGTTAATAAGGCTAGACCACGAGAGGAAAAAAGTAGTCGCTCTGGTGGTAGCTGGGGTAACAAAAGTACTAGTGATGATGGATACTCTAGGCGCTATTAAGTCTTGAAGTTATTGATCAACTCAAACTGAAGAAATTTTGCCAAAAAGCATTGCTAAGCACAATTTAATATCAGCATAGCAGTTCAGGAAATGTCTGGTCTGCTTCTTCCGATGAAAGCAGTTTAGTGAGCCACTGAACTGCTTAATTATTTATGAAAATTCCGAGAATTACAACCGCTAAACTTGGTTAGGAATGGAGTAAGGGAAGATGAGAAAAATGAGGAATATCAGGGGGATGAGGGTGATGATGGAGGATTTCATCCCCCTCATCCCCACTGCCCATTCCCAAAAAACAGGTTAATGCAACTTAAACAAAAGACAATAGAATTGACTCAGTTGGATCACTATGTCTACTAATAGCCAGAACCTACATAGCTCATGGATTTTGCTAATTTTGCATCCCAGTTGAATGCTGGAACGATCTTACCGGAGGGGATTGTGATTATCACCCTCTTGGGAGTTTTGATTGTTGACTTGATTTTGGGGCGTACATCCTCCCGCTGGATTGGATATCTGGCGATCGCAGGTTTACTTGCCTCGGTTGTCGCTCTATATTTTCAATGGGATAGTACCAATCACTTCTTCTTAGGCGGAGCCTTTAATAGTGACGACCTCAGTATCGTCTTTCGTGGGATTGTGGCTTTGTCCTCTGTTGTCACCGTTTTGATGTCGATTCGCTACGTCGAACAAAGTGGTACGGCTTTAGCAGAATTCATAGCGATTTTGCTGAGTGCTACCTTAGGAGGGATGTTTTTATCCGGGGCTAATGAGTTGGTGATGATTTTCATCTCCCTAGAAACCCTGAGTATTTCCTCTTATATGCTCACAGGTTATACTAAGCGTGACCCTCGTTCAAATGAAGCAGCTCTGAAATACCTGTTAATTGGTGCTTCAAGTACAGCAGTGTTTTTGTATGGGGTATCGCTACTCTACGGTCTATCGGGTGGACAAACTGAACTGAGTGCGATCGCAGACGGTATTGCCAGATCTGGTGCTGGTCAATCCTTAGGTTTGCTAATTGCTCTGGTTTTTGTGATTGCAGGTGTTGGCTTCAAAATCTCTGCTGCGCCCTTCCATCAGTGGACACCAGACGTTTACGAAGGTGCTCCTACGCCAGTGATTGCCTTTTTGTCTGTCGGTTCCAAAGCAGCCGGGTTTGCCTTAGCCATCCGCTTGCTAACCACGGCCTTCCCTCTCGTTGCTGACGAATGGAGATTTGTCTTCACCGTCCTCGCTGTTCTCAGCATGATTTTGGGGAACGTCGTCGCCCTCACCCAAACCAGCATGAAACGAATGCTAGCTTATTCATCTATTGCCCAAGCTGGGTTTGTGATGATTGGCTTGGTTGCTGGGACAGATGCGGGATATGCCAGTATGGTATTTTACCTGCTGGTCTACCTGTTCATGAACCTGTGCGGCTTTACCTGCGTGATTCTATTCTCTCTGCAGACGGGAACTGACCAAATTTCCGAATACTCCGGGCTGTATCAAAAAGACCCTCTCCTAACTCTAGGATTAAGCATTTCCCTACTTTCCTTGGGAGGAATTCCACCGCTAGCTGGATTTTTCGGCAAGATTTACTTGTTCTGGGCTGGTTGGCAGGCAGGTCTTTACGGGTTAGTCTTGCTAGGATTAGTTACCACTGTAATCTCCATCTACTACTACATCCGCGTAATCAGAATGATGGTGGTCAAAGAACCTCAAGAAATGTCCGACGTAGTGAAGAATTATCCCGAAGTGCGTTGGGATTTGCCAGGGTTTAGACCTTTACAGGTAGGGCTAATCGTGACTTTAATCGCCACTTCCATTGCAGGGATTTTATCGAATCCTTTATTTACAGTGGCTAACAATTCCATCGTCAATACGGCAATCTTGCAACCGACGACAGTTGTTACCAGCCAAGTGAGCGAAATGACCGAATAATTCGTAATGACGGTCGCGAACTCGCTCTAAGAGAAGCTATGCCGTTGGTGAAGCCTCTCTTAGAGAAGGCTTTACGGCTAAGTACAGCGTTTCATAAATTCGTGGCGTTTTGGTTTGTAGTTGCTAAGAGCGCTCTTAGCAACTACAAACGAGAGACATTATTTTCCTGAGCGTCACGAACTTGTGCAATCCTGTACTAAGCTAACATAATTCGGATCAGCGACAAGAAACCCGGTTTCGCCGAAGTTACCGGGTTTCTCCAGTCTCCAACTGCCCTACCAAATCAGATGCTGAGAGCCTCCGGATTCTATCCGGGGGGTGAAAGCTAGCGGCAGGTTAAAACCCGCGCCAGTGTTCACATAGAACGCTGATTTTCAATGTATTGCTTGACGATTTCGGTGCTGACTTGTCCAGTGGATGCCACAAAATAACTAGGACTCCACATGCAAGGCATTTTTTTTAATTCGCTTAATTCAGCCCTCAAGTGATGAGACGATCTCCCCTTAATCCATCGGGCAATATCAGACGCTGACTCTTGAGGGGGAACATTCAGAAAGCAAGGATGATACAGATCCTTCAGCACGGCGATATTCGTAGTCCTTCGGAGAAAGTTTAGACATTTGCTTAAAAGTGCAAATTGGTACAAAACTATGTAAATGAATTGGGCATACAACTATGTTATTTACCTTCTTATTCTCCCCAGTTAAATTTAATTGAGCGCTTTTGGAAGTTTATTAGAAATGAATGTTTATATTCCAAGTATTATGCTAATGAAAGCTGATTTTAAGGCAGCAATCTCTAACTGCATCGCCACCGCAAATACCGACAACCGCTCAAAGTTAGATAGCTTACTGACTCTCAAATTTCAGACCTTTAAGAAAGTCCACATTTTAACCGTTTAGAGTATAAAGTAGACCAAGGGTTAAGGCAGGTAGCCGATGGTGATAAGCTGTTCCACATTTAAATTGCATTTTCCCGTTTTTTGAGAAAAGCCTCAAACCCTCTTTCTCCCTGCCCCCTGCCCCCTGCACCCTGCTGTCTAAATGTGCAAACTAGATGTGGAACAGCTTATTATTTTACATGCGGAGGCTAAAGCACGTATTAAGAAATGGCAAGAATAAGTTGGACGAATCAAGCACTTGATGACTTACAAGCAATTGGTGACTTTATTGCAAGGGATGCACCTACTTTTACCCAGGTTTTTGTAGACAAAGCTTTTGAGATAGTAGAACGCAGCGAAGCGCGATAGCGCAGCGTTAGCGAGTACTCGAGCGTCATTACGAATTCCGCACAGCGGTACTAGGCTGTCGGCTTTTTTTGATGTCGGTAGCTAAGTACAATTTCTCACGCTATAAAGAGAATATGAGCATTCGTAAAAAACGTAACACCCTACGTCAATCGCTGGCGGTTTTCCGCTACAGTGGGCGAGCTATCGGCTTGGTGTGGACTACTAGCCAACCTCTGACAATCTTCTTTGCCACCTTAACCTTAGTGGCTGGTCTCTTACCAGCTGCTCTAGCTTACATCGGCAAATTAATTGTTGACGCCGTTATTACCGCTTCTCAAATTAATTCACATAACAACGATTTTGTCAATAGCTATCGTCCTCTAATGTACGTGGGATTAGAGGCGACCGCTGTAGCTGCCCTTGCGGGTAGTCAGCGGGGACTCACCGTTTGTCAGTCGCTCTTGCGGATGCTACTTGGTCACCAGGTGAACGTTCTCATCCTAGAAAAGGCGTTAACTTTGGATCTAACTCAGTTTGAGGATTCAGAATTTTACGATAAATTGACCAATGCACGGCGAGAAGCATCGACTCGTCCTCTATCGCTGGCAACTCGTACCTTCGGTTTGGTGCAAAGCGCCTTATCACTTGTGACTTACGGTATTTTGCTGGTAAGGTTTTCCGTATGGGCAGTGCTAGTACTAATCCTGGCAGCTATGCCTGCATTCTTTGCCGAAACGAAATTTGCGGGGCAAGCCTTTCGCCTATTTAGCTGGCGTGCGCCGGAAGCCCGCCAGCAGAACTACCTGGAAACGCTGCTGGCAAGAGAAGACTTTGCCAAAGAAGTGAAACTCTATCAGTTAGGGGAAATGCTACTGGGACGTTACCATGACCTGTTCAATACAATTTATGGCGAAGACCGTGACTTGACCTTGCAACGGGGGTTTTGGGGATATCTCCTCAGTTTGCTAAGTACTACTGCCTTTTACATAGCATATGCTTGGATTGTGGTAGAAACCGTTGCAGGTAGAATTACCTTGGGAGACATGACAATGTATATTATTGTGTTCCGCCAAGGACAAAATACCTTTTCCAGTGCCCTCACTTCTATTGGGGGAATGTACGAAGATAATTTATATCTTTCCAACCTCTATGAGTTTTTGGAAGAGAAAGTCCCAAAACCAAGAGGTAAAGCAACCATTGGTTTAAATCCCAAAGATGGAATTCGGTTTGAGAACGTATCATTTACCTATCCCGGAAGTTCGCAACCAGTATTGAAAAATATCTCGCTACACCTTAAACCTGGAGAGAAACTAGCAATTGTTGGGGAGAATGGTTCCGGCAAGACTACCTTAATTAAATTGCTGACGCGACTTTACATCCCAGATTCAGGAAGAATCTTACTAGATGGCTTGGATTTGCAGGAATGGGATATTAATGTGTTGCGGCGACGCATCGGTGTGATTTTCCAGAACTTTGTCCGCTACCAGTTTACGGTTGGTGAAAATATCGGTGTAGGCGACGTGAATAGCATGGAAGACAAAACTCGGTGGGAAATTGCGGCAGAAAAAGGAATGGCGCGACCTTTTATTGAACATTTACCCACAGGTTTTCAGACACAGCTTGGTAAATGGTTTAAGGGAGGACAGGAACTTTCTGGTGGTCAGTGGCAGAAAATCGCTCTGGCTCGTGCTTTTATGCGAGTAGATGCCGATATCTTGGTTTTAGATGAACCAACATCAGCAATGGACCCCCAAGCTGAGTTTGACATTTTCAATCACTTTCGTGCCCTGACCAAAAATCAGATGGTCGTTCTAATTTCCCACCGCTTCTCTACAGTACGGATGGCTAACAAAATTGTGGTGATCGAAGCTGGGGAAGTTGTAGAACAGGGAACCCACGAGGAATTATTGCAGGCTAAAGGGCGCTATGCGACACTGTTTTCATTGCAAGCTGCTGGTTATCGGTAACAAAGGGAATTATGAGTTCAAACTTCCTGGATACCCTACACCCTACACCCCACTCCCCACTCCTAACTTATGGAATTCATAATCGACCCACCAATTCCTGTGAAAATTCAAAACATGAAGGAACGGGTGCGGTGGAAGCATCCAAGTATTGTTCAGAGGGGAATCGACCAAACCTCTATGGTTCTGGACGATGGCAACTCGGACAGTCCAGAATTTTCCTTTATGGTCATAGGTGATACTGGCACTAAGTCGCATGACGAACACCATCCCCAACGAAAAATCGCTGAACTCATGCTGACTCACCTTGATGAGTGTCGTTTTGTGTTGCACACGGGTGATGTGATTTATGTGGTGGGTTCCTATGAGTATTACCAGACAAACTTTATTGAGCCTTACCGCGAGTTTTTGGAGAGAGACGAAAACTTCAAACACATTCCCTATAACCGAATGATGTTTAGAGTGCCAATTCTCCCGGTACTTGGTAATCATGATTACTATGATGTGCCGTTAATGTCCCGCTTGTTTGCCGGAACCACCGTTCTACTGCGTCGTCTGCTTCGCCGCAAAGATTTTGAGATTGGTTGGCACGGATCATATCAAGGCGACGCTTTTGCACAAGCATTTCTAGATTACTTGAAGGCGATCGCCCCTGGTCCGCACTTAGAACGTCACCTAGACTGTCATTACACTGCCAAAGCTGACACAGGACGCTGTTTACGTTACGAACCCGGATGTTTCACCCGCTTACCCAACCGCTATTACACTTTTCGCTACGGCGGCATTGATTTTTTTGCTCTTGACTCCAATACCTTTAACGAACCATCACCCCTACCTACAACTAAAGAGGGAGAAATTGAGCGCCGTAAACTAGAAAAGCGTCAACACGAGATAGAGCAAGAAGAAATGCAAATTTTGTCAGCTTGCACTCAACTCAACCTAGATATTCTAGAGGAAGCTGAAAAACTTGATGCTCTCAAAGCCAAGTTAAACCAAATTGATGGGATCAAGATTGACATTGAAAAACAACTGGAACCGCATAATGTCCCTAATACCGATTTTGAACAACTAAACTGGCTGCGAGACAGGCTGATCGAATCTTGGAATACCGAGGAAGTTCGTGGACGTGTCATTTATTTCCATCATCCCCCCTATGTCACGGAGGCAACGAAGTGGTATCAAGCGCAAACTTTGGCAGTTCGCCACAATCTACGTTCGGTATTCGATCAGGTCGCTGACACCCTTGGTTCCCTGACTCAGGGACGGTCAATAGTTGATTTAATTCTGAATGGTCACGCTCACTGTCTTGAATATCTCCGCACAACTGACACAGGACATGCTGACTCACACATCAACTGCATTATCAGTGGTGGTAGTGGTCATCTTCCTCGCCGTCGGCGAGAGGAGGGGTCAGAATTGATGGAAACATTTGAAGATACGACAGGTAGTTATAACCGCAAAGTTGCGGATTCGCTGCTTTTTACTGGTCGCAATGGTTATGATACACAAGAGCGACTTCCCTACTCATTTGTACGGATTGATGTTCAAGATGGTCGCCCACCCAAGTTTATCGTCAGACCATTTATTGCTGAGCGCTTTCAAGGAGATTGGTACAATCGCCACCTAAAACCATTTGTGATTTGAGTTTTGAGAGCATCTCGATGAGAGCTTCAAATACTTTCTTGTGGGATAGGGAAGCAAGCAAGACCCCCGAAAACCTTTAGACAGCATGGACTTTGAAAACCTTTAAAAATGAAACATCAACAAAAATATAAATATATTTTGATACCTTTCACTATTGCTATCTTAGTGACGCTGTCGTACTTGCTGCTTAATCCTAGTGATACAGCAAAAGTATCTTCTTCCTCTACCACTATTTACGAACAACGGCTTGTTCATAGCCCAGACGGTATTGGTAAATTTTATATGGGTAGAGAAATCGCCCAAGTCATGGGACACATGGCCGCTGGTTGGCTAGAACGACCAAGCCGAGAAGCTGAAGAACAACCAAGTAAATTGGTGAAAGCCCTCAACCTCAAACCTAATGATGTTGTGGCAGATATTGGGGCTGGTACAGGCTTTTTTAGCTTTCGCATTGCTCCCCTATTAACAGCAGGAAAAGTACTGGCTGTGGATATTCAGCCAGAAATGTTAAATATTATAGAGTCTTCTAAAAAAGAGAAACATATCACCAATATTGAGCCTATCTTGGGAACTATTAAAGACCCCAACCTACCACCTGAAAGTGTTGACTTGGCACTGATGGTGGATGCTTATCATGAGTTCTCGTATCCACGAGAAATGATGCAAGGGATTATGCAATCGCTTAAACCAGGTGGTAAGGTCGTGCAGGTTGAGTACAGAGGCGAAAATCCTTTCGTGATGATTAAACCTCTACACAAGATGACTCAAAAGCAGGCACGCAAAGAAATGCAAGCTGTTGGTTTGGTTTGGCGTGAAACTAAAGACATCTTACCGCAACAGCACATCATGGTGTTTGAGAAGTCAGGAGTCAGGAGTACCCCTGTTAAGGTGAAGTTTTTTCCAACGTATTAATGAGGGTTTCAGCCTTGCACCGATTAAAATATGAAAGCAAAAAATCATGTTTGCGCTCAATTTTTGGTTCGAGAGGTAGGGACAC
>Ga0116227_10005121_pt1 | contig 27970 bp, 18 predicted proteins | sample S1TSphgellanicum_FD_89693 | JGI IMG/M metagenome (GOLD analysis project Ga0116227, IMG submission 89693) | Host-associated microbial communities from peat moss isolated from Minnesota, USA - S1T2_Fb - Sphagnum magellanicum MG | ecosystem: Host-associated > Plants > Peat moss > Unclassified...
CAAAAAAAAAAAAAAAAAAAAAAAAAAAAACAAAAAAAAAAAAAAAAAAAAAAAAAAAAAAAAAAAAAAAAAAAAAAAAAAAAAAGAAAAAAAAACACCCAAAAACACAGAAAGTGTTGGGGGGGGAAGGGGGGGGGGGGTGGGTTTTCCCAGGTGGGGGGGGGGGGGGGGGGGGGGGGTCAAGGAGTGGGTATCTTCTTGGACTTCGATGGCAAGAGCTTGAGTATTCACTATAATGGAGAGGATGGAGGCATTGAATATGATAGGTTGTAGGTTTGTAAGACATTGATGTTTTTGAGTTTTCTTGCTTGAACAATTTTGAGACAACTTAGAAGCAATGGAAGAAACAAATAATACTTGAGGGGAAAGGGGGAGGTGAGAGAGAGGGGGAAAAAACTATGGGGATTGCTTGGGGAATTGGGAGGGCTTGGAGAACAAAGAGTAGAGATTTGATGAACTCGTGTGTGCAATCAAAGCCTTTTTGTATGTGAAGTTTTCAAGCTGCAAAACACATATGGGGAGGGAGGTTGTAGAAAGGTTGTGCTAGAAGGACATTAAAGCTAATGTTGTTATGCATGGGTGAAGCTAGGTTGTCTTTTGTGTGAACATGCAACCAAGAGGAAGGAGAAGCAAGGAACAAGGAATTTAGCAATAAAGTAGAAATTTAGAATTCCATACTATGGTCATAGATGAGTAGAGGGGGATTTGTTTGTGATATCATCAATTGTAGTTATGAGTGCAAGGATTTAGCCTAAGGGGACCCAATTTCAATATTGCTCTTGGAGGGGAAAAGTTCTTGGAGTTACTATCATTAATCGATGAAGGAGAGATTGTGATGTTTCTAAAAAGGATCTTGAAAATTAATCTATAGCTACAAGAAAGATATGAACAAGCAATTGGTCCTAGACCCTTACCTAAGTATTGATGTCATAGTCAATGCAAGGATCCACAAATAAGTAATGGCCTGGCCAAGGGGAGAATGAGATGGAGAAAAGTTACCTTAGGATTTAGTTGGGAAGGTGCTAGGGAAATTTAGATTGTGCCAAATAACTGATAGGTGATCAATGAGGATGAGCGTCTCCCATAGTATTTGCTAACCTATGGCAGTCAGAGTTACCCAGTGATAGTCTTTTGGCAACAATCCAAGAGAAAGATAGGAAGCACCCTTAAGCGAGTGGACTCTCTATTCAGGAGAGACCACACACTCAATATATGCTTAATGTTTTGGTGTTTCACCAATGAGGATCACAAACTGTTGATTTCAGTCAATCTCAGCTGTACAAACAATGGCACTCCTCAGTTGTTACACCGGTGAAGGCCCTGCGGTCCTGGCAGTATGCCTTGAACCTCAAGCTCTGCCCTCGGTTCACAGGGTGTAATGCCCTGAGAGCAGGGCTTTCCCCTATACATCTAGCATTAAAAAAAATTCACAAAAAACTGACCGAAGTCACATTGTGAGCTCAGGATGCAGATATTATTGTGATTTGTTTACCCAGAAACTTGAGTGGAACACTAAACCCTAAACCCTAAACTTTATGGTTCATTCGCCATAATGTTGGTTGGGCTGAATCTTTCCTGTCACATCTGAATATGCAGAAGAAACTCACTATGCAAATAATTATACAATCAAGATTGTGAGTATTTTACATCTACACAAGAAATCAAGAAGCGCATTATTGTACTATTTTTTTACCCCAAACAAATTCAGCAGATTATTACACATCTACCTATACCCACCACCATCAGGAGCTGATGAAGTCAGTGCAGAGTAATGGCAGTGGTCACTGCTATTCATGATGAATGGGATGATCAGATCCTTTGTGAGTTGACACACATTAGGTGACAACCACAATCATCCATGTCATGTTACTTTTGGTTTGGCTGGAACTAGCACAATGGTCACATTTGGTGTTGTTGTGGAGTTTTCTCCACAATCTCAATTTGGACATTCGGCTCAAACAGCAGAGCAGGGGCATCTGCCACCCTGCACTTCTTCTTATCCCTGCACTGATGAGGTAGCCATCCTGGTTCTTTAAGTCCAATCAGCCAAGGAATTTCTTTTTCTTGAAGCTCTTGTGTTCTTGTCAATTATGTTGAGGAGATAAGCTGAAGATAACAAAGCCAACAGGATTCTACTGGTACTAGTCACCTGCTTATCTGCACTTGTATCAGAGGTTCCATTCCTGCATTCAATCAAGTCAGTCAACAGAGAGGGGATGTGGGACTTTCTTAATTCTCTCAGTTCAATGGCTGAATGATAAGTTTACTGAAATCCAGTCCTGTATTTGTATTCAAAACATCCTTGTAAATTTTTGTGTGTGATTCACACATGCAATGCTTGTTAACAGCTTTTCAGATGAATGTTCTGCCTACAGTCAATAGTTTCTCTTTAACAAAAAAGTTATGCAAGAGGGGGATGCATACCTCAAATGTAAATGCTTGAAAATTGGGTTACCATGCAAAAAGATTTCAGTATCTGCAGCAAGTCATCAAATATCAGTCAAAACCAAGCTGAACATTGAAGACTGGAAGCTATGGACACTTGATTTCAACTGCTGCTGGCTCTTAATCCACCACAACAATTGTTCTTCCACTGCTACCAACAGAGGTACACATATTTGCTTGATATTGTAAATTTCTCAAAGGAAGTTGAACAAAAAGAAGAGCATAGTATTTGCCTGATACCTTTGTGGTGTGCGAAAGGAAATTGAACAAGAAGAAGAGCAAGGTGTTTGCCTGATACCTTTGTATATAAAAGGAAATTGAACAAGAAGAAAAGCAAGGTGTTCAGTGTTTGCTTGATACCTTTGTGCACGAGAGGAAATTGAACAAGAAGAAAAAGCAAGCTGTTTCATGTTTGCCTGACACCTTTGTGTACCAAAGGAAATTGAACAAGAAGAAGATGAGAGCATTTGCTTGCTAGCTTTTGTTTATGGAAGACACTCGGACGGGAAGAAGAGGTGGGCATTTGCTTGATATCTTTGTTTATGGATGAAGAACAAGAGGTGGGTGATATTTGCTTCATACTATTAAGAAAGAAATCCAAGAGGAGGAGGAGGGTGTTTGCTGGGTACCTTTGTTCATGAAGTCCAAGAAGAAGAAGAAGAAGAAGACGAAGAAGACGAAGATACCGCAGTAATTGCTTGATACAGTTGTTGACGAAAGGAGATTGAAGAAGAAGATCAAAGAGTCGGTCCCAAAGAAGCTTGTGATTGATTCCGTATGTTTGTGATGAGTGAAAGTGTGTTGGTGGACAACAATCTTTGATTAATGCTCATACCTCTCTTCTCCGACCTTTTTTCTTTCTCTCGCAGAGTCGGTCCACAAGAACCTTGTGGTTGATTCCATGTGTTTGTGATGAATGAAAGTGTGTTGATGGACAACAAGTTTTGATTGATGCTCATACTTCTCTTCCCCGACTTTTTTTTTCCTTTCTCTCGCAGAGTCGGTTCACAAGAAGCTTGTGCTTGATTCCATGTGTTTGTGATGAATGAAAGTGTGTTGGTAGACAACAAGCTTTGATTGATGCTCATACTTCTCTTCTCCGCCCCCTTTTTTTCTCGTCTCCAAGAAAGCATCCTTGATTCCAGGACAAACATGGCAAGACAGTATCGTCGTTTTGGCTCACATTTTTGTTGGAAGGAGCCAACCCCGAAAGCAGGTGACGAAGCTCCCGCGTCCCCTATATTCCTCGGAGTTGACAAAGCTATTGCGGCTCTATTATAATCAGGTACGTCAGTAAAATTCCCAGCTACGGCACTGACGACGCAGATGATGACGATGATGAAGAAGAACGGCGTAGCTTCTCTCGTTTTGGCGGCCCTGAAGAAAAGAAATGACAGAGAAAGTTGATACGAATTCCAAGGAACAGATCCCCGTCTTTCACGGACAAAGACTAGTCCAGGTGCAGCAGGCTGCTGCTGCTGCACTAGTCTGTAAAAGCACGCTGAAGCATGGGAGCAAGCCCCCGTCGGATTCGTGCGAGAACCCCGATGACTGATGAGGTTATGGACTATGACGAGGCCAGTTTGATCGGCATCAACGGCGTCAAATCTGGGACTTCCCTCGTTATCTGTCTTCTGTCGATGGCAAGGGAAGTGTGGGTCCCGTCGGGCGTTGTTGTTCAGTGCATGGCAGTCAGTCAACAAGTGCGAACCCCTGTCTGTCAGTCCGTCCATTGACGTTAGGTTCACAGTCTCGTCGTAGCGGCATTGATGACGACGTTGCCGTAACTTACCTACTTATAGACTGGGAGGAAGGCGGACGGGTGTAGTTGTTTGTTGCGTGGAGAAGGGCGAATCGGGTGGGCAGTTAGTTACCTGGGTGAAGGGACACGCGCCGCCAACAACGCCTCCTCCCATACTACGGACGGTAGTCACGCACTTTCAAACGCTCTCTCTCTTTCTCTCTCTCTCTCTCTCCAACACTCGAGCCCCCCACCCACACCCCCCACGCTACGCTCACGCACTACGAAATCACGAGGAAAAGACGTACTCTTTTCCCTTGCTTCGTACTTCACACCCCCCGCCCCCCACTCGTCCGCACATCCCCGTATTCTACAAGGGCCCCGCGTAGCCCTTCCTTTTCTTCCCAAAAAACTGAAGAAAATCTGCCTCCAAACTGCACAATTGGTGCGATATCTATTCGGCTTCAATTTGCGATTTCTATGCGGCTGAAAAAGCTAGACAAAATCGAGAAAGAAGAGAGGAAGAGAAAGAGGAGAAGACACGGGGGGGGAGGGGGGTGGGGAGGTGGTAACAGAGAAAGAGAAATGGCTCCCAAACGAGCTGGAGGAGAAGAGACTCATCAAACAACATCAAATGGAAGCGGCCGTAAGAAGAGAAGCACAAAGGTGACTGATATACACATCCCCGCGTACTCTAACACCATCTTTCGACACTACAGCTCCATTGGCGAATGGCAAGCAATGGACGATAAGCAGTGGCAGAGGAGCACAGGGTTGCAGGGGTTTGCTGAAAAGGAGTGCAAGGCCATTCATGAGATGATGGTGATAGAGTTCGTGACCAATTACGAGCTTGACACCAACAGGAGCACGGTGCGCGGCTGTAACATCTGTCTCGACAAGAAAGTGATCATGGCGGTTTTCAAGCTTCCTGGAGAAGGAAGTCAGCCGAGGTTGACGCGAGTTGAGAACTTCGATGCGTCCTTGTTTTTCGATGCCGATGACCCCAGCATTTACGTTGCAACGCAGGGATTTGTGATCGACAAGATGCGAAGCTTAGAGGATCAAATCCGATTCAGAGCTTTGACGGAAGCATTGGTTCTCAAGCAAGTGTTGAAGTATACGTCGGCGTCTTTCTTGGAGGCAATCCAACGAGCGCTCCAAGGAGAAGCAATCGATTGGGCTTCTTATTACTTGAGTATCCTGACCAGCAAAATCAGAGCTTTGCAGAGAAACTCGCACGAGAGATGTGTCAGTTGCATCGGTCCCGCCATCACCGAAATCCTCAATTACCTTCTAGGTGCGACTTGGACCATGGATGATGTACTGGCTATGGGAATACTCAAGATTGCAGCAACAGAAGAAGCAAAAAAGTCGAAGAATTCCACGGAGGAGTCTCCGCATTGCAAGGAGGAAGAAGAAACTGCTGTTGAGGTCCAAAGAGAGGGGCAGGAATCCTTGTTGGAAGAGCAAAAGGAACGACTTTGTAAACAACAACAACAACAGGAACCACGACCAGAAGTCGCAAGGGTAGTAAAAGCAGAGCCAGAAGCAACAACGTCGATGTTCCGGGACGTTCCCCAGACTCCAAACTTGTTGCCAGTTGAAGAGCCACGAGTCGTGGAGGAGGGGAAGAACGGCAGTCTTGATCATCGTCAGAAGAGGCCTGTCTCCAGCAACAACAACAACAACAAGCAGCTCGAGGTAGGAACAACAACACGGCTACTACAAGGTGCTACAATGTGGAGGACATCGATGGAAACCAAATCGTGTTCAAGCTTCGCTGAGATGGACAGACTTGCTGAGGAACATAAGCAAGCGTACATACTTTCAGAAGCGAAGTTGGTAGAAGAGAAGAAAAGGAACATCCAGTTGTTGCAGAGGAATGAAGAATTGGTTCAGGAGTTGGACGAGTTGCGGAAAGAACTCGATGCAGTTCAAGACAGAGCCACTGCATACAAACGCATCAGCAAAGAACGGCAATCACGGCTGGAACAGCTTCAACACAAATCCGAGAGTGATCAAAAGCTCCGCGAGCAATTGGAGACGGATCTCAAGCAAAGAGTGGCTGATCTGCAGGCGTTGAAGAGCGAGATGTTGCAGAAGGAGGAACTGACAAGAGTACATGAATATTATGCTGCTGCACGTGCACAAGGCCAAGTGCAACTGTTGGAAAAGAAGCTACTAAGAGCACAGAGACAGAGCATGCCTGCTTATGAGCAATTGATGGCCGAATGTGGGGAATTCAAGCTCAAAGCATTGCTCTATGATGCCCTGTTGCTTTCCATATCTGGAGAGAAAAAGACACAATTTGTGGAAGCAGAGAGGCATTACCAGAGATGGCTTGATGCAGAGAGAATTCGATACTCGAGCATGATGAACCATATTCTCGAGTACTTTGCTGAAGAAGATGAGGGAATTGCAGATGAATCCACCAAAGGCATCACACCGATCTTAGCAGCATCCAGGAGAAAGCAAAACATGTCTATCACAGCAGCAGCAGCAGCAACAGCTGTGGGAGCTTTCACAAGCACCCAAACTTGCACAGACCTGAAGCAGCTTCGCAACCCTCGGCATTACCCACACAGGTGGAATTTCCAGAACCAAATCTTTGGATTTTGTTTGCTCCTTGATACCATTTGTCAATTCAGCATGTGCAGGACATCTTGTGCAACAGAATGTGATGGGTTGTCTGCTGATACCATTGTTGATTCAGCTTGTGCAACATAAACATGATGGATCCTCTGCTGTTAATATCAGTGTCAACTCAGCTTGTGCCTTGTGCAACAGATTGGTGATGTGTTTGTCTGCTGCATTTGAAATCTGTCTGGATGTTGAAACTGAGACTGCAATTGTGAAATCTTACAGCATGTTTTCATTTGATATGGGATGAGCAGGACCATGATGTTGAGCAACAGCTGGCTTGCTGGCAGGGCGGATTCAGAATGATGCTTTTGCAGGCAAGGGATGGAAGGAAGAGAAAGCTCCTGCCCAGAAACGCCATGTCCTCAAAACAGCAGCCTTTGGTTACCTACAAGCCCTTGACATTCTTTGGCATTCTTCTTTCCAAGAATGTTGTGTCAGTGTCATGTTCACATTTTGAGATGCTGTGCACCAGCAGTAAGCTTGGGTACCACTTGCAAATCGTCAGTCACCACAATAATCAGCAACACCATTCTAATGGTGGCTTCTTCAAGCCAGTGGACATCTTAGATGCATCAGCTCTGCACCAGCCACAACTAGCTTGGGTGCCACTTGCAAATTGTCTGTTGCAACATCAGCAACACCATTGTAAGGGTGGCTTCCTCAAGCCAGCGGACATCTTAGATGCATCATCAGAGACAGAAGGGATTTGTCAGTTCTGTCTACATGGATGCATATGATTGCAATTTTCTCTAAAATGTGTCTGACAATTGTCTCCAATTTCCACAATTGTCACCAGGTGTTCAGCAATTTGGGTCATCTATCTGCATCAAATAACATTGATGGCTGATTGAACTTGTATGTAAACACTGTTGCTAGCCATTGAAATTTGTTGCTTACATTTGAAATAGATGTAAGATTGGAACTTCCAGAGTTGAAGATTGATTCAAGGAAGCATTATCTTAGTAAGTGTAGGGTTTGTTCACTTCCCAGAGTTTGCTGGTGTGTGATTACCGAGTAAACAAGGTACCTACACTATCTCCATTCCAAACTGTTGCACAATCATCAGTGAGGTTTACATCTGAAAGCAAATAACTTGTTGATCAAGAATGGGTCATGAGCCACCCACATGTATGAAATCATCTGAGGTGATAGTATGTTGGTGAATGGAAATGTGAAACTTGGAATTGTTGTGTTTCCAACTCTTTCAGAGCAAAGTTTCATTGCCTTACAAGTTGCTGCAACAAACAAAAAGAGGGTTAGCATATAGTAGGCTTCAAGCCACCTCCTTATATTGGCAAGTGATGAAGATTGATGTCTATTAAAAGAATGTTCATCAATGTAGGGATTGATTGAGCTCACAAACATGAGAGACTTGCGTTCAATGTTTTAGCTGCTGCAAGTCTCAATTGAGAACCTTTGAATTTCTGTGTCAAGACAAATGGGATGTCATGTACATGTCTAAGAAACTTCATTATGTGCACAGAAATTGGGGAGCTGGAAAGCAGGTACACATGTGGAAACACTTACAAAGATCTATTGTGCTCTGTTTGCTTCTGAGTCCTTGTCTAAGAGTATCACCTGGACTCTTGCTAGTGTCCAGCCCCACCTGCAATCCTTCCAGTTGCCCTGCTTCATCAAGTCTGCTTCATTGTGGGCAAAAGCATGGCAGTGACAAAATGACAACTGGTGTCTCTCATTTCTGCATTCCAGCCTCATACTCCTGCTCGCTTGTCTTTGTTGATTGTTGTCTCATGTGTTTTTATGATCTGCCTTCTGTTTCTACACAGCATCTTTCAGTGTCTCTCAAGAGCTTTTTGAGCGCTGGCAAACATCATGACTGGGTCTTCCCATTGCTTCCAGAACTGTGACTGAAACGAAGGACACAGATTTTGTGTAATGGTTTGCCTAAAATTTCTGGGAGATTACTATATGCTCATCTGAGACTCATCTACACCCACCATCAAGAAGAGCTGATGAAGTCATTGCAGCTTGTCACTGCTATTCATCATGAAGATGATGGTTTGACATTTGTGTGCAACTCTCATAAGGTTATGACTGCACTCATTGTCATGTTCCGTTCAAACCATTGTTGTGGAGATTTCTCTGTGGTTTCATAGAGATGTCTCCCAACAGCTTCAGGGTGAATAAGAGAAAGCAAGAAGGCAGACATCAAGAGGCTGATCAATAGAATCTGATGGTGTTGAAATGTACATGCTGGGTTAATTGAAGGTGTTAACTAAAGGTGTCTCAAATAGAGAGGAAGGAAATGTGCACCATAAGCCTTGGAACGCTCACTGACCGATCGGCAATGTAACATCTCTTGTGCCTCAGGAAAGGTATGTGTCTGACTGCTACTATCAGAATTTGTACACATCAATTGTGATATTATTTCATTGACACAATGGTTCAGTGATTTGTGAATCTCATATTTGACTGACTTAGATTCTAGAGAGATTTCCTGGGACAGAAAGCACTTGGAGAAACTTGATAGTGCATTTGGAGGGCACCTTATGTCCATGAATATTCCTCTTAGAAAACAAGATGGATCTTATACCTCCCACTCTTAACTAGTAGGCATAAGAACCTTCCTCCTACACCTCTTGATCTATCTATATGTTCATGATAAGAATTGCCTTGTGCTTTATTTACCTGACACAAAATTTTATTGTATTCACAACTGTAGTTGTTTGTTTGTTGTGCTTTTTCAATGATGTATAGGCTGCTGGACCTTGGAGCATTTGGTCACATTGTTCCTTCTGGAAATACAAGTCACTTTGTATGCACATTTACAACTGGTGGCTGCCATGAAGTGCATCATTGCGGTATCACCCAAACCACCCATTTCATCAAAGATTTTACTACCATAGGTAGTGTTACTGATGTTCATCAGCTGAAATTTCAGGGAATTGAACTCAAGGGACAACCCAAACCATTGAGATTCTCAAAAACATTACTAACTAATTGAGGCTTAATGTACTTACCCATTATTGTTGAAATTCTGAAAATTTCAGATTGGAGCTGCCAGACCGCTTTTGTACATCTTCCTATTAGCAGTCGTGCTTCCCGTATTGCAGTTGACAAGGATGCCCATACGCACAAAATAAGTGTGAGCATAGAAGATGTTTGGAACCCATGAAGATTATGCCCCTTATACAATCTAAGACCAGTCAAAATTTACCATAATGCAAAAAATATCACCACCCACCCACAACAAACCAAGTACATGCAGACCCTATCGTTGAAGACCATCATGATGATATACATGTGTGAATATGGCCATGACTTGACCCAACTAGCCACAATTCCTACCATGTCTTACCCATCAATAGCCCGCACATACTGCCCCAAAGTGGCATCCACATTGACTGCATTTGTAGTCATGATATGGATTTGTAGGTAGAGATGTACAGACATTGTGATACATCCACAAATGGGGCCAAAGTTTGGTATCAAAATCACTTGTCTAGGGACAACCCTTTCAATGCATGCCCAACACCAATAATTCTTTTTATGTATTGATGATGGTGAATAAATTTTGAAAATCATAGACTTTTATTATGCTCTAGCCAAAATCAATTTAATAGTTGCGAACATTGTACCTCTATCCAAGGGAGCTCATTGAAGATCTCTAACATATGTGGTGCATGATTATGCCATGTTTTTGTTCATGTTAAAAAGCATAGAAGAATGTGTTATATTGGTGTTTAACAATTTGTCATATCACACAAATGACATATCATGATCTTCTACAAAAGAAGATTATGTTGTATATCCTTCCAAACTAAAAAGTGATAGACTACTAAAAAAGTTCCCATGTTCCAATGATGTCCCCAAAATGTTTATATAACATCTCCATCATATTCCATACTTATTTTATGACATGCCATATCCATTCAACAAAAATGGAATGGGATGGGCTCAATGCTCCCATTCTAATTGGTGCAAAGGGCCTATTTCATCTTGTCAATCTATCCAAGGGTGAAATGATGTTCTCTTTATGTATTTGTATGGATGGGTGGATCTTTTGATTAGGGTTGTCTCCATTGTTCTTAAATGTATTGTTGTTTTTTCCCAACATTTGTTTGCTGGACTTTCATGGTTTGTTGCTTCCAATGTTCTTAATTGTACTATTGCTTCTTGTTTTTTTATCTTTGTGTTTTGGTCATGATTTAAACCTTTGCAAATTTGTTTAACAAATTCAATCTTCCATTTCTTCGACCCAAAATCAACATTTGGACTTTCTCAACAATGATTTAAAAACATAACCATGCCTACAAATAAACTTTAAAATGTTTTCAACTTTAATTGTCCATAGTCCAATCAACACCTTAATCAATCGAACATTCAAGTTTGATCTTCCAAGTTGTGAAATTCTAGGTTCACTCAAAATTGTTCACTGTTCACTCAAAATTGTTCAGTACTACTCATATCAATTTTACAGTTTTCTTGGTTTTTCAGTTTCAATTCCTATGAATTTCATGTCGTCATTATACTTTGTTCCGAATGTACTACACATAATCAATTTTTGAAGGTGTCATGTTCATGTCATTGGAACCTATCTTTAACCTTGGTGTATTTCATGGCATGGTTTCCTCTTCTTCACTAATGTCCATTATTTCATCTCTTGAACATTTTGTGGTAGTAAGTGTGGTTTCCTTTTCATCATTTGTTTTTGTCATTCCTTCTCCCAAGCATGTTGGGGAGCTTGGCTCCTCCTCCTCACTATTGACTATATTGTTCATTGTCACTAGCTGGTCCATCTCCTTATTGTAAACAAATGCAAATGTTCCATGAATCAATTCCTTAATTTAATTTTCATAAAATTGAGGGTAAAAAAAAATCCTTTATTGAAACGGTCACTTACACCAAAACAACTTCAACCAACCTAATGTACTCAAGGATTTTTTGTTAAAAAAATTGCAATGGAAAAAAAAGGTCCTCCATAGCCTGGTAAATAGGTTGATATCAAATGGTTTTTGCATTGCCAATTTCACAATGTTCTTCCTAGTTAGGATAAACAAAGATCTTTACAAATAAAAGGTAATGGTTAAAAACAATCCTGGAACCCATACCTCATTAATTAAATCCAACCTTTTTAGGTTAGCAAAGGGCAAGCTTGAGGATTGTTAAATGAACAACAAACCTCACTTCAAGTTTTGGTTGCAACCGTATTAGGGGTACACAACCCCAAATGCATCCATTAGATCTTGGTGTGGGAATCAACATTGCAATTTTATAGTAAGTTAATTGGCAACTTTTATACATTGTCATTTTATAGATGCCATAACCTCTTCATACATATCATGTCTTATCACAAAACCAAATGCCCAATCTAATCTACATGTAACCCAAATATGACAAACTTAAAAGCTAGGTGATATGTTCATGTATTTAAATCTATGATCCACTGAAGATTTATGCTTTTATGAACAAAATTGATAAAGACATGAAAATTTTCAAACACATCACCTTGGAAATAAAAATGGTTGTCACAATATATCTTATATTCATCCCCTTCAAAAAAATTCACTAGACTACTACAAAATCACACACAAACACATAACGTAGTTGGGAAATTTTGATCAATGAATGGACTAATTCCAATAGTGGCATAATGGCATTCAATCCCAACAATGTTTTTACATTAACCAATGGACACAAATTAGACTTGGCAAAAGTTATGGTGGGTGCATCCAATGCCATATTCATGAGGAAGGTGCAATATGCACACAATACATGCTTGATAAAACTGATCATGGATATCCACCTAGTTTTTATGTTCCATAAAATTTTGTTGAGCCTTTGGTCTCCATGATCTTCACCAATTTGGTAAACTCCAAGTGTCTTTTGGGGGTATGGTTAAAATAAACATACAAACATTGCAAAATTGCTTCAATGTGAAATACCAAAGGTAAGTGTGAATGGGACTAAGTGGTTCACCAAAGCTATGGGATGTCAAAATACATCGATAGGGGAACATTCTGCCTTAGGGGGAAGCACCAGCACAAGCAGGTGCAGACAAAGCGAAAGTGAGAATGTCAGTTTAAATGACACAAACATTGGTGAGAATTCAATGCCTCGAAAACCTAAGGGTTCCTTCGCAAGGTTTGTACACGAAGGGTGAGTCAGGGCCTAAGATCAAGCCAAAATGCATAATCGATGGACAACATGTGAATATTCCTGTACCACCCCCTTGTTAGTCTCGAGGGACAAAGGAAGCTAGGTTAGCCGAGAGATGGTTATCAGTTCAAGGATGCAAGGTTAGTTCACCTTCGTTCTTTTAAAGTAAGGAGGGGTAGAAAAAATACCTCAAGCCAACGTCCGAGTACCAGGCACTATGGTGCTGAAGTAACCCATGAAGGGTTTGTATCGCCAAATTAATCCAATGAACCATATAATGTACATGTAACCCAAAAAGAAGAGGAGAAGAAAAATTATTACATATAAATAACAAAAACCACAAGAATTATCAAGCCAACACTACATATACTAATAATTCCAACTATACACATCATAGAATGTCATACACAAAGATACTAATGTCTTGTTCCTACTGCAGATTTGAAATAATACTTTCCAAAATCCTAGTATGTTAATCCCCAAATGGCACAATTTAAATATTCTGCTTCTATTTTCTTACAATTGAGATTGCTTGAAGATTCTTTAATCAAATTATCCATAAATATGCCAATGTTTAAATAAATAGAGGTATGGCGCGAACTCAAACCACTCAAGGTTCATTTAATCCACTTGACTTGCTAACCCATCCCTAGTCCTACAATGATGCAAAGAAATATTACAATTTTCCAACAAAAAAACTCGATCCCTCAAATCCTTAAATCTTATGTTTGAATTTACATGCAAGTGATGTTCACCAAGTTCCAGCTATAATCATTCAAAGTTTGGCAGATGTGTTTGTGTAGACTCTAGAGGTAAATGTGTCTTTGTAAACATCCCAAATATATTATTCTTTTCACTTATATTGTCCAACTCAAGGATACCCTGACCAAGGTTTCTAATGTTCATTTAAACATTAGGCCCATCATATGGATTGAAGAAAATCTTTCAAATTTTCTTTCACTCATGCAAAAATGCATCACCGCTATATGCCCATTTAACTAGAATTCAAACTTCCTCATTCTATCATCACACCTCGACATCAATCCCTCATAAAGAGCATTGTTACCTATATTACATGTTTACCACCGAATAGTCACTAATGTAATGGAAACAATTTTAGTCATTACTAACGAAGGCAAGAAGCTTGGTATAGCACAAAACAAATTTTGTAGAAACACTTAACTACCACAACTACTTTTCGAATTTACCTTTTATCTACCTTGCACTGTCCACTTCTAGAACCCCATTCAATGTTGTTCCATCCTCAACCATCTACAATTCTAAAAAGATAAACTTTCCATTACACACAAATAAACAAATCCTCCTACTATCCTTCACATGTTTTATTGAAGTTGTTATGGTTATGGATATACTAAAGAAACAAACAACGATGGAATGTTTTTTGTCATCACTACGTAAAAAGTTGACAATAATAAAATCTAAAACTTAAAACTGAAAAACTTCATATGTTCACATTATGAACTTATCCAATTCACTTTTTTTAAGTCATAGTACAACAATGAAAAATGGAACATACTATTGTTGGATTTGGATTGTAACTCTAAATCTAAAGCTTTGGAAGGGTTTGACCCCATCAACACCCAAACAAAGTAGCATTGAAGCAAGGTCTTCGTTTTACAAACCCCTTTGTGTCATCAAAAAATTCATGACCAACAAAGTTAGATTATTAGTTCCATATCCAAAAAACACATCTTACACACTCAACAACAAGAGCATGCAACACCAATCTTGAACAATATAACCATGCACACTTGCCCAACTTGCATTATCCATGGAAATAACCTTATCACAAATAAAAGATATAGACTTGGCATTTTGGACAGTAGTTTTAATAGCCTTTTTCACTTCATTATCTATGTGTTTTGCCATTTCCCAACTAGCCCCATTGGACCCATTAGTTTAATGTTTTTTTGGAATAGATCGAAACTTCAAGAACTTAACAAAAGCTTGAAAGATTCATAATCTATCATTGGCTTACCTTTGTTCAAGACACTAAAAGTAGAAGCAAATTGAACAAGTTTCCTTTTATCTTCCATTACTTAACCAATATCAAACTATTGAAGGACAATTGTTGTTGATAATTCAACATAAGCAATTTCATTTTTTGCATGCCCACATTTTGGACCCATAAACCATTTACCATTAGGAGTTTTCCTTTTCTTTGCATGCTTCTCAATGGAATTTCATTTAGCCACCAAAACATTGTTTTTATTCTCAATTTTAGAATAAACACGACATTTCAAAAAAATAACCATTCCAACTTCATTGAAAAGGGGCTCTATCCATGGCATGTTCAAAGACTAAACATTAAAAGTTTTTTTTTCCATTTTTTGGGATTAGAAACATGCACATCCTCAACAACAATAGTGTTAGGGTTTTCAGAAGGTTCAAACATTTCAAGAATTGCATAACAATTTTGAGGTGGAATAATTGTCGATTCAAGGTTTTACAATTGGCTTCTTTGCTCACATATGACTAGATTCATGTACATCAAAAGAAACAAACTTGTTAAGGGCAAAAGCTTTTTCTAGGATTCGACCACCAAAAAATATTTAAATTTGAAATTATTTAGAACTTGTAATTTTGGAGGCATTGCCGAAGCTTGAAGCAAATTAATAAATCTCAAACAACAAAATCAACCCAAAAATAAAAATTTAAGCGGTTTACCAAAAAAAATCACCTTGTAGATTTGCAACAAAAAATTTGAATGCAGATGGTAATGCAAGTCATTGTAGTTTATAACTCTATAACATTTCAAACAAAAAAATGGTTGCATTATGTGCCCATTGTTTGCAATTTCACACCAAAAATTGAATCAAACCCTAAAGGTTTCAAGTCACAACTAATTGATTGATGGTTTTGTTACTAGGTGAATAGTAGAGGTTTAACAAGATAGGATGAAGATGGTTGATTAGTTGGACATGATTGAAACATTTCATTAGTTTGATTTTCAAATTAGTTTTAAAGGGAAAAGACTTAGGATGTAGTTTTGAAATTTGAAAATGATTAAAAAATTGTTTATTTTTACACATAGAAATGAACTTATAGAGGTGAATGGTAGAGATTTAACAAGGTAGGATGAAGATGGCCGATTAGTTGGACAAGATTAAGACATTTCATTAATTTGATTTTCAAATTATTTTTGAAAGGAAAAGACTTTGGATGTAGTTTTGAAATTTGATGAGGATTAGGAAATTGTTTGTTTTTACACATAGAGATGGACTTATAAAGTTGTTGGAGATAGAATAAAGACATAGTATGTAATTTAAAGTTCTATTGGATTGTGAACCACAAATTTTCATGTTTTTCATTTCTGATTTCTACACTTTACATTACATATGTTTGATATGTTCAATTCTAAGTAAAGAAGACAATAGAATATTAATGAAAAAATAATGAACATACTCTGAAATTATTATGTTCTCTAAAAAAATCATGGAACTCTAATCACATATTTTGGATATTTAAGGTAATTCGAAATATGGGAAATAAAAGAACAATAATTGTAATAAGAAAATTATGTGAATACAATTCACATATATAATTGTATGAGTGGAAACAACAAATTATTTGTGTTGTAAGTACTATTGAGAGTACAAGTTATTTTAAGTAGGCATAAAGTAATTATGGGTAAAATTTGCACCTACAAGGTATACTGTAGTCTACTACTTCTACCCACTACAATGTGTACCTACTTACAACCTTAATGTTCAATGGTGCACACAAGAAATCGAACTTGATACCATTCGTAACTATGGTAAATGAAGAACCTAAGCCCTAGAGATCTTAGGAGCCGAATCACAACTCACTAAACTCATTAGTGTTGAAGTCAATAGTGTATTTTAGTGAATCGAAATTCGACAATGGCATTACACATCACAAAATCCACACACAAAATTCATGAATCTTGTATTTTTTAGCTCTTAACCCTTGATCATTGTGAACCCTAATCCTTGAGTAATAAGTTTTGACTCCCAACTTTTAAGCATTGTAAATAAAAATCATTGAAAAAATAATTCAAACATAAAACTTACCATCGACAATTATTGGGAATCTGAAATTGAACAATGTGAATGCACAATAGAGTTTTAGAATTCCAGGGGCTATGGTTACTTCAATGACGAATTGTGATTCATGAATGCGAACATTGAATGCACATACAAAACATAAAAGTAACTCAACGGATGTGAATGTAAGCTCAATGGGCATTTATAGGTTGCTGTTAAACAACAAGATACACAAGTTGATGACAACAATTGATGCACAAGTCAATAACAACAATCAATGCACAAGTTGGCAACAATCACTTCACAAAGAAACACACAACAAACACACAATTGAAATTTGGGAATGTCAATTGTTGAAATTAAATTCAAAAAACATATTACATTTAATAAAACAACAATATTGTTTAGTGCCTTGTTCAATGAGTAGTAGCACCAACCCTTGACTCCTAAACACTAAGCCAATGAGCATGTTAAACAAAATCACAAATTTTAATCAAATTACATGAACATTGAATGATGAAAACTCAAGTTTGGGGTGATACACATTTAAAGATCTAGGAATTAGGCCTTAGCTCAACATTTAAGTTTATTAGTCAACAATTGTTGCTATTGAAACTTGAATGTTGAGTTGTCATTCTGCCGCGATGTTGCCTTGCCTTACAACACTCAATGTTCATACAAGTTTAAAGATTGTTTGCAATGATTCTAAATCTATTAAAAAACAAGCGCCATGTTGAATAGTTGCTAAAGATTCAAGAATGCACATCGATTTATTGCCAAACTCATTACTCTCATCACCTAAACTCCTAGTGCTTGAATCTTGCAAGCTATAGCATTGCACAATGCACATCAACATTGGATAGAGTTGTCATTTGACATTGGGCAAGCAAAATGGGATTTGTGAGGATGGAGGGTTCACAAAAACATGTTGAAAGAGAGGTTAGGGTTTTGATATTGATGGTCCTCAGGGTGAAGATGTAATGATATACCCTAAACTAAGTTGAGGCTTATATGATTAGATGTTTTCCCTAGGCAGTGGGGAGGCAAAACAAGAATGTCCATTATTTACATGGCAACAACATTGAAACCTTTTTTATGAAATATTTGCAAATTTTTATATTTTTGCAAATTAAAAAACCCTTTGTGATTTGCCAGCCCAATATTCAGGTCAAAAAAAGGCGAATTTTCACTCCCAAAAAAAACAAACACTGCTGGTGAGGATACTTTGATTTCCCAGGGAATAATACTACTTGTATTATATTTTGTTTGTTTACTCCACAAAAATTTGGTAGGAAGGTAGTCAATTCCAGCAACCACAGTGCTAAAGATAGCCAATTTCAGCAGCCATAGTACAAGCACCCACAACCTGAAGCTGGACTATGGGACCCAAAGAAATAGAGGATCAACACAAATAGACTCCAGGATACAATCTTGTTGTGTGGACCCAAAGAAATAGAAGATCCACACAAATAGACTCCAGGATACAATAAATATTGTTAACACCCAACATTGCATTTGACTTTGAGATCTAGGCAAACTTCACAAAAGTGGCTTAATTCTTCAGAATTCAGATGCATCATCACCCACATGAGACTTTCCTACTTTCCAGATACAAAAGTAGTTTAATTCTTCAGAATTCAGATGCATCATCACCCACATCAGACTTTCCTACTTTCCAGATAGTCTTGCAATGGCACCAACCAACCAACAACAGCAACAACAGCCTGTGAACAGTTTTTCTTTTTTCTTTCCCTTTTCCAATTTTGTAATGTAGCCACCAATAGTGAGCATCCTTGAATAGGTTATGTCTTCATTTGGTGAAAATTTTATGAGAAAAAGGGAAGTTTTGCCAATAATAAAGAAAATTTTGTTTCTTTTTGGCAATTTTTCTCCCAAGAAAAAAAAGACACTCCAGTTACAGATTGATTCTTAGTTCACTCAAGATAACTAAACAACGAATTCAGATCACCAAATTCAATAACCCCATTGGCTTGAAAAAAACACACAATCTTCAGGCCTACACACAACCTTCTTTTGCTGAACACTGAAAAACGCGATCCCTTTCAAGCATTTGCATTGGTCATCTAAAATTCTCACAAACTTACCAAACCCTGTTATAACACATTAAATTGTTAGTTCTCTAAGAAAAAATAATTCAGACCACCAAATTTCATTGGCCATAACATTTTTTTCTGCACACCTAGACACAAAGCCTATTCAACACCCTCAATATATAATATTAGTAAAACTAATACTATAACCCTAAAAATCCCCTGTGTACAAAGTTTTTGTCTACAAAGCAGGGGATTTTATTTTTTTCAATTTTGTTACATATCCACGCTGGGGATTATTGATAAAAGGAATTAGTCCAATTTGGCTACAGGTCAGAGAGGAAAGTAAGAAAATTTAAAAATTTAAGAATCCCCCTATATTTTACCCACCTGGAACCAATTGTCAAAATAGGACAAATTTGGTTTTTTTTTTGGCCTTTTTTGGGCACAAATCAACATCAATTCAATGCGAAGAAGAAAAAAACTCACATTTCTCTTTTAAGAGACACATGTATAGTCCAGCTTTGAACGCGTCTTGTGAATTATACATATTTATATTCATATAAATATCGTAGTAGCCTAAATACGGTTCAGCACTTTGATGCCAAATATATTTATTATTATTATTATTATTATTATTATTATTTTATTTTTTGGACATATTTTGACCTAACCATTGAGAAATTATTAAGGTGTAATTTTTGTCTTGTTGTGTACGACTCAATAATTTCTAGAAACCCTTGAATTTGTTTTTCTCATAATTATTTAGTGCCAAACCCAGTCTAGCTTATTGTGGCATTGTAGTGACCATCTCCGAGCATAGTGGGCTGTGTGGCCATGTGTGATATCTGTGCATCATCAGCCAGTTGCAATGTGCATGATTACTTTCCTTCCTTGTCGTTTTATAACTCTCTTAGAGAGAAGGGATGGCTGACATTACAAATGGTGATGTTCTGGGGCCAATTGTGCTCTGGCAGACATTTAGACTTGGAAATCTGTGGAGCATTATTACTAGAAAAGATCCAGATTGGGCTGATTATTTTAGAGATGGAAGTAGAAAAGACTTGAGGCTGGAACCGACCATAACCCATAGTACATTCACAATGCAATGTTCCTTAGATCGAAGTGGTCATTAAACCTTGGTCGCGCCTTGTCTAAGTGGGTACCATTTAGAGACAAACTTTGCATCCGTTTCATTTTCAGGTGTAAATGGTTTGGAAAGGATAATGTACACAAGATACGGATATCATATCTCATTCAATGTCATCCAATCTTCAGACGATTTGGGTTGGTGGGCGGGCTAACGATGATGTGGGCAGCTAACGCAACAGAAACTAGTCGTGAACAATGCCCACATCACAGATGCCAAGTTCACCGAGGTTTTGCGCTTTGTGCTTTTGGAGGATGCTCGTGCTTTTAAAAAAGTACCCATAGAGTTATCTGTATTGTCACTCCATCTTTGGGCCATAGTTTGTCCCCTCTAATCCTTGTTTCATCCCCAATTCGAGTGTAGCCATGAACATGAAAGGAGCAAAATTGGGTGCTGGTTCATAAAACTGGGGCATCAGTTGAGAAGACTTTGCTGGATCTTATTTTGATTTCAATAAAGAAAATGAGAACAAGCAATGAAAGCACAGTTAAAGCCAAATCCAAAAAACTGGGGGTGAAACTCCCCAGAGGATCAATTCATGTGAGAAAAACCAGTTTGGTCTCTGTTTTTTTCTTTTGTGATTGATTTAATGCCAACTTCTCAATTCATCCTCAGTTTCAGGGAAACTGTGGGTGCCCAGGATGCCCAGTTTGGACCACATTTAAACTTGTATTGTCCATACCTTACCCTAAGGTCAGTTTCATCATTAAATAATCCTCAAAAATAGTGAAATGAAATTTTGTGAAAATTATGAAGTTGAAATGTTAAAATCATCATAATTATCATAGGCTACACTTTGAATAATTTCACTACTCTTTTTGCAATATTATAATAAATGATTGAAAAATTTATATAGTTTCAAATTTTAAAAACTAATTCATTTTTTGAATAATAATAATAATTTGTTTTGTTAATGTGGAAACTGACCCTAGTCTACGGTACTTATCCCTGATGGTGGGGTATTTCTTTTAAAGTTGTTAAAATATAAGATTTCAAATTAGTAAGTGCATGTATTTCATTCCCAACGTTGTAGCCCAAAATATTTCCATTTGACATGTTGTGATTTTGTTAAAAAAACATCATCAATAGATATTAAATGCAATTGTTTATGTGTATATGGGGGTACTACCTCATGATATTACATTATTAGGGTATGAAATTTGGATTATGAATATTTGCCACATCATGCATAGATCTCCTAGAGAAGGAGAAGCTTGCAAAGAACACATGCATGAGTCACAATTACATATTGAGGCCACAAAGAAATGTCAATGCTAGATAATTGCAATAAGGAAAATTTCAAATTATGATCTTAGACATTGGACTTAAAGGAAAAATCGACAAAAACCAAACTAAAGCAATAACATCAAACCCAACTCATTTCAAGAGTGAAAAGAGTCGAATAATCCTTGGAACACAAACTAAAAAGACATTGCCATTGAATGGAAATACTCCTCTCGTGGAAATTATGATATTGATGATCAAGTCGACATTAAGATCTACACCATGGGAATAAACGCCAATACAAGGAACCAACCAAGGTGAAAAGTCACCTGAAGGAATAAACAAGGAAAATAATCTTTGTGCCACAAAAGTGGCTTTAATAACAAAAATACTCAAGGCCAACAAGACTATCATTGGAACAAACCTCGTGTTATTAGGCTTCCCCAATATCCGAATTAAAGGATCATGGGGGAGGGATGAATCATTAAACCTTCAGTTTGTTTACTTGTCGATCATGAAGTGAAACCTATTAACATACAAAATTAAAGGCTTCAATTAATTTTAATTAATTGACACACTTCAAAAGTATTTAAAAGGTCTGAGGTTGACATCACACATTATTTATGTTCTAAAAACATAAATTAAAAATAATAAACTCCATGAATTATCACATTTAATGAGGTTTCAAACAAGGGTTTATTCATCTACAACATCTCCATCATACAACCCTATTAACCAAATAAATGGGATTGGTTGTTGGATGCAAAGGCTTCTACACTATGGTTGATAGTCAAATTGTCAATATTATTATTGAATCATGCATTCTCAAAGGCAATAAAGTCCTATGGTTTTGATTTAGAGGAATCCTAAAAGGTGATGTAAGGATTGTTAATATTTATACATCAAATGATTATTAGAAGAAATGCAATACATGAGAAGCCATGCTTGTACAACCACCTAAAGATCTCATATGGAAGGCCAACATCACTTATGTTTTTGCTCAAACACATTGTAAGTCTTTAAGGTTTAAGCTATGGAGTCAAATATCCTACATGTGAAGGAAAGATCTTCACTTTTCCATTTAATGAAAGGAGCCCCAATAAAAAGAAGATGTGTTACAATTTCATTTATGGTGAAATAGGAAGTTTCAAAGGCAAAATTAGGGTTGGCCCCATAGTTGAACATCAATTTTAGATGGGGTCAACTTACAAAAAATAAAAGATGTGTGGGATGAAAGACAAAAATTCATCATTGTCTAGTTTGTAGGAAAAGATCAATTTCAATTATTTGAGGAAGATCAATCGATATGGCAAACACTAATGGATAGTTGCCATACCATGGGTGGTGGGCTTATTCAAAGGCAAGCAACATTAGTTAAAGAAGGATAATGGAGAGGTCTATTTACATCACTTGAGGAGGAAAATCTAACATGGTGCTTTTAGAATCCTAAAAGTGTATTACCATTTCGAACTCCAATAATTAATGGTGTTTGGCCCCACAAGACCTCCCATGGTGGAACTTCAAAGATACATTTATAACATTAAACTTGGATAGAATTCCACACTTACAACCAACATGAACCACACATGGTTCATGGGAGTGAATAAAAGTAATAACAATAGTAAAAGGTCCTAGAAAAACCTTTTTTTTAATGCATTATGTGCATATCAAGACAATCAACTTTGACCCCCATAGATGGCAATGACCTAAAGATAAATTGATTATGGAATTCAACTCAAAAGAAGGTAAGGCATTCATGAATGTGGAAGTTAGCCTAATCAAGCCAATTGAGACTAAGTGGTAGAATGAATTTTCAATTTTCTTTCAAGCCACATTGCATTAAAGTGTGTGGCATTCACAAAGATCAAGGAACAAAGCTTGGTTCATGTGGTTAGTTTGCCATAGGGCAACAATAATCAATGCTTGGAAGGGACAATTCAACACTCATATTTCACAAGTTTGTCCCTATTACAAACATCAAACAAAATAGATCGTATTGCATTAGATGTGGGATCATGATGTGGCCCAATCATCATGGGATTTTGCTATTAATATTTTCAACATATTTGTGGAAGGTCTTGACCAACTAGGTCCATGGAAAAATTCATTTGACAAATGACAAGAAACAACATGGTCTTTAATCAAACTTATTGGGACATACATAAGATCTATATATTCATTTGGGGTAGCTTGATTGAATAAGTCAAGATTTAAAAATGAGGAACTAGGTTAAAAAAACCCCATATTTAAAAAAACATCTTTCCATTAGGCATACGTGATGATAACATCTACCAAAACAAATTTCCATTGTAATTTAACTTCCAATTATGATCACAAGCATCTCATAGTTTTATGTGCTAGACATTTATCAAAATACAAAATTGTTGTCATGATTTTAGCCTTGGGTTCATAACAAAACATGATGAAAGAAACGGGCTAAGAAAATGTTTCGAGATTCAACCACATTCTTACAAATGTGGGAGAGTGCAAGGAAATGAATTTCAACACTCTCAAGTGAATTACCACTTTGAAAGTTGGAATTTCATGGGTGTCTTCAATATTTAGAATAAGGTTTCAAATATCAAACCTTATTGAAATTGAACCTTCTTTAAACCATTGGAAAGCCATTGAAAAATAAATATCAAAAGTGATATCACATTTTCCCTTGAAAGATTTTAAACATAATTTATGGCCAAAAGAATGGCTAGGAATCTGATTGGCAATTTGATTCCTTATCATTAAAACCCAAGAAGCAAGGGTCAAATGACCTTTGATTAGTGTGTGCAATAAAATGTTGGAAATATTTCTTTGACCCCAACAATTGTTCCCTTGGGAACATTTTAATTGGAATTCATACTGTGTAGGAACTATGAATCCAAGTTTATGTTATGATGAACTTTGTGAATGTGAGTTGTTTGTGGCTTGTCTATGCACCATTTTGATTTGAATTTGCATTACCTACCCTTTTTCTTGGTTTATGCAAATTAATAAATTCACTTTGAATTCAAATTCAAGTTTGTTAGTTCATCTTAGTCCCATCTTAAAACTCCCACACCTTGTTTCTTTGTGGGAGTTAATAAACACACCTTAAGTTTACTTTCAATTGCAAAATTGAAAATTGGTTAATTTTCTTGATCACCAATACCCTTTGAAAAACCTAAGGATGCATTAGTTGCAAGAACTATGAATTAAATTATGATTCATTAAACCTTTATCATCTCTTATGAGAACATTTTGTACTTTTAAATTTTTTAAAACAACTCCCTACAATAAATCCCCAATTATCTTCCAACATTAATAATATACAAATTTCCAAAACAATTCCACTTTCCAATGGAAAGGGACTATTTTTGTAATAGAAATTTTAGTCATTTTTTATTACCTTGACATGATTGCAATTTTTCATGACAAAAAATGGTGATGACCATTGTGATGACAACAATGTAATGGAAAGAAATTTTAAGAAATCTATTTTTAACAATATTATGTGATACAACTTATTAACTAAAATTTATCTTTTCATGGTTTGTGAATAATTTTCAATTTTGAATTAAAGATGTATCAATTAATTGAAGATATTGGTTTTATTGAAAAAATTAAATAATATATTTTCACTTCTCATTTGCTTCATTTTTTTACATTACTTAATTATTCCATTTAATTTTTGAACAATCACAACTCTTTAAAAGGTGTGACATGGTAATGAGGTTACATTTTATGATCCCAAATGAGTTATACACCATAGGAAAGGTTTACATATGCCAAATGAATGTTTATTATTAAAAAAAGTAAGGGAACCATTTAGACTTTGTACACACATGGAATGGGGGCCATTATTAACAAATATTCCCCCATTGAGCTTGTAACAACCAAAAATCATATTTTCAATTTCAACATTTTGGGATGAATTACCATCCAACATCCTTTACATGAAATTCACAATTGCGAATACATGGGACATAAATTATTGCTTTAATGATAACAAAAGATCGAGGACACATGCATCCATTTTGAAATTGAGGTGCACATCATCTTGGACACAATTTGACACATAGTACATTCAAAATTACAAGACATTTTTAGCTATGCTAATCAAGCCAAGGTGTTTAATGTTTTAAGTATATGATATAATTATCATCATTTGCCATTTCATAAAGGTAGAAAAATACAAAACAATAGTTGTAATATCAATGGACTTTATTGAGAATTATCAAAATGTATATTTCTACTTTTCGTGATACTAACGATTAATTATGTTTTCGTAATTTTGGAATTTCTTAAATGTTATATTGATGACATTATTGTGTTCAACTTCATTATAAAAGAGAAAAATGTCACCTACAATAGTTGTTTGAACATTTCAAAACAAATTAGTTGAAATTTCACATTAGAAAATATCCATATTTTAAATCTCAAATGTAATATTTAAACCACATAAAGGGTTGTCCTTGGGTTCAGTAGATGTAGATAATTTTTTTATTAAAAAAGGTCCAACATAAGTTGAATTATTAGGCCTCAAAAAAGTTGTTTTTGCTTGGGAGGGAAGTGATTGTCAATATCATTATTTTTTCCTCCTTGTGGTACTTTGTGAGTGTTTGGGGAGGGATGGAAAAAAGAATCCTTAGAATTATTTGCCTTCTAAAGAACTACCTTTGGGCATGATCGAATCATAATTGTAGGTGTCAAGTTGCACAGGATCAATGTTGTGGGAAAAAAAAAGATGGGGGTTTAAGTTTGGTCAATCCAATAGAAGCAACCAAAGCACTTTTGTCTAAATGGATGGTGCATGCTTTAAAGCCTATAAGTTCTAATTTGTAGGAGTTCCTTAGGTTTCAATTAAGGCAATATTAGCCACATAAAGGGGGGGGAGAGGGGGATGGAGGGGGATGGAGCCTTAACTTGGAATGGTGTTTGTAATTTGACCATAATAGGGTCGCTTGGTCTACTTTATTGAATAGGGTGGGTAGCGCTTTGTCTAGGATGGTGAAAGAATTGAAATTCAACAATCCAAAAAGCCTTAGCAAAATCTTAGGATCAAACTTTTGGTGGAACATGATTATCCACCCTTGGGATGTTGGCTTCTCGAGGAGCAAAGCAACCAAGTTGCATGGGTTGGGGTGGGTTTCAATGCCCGTTGCATGGGTGGCTTTTGCAAGAAAATTTGCATCTAAAGAGGAAATGGGTTAAAAAATTGTGTTATCTTTAAAAAAGGAGTTTGGATATGAGATAATCATTACCAAGCTAAAAGAGGTGTGGGGGGGTTTTCTGAAGGGGGAGACAACCATTGCAAAAAATGAGACTAGATTGGTTTGCTAGAAGAGAACAAAGCATTTTCATCTATGGTTTATTGTGTTTCGTCTACCTTTAGACTTGAATGCAATAACAATGTTCAACATTTTTACATCATGCAAGACATCAAATTATATATTGTGGGTTCCTAGTTAAGGACCTTGAGTTTCATTAATGATGGAATGTCAAAAGGAATAAACAACCACTACCGGGAAGGTAGAGTATCAATGGTAAAAATATCAGAGTTAATGAGAGGCCCTAAAAAGGTGCATTACCTAGTATGGTTTTGGCAAGATATAATCATTATAACCTGACCTTAATGCCTATTCATGGAAAGGTGGGGGACCTTTATTCTATTTCACAACTACATTAGGGAAGAAAATGTTGAAAGATTTTAAACCAAAAACTAATGTTGTGGAAAAAAGGTGGGTAGGGGTACTTCCTTTTATTTTTGAGTTAAGATGGATGAACATTTGGTGCATGACGCGGAGTAGGAAAGAGGCAAGCTTCATGTGGGCTTTGTGGAATAAGGCAATTATAGTTAACACTTGGAAAGCTAAGGTGGACAACTCGATTAATCAAACTTGCCCATTGTGCAATAATGAAAAATAATCCATGCTGCACAAATTTTGGGAATGTTGCCATGCACAACAAACTTGGGAGTACACACAAGGCATTGTGTGTGAACTTGCTTATGGTAACAAACAATCACAGGTGGTTGGCCCCCTACATTGGAAACAATGTGTTTTTGTTGCCAAAAGTCCAAGGCAAGTGTAATGTGTGGAGAACATATGGTCTTTGTTAAGAGGTATTGCATTCTAGATTTTGTGGATTGAATGGAATCATTTGGTTTTCAACAACAAAAGATGCAATGTTGTTAAAATCCACAAATTTATTTGGGATGCCCTATTTGATTATGGTAGGGTGACTTGGAATAGATGTATGAAGCTAATTAGAAAAACCCTTAGGGTAGAAATGTTTTTTTCAAGAAGTTTGAAAAGAGCTAAGGTAGGCACTAGGTTATTTGTGTCAAAGTAGGTAGGTTTGTTAGGTGGTGTTATGATGGGCCTTGAAGGGGATTCATTGATTAAAGTTCTAAGCATGTGGTGGCATTCCTCCTACTTTAGGGGTTTATTGTTATTATTTTTATTCACAATGAATTTTTTTATTTTTTCCCTCTCACATCCCGCACCCCCTCCCTCCCCTCTCCCCCCCCATTTACCCCTCCCCTCACACATCTAATTCCCCACAATCTCAACACACATCATTTCAATCATTC
>Ga0116227_10005123_pt1 | contig 27969 bp, 9 predicted proteins | sample S1TSphgellanicum_FD_89693 | JGI IMG/M metagenome (GOLD analysis project Ga0116227, IMG submission 89693) | Host-associated microbial communities from peat moss isolated from Minnesota, USA - S1T2_Fb - Sphagnum magellanicum MG | ecosystem: Host-associated > Plants > Peat moss > Unclassified...
AGCATCCGATTCTCCTCAGAGAGCACCGACGCGTCTGTACTCACACTTCCCTCCTGCTGTGTGGACGACCTGTTGTCGTCGTCACGACTCTCACTGCATATGCCGGGCGGCGATGTCGCCACTCTCGTCATCCCCCCCGCCCTCACACTCCTTGTCGTCATCCCACCCATCCTTGTCTCCGCCGAGAGCGTGGTGTCCCCCATTAGATCTAGCAAGTTGCTATACGACCTCGAAGCCATTTCTGTTCTGTTGTGTTCTTTCCCTCTCGTTTCTCTTCTTTGTATCTGTTTCTTCCTCTTCTTCGTCTCCTCCTCTTTCTTCTTCTTTTTCTTCTTCTTCTTCTTCTTCTTCTTTTCTCCGCTCCCTCCGAAACTCAGCTTTGCACCATGCTTGCATAGCTAGCGAAATCAAGGTTGCAGTTGTCACTCCGCATAATTACGCGGAGGAACAATGGAATCCCAACCACCATTTTCTTATTTCCCCTTCACCCCCTCCGTCCGTCCGTCCGTCCTTCCGCTTCCTCAACTCACACAACAAAAAGCCGCAACAGTAGCAGCAGCCGCCCCGACGAGCCCAAACGCACGTCCGATCCAAAAGTCCCACAACATGAAGCCCAAACGCCGCTACTTCCTCTGATACAAACACAACCCACAAGACGGATTTCTCTTGAGCACCTTGCGAAGTTGCGAGCGAGAGAGAGAGAAAAACCCAACAGAACCCCTACCAAAAAAAAACACCCCCCTAGTTCTCAACAAACACACCTTCCTTCACCCCACCACCCTCCCCACACACACACAAAGCAAGCAAGCAAGTAGCACAAGCACCCACAACACCGAGTGCGTCCATCTGTCCTTCCTCAACCAAAAGCTTTTTTACACCCACCTCAAATCATCACAATACCAGGCACAGGAAAAAAAAAAAAACCCCACCAAAGAGAATCTCAAGCCGCAAAGGCAACCAACTCCTTCTCTTTCTCTGCCTCCTTCTCCAGACATCGCCCGCCCAGCTTTGCTCCAAAGACAGAAGAACAACTAGACTGCATTAAACACAGCAAACGACGCCGTCAGGCTACCAAAACGCCATGTTCCTGGCTCTTTGTGGAGCTCAGAAATCAGCGATTCCGTTATGGATAAGCTCTCGATCTCCAGCTTCCTTCTTCTCTTTGACGCAGGGAATTGCGTGATGAAGAACGAGCAGCTGTCGCAGCAGCAGCAACAGCGGCAGGCAGGAGTTCAAGCAGGACGTTCTGCGCAACAACGAAAACACGAAGAGCGCTGGGACCACTGCAGATAAGACCAGGTGACATGTCAGGTGACGTGTCTGACGACGTGTCAGAGCGTGAAAATCCGGACTACTTTCCGTTACGCGACCAAAATCGAGCGCCGGGTTGAGGCAACCCACGTGGCGCCTCGGGCGGAGGGACCAGATAGAATGACGTGGCCCAATAGATGCGTGGCGTCCATGTGCTGGAATTGGGTTGGGTTGGGTTGGGTTGGGTTAGGTTGGGTTGGGTTGTTTCGCCAGGTTTTTTTTGGGAGGTATCGCCATGCCAATTATTGACCCTATTGCTAACGCTAGAGTTAATCATGGTTACACTCTGGTACCAAAACTAGGCTTTTGTTTCTATGTCTGTGAGTGATTTTATCTATAATAAGAAATAAATAAATAAATAAATAAATAATATATTTTATCTATATATAATTTTTTTTAAAAATTCCCCTATCTCTTTTCATCCGTTCTTCACACCAGGTTTCAAGTTTTAACCATTACTTTTTTTTTATTGCCAAAAACCTTCCTTGTACTCTCTATTTTATACCAGATTTTGTTAGGGTTTAGGGTTTGCATGTAAAGGGGAGAGAAAGATTATGATATCATAGTTTTCATTTGATCACATATTTTTACGACAAAATGCTCACGAGTGGCAACTCGTCAAAACCCTACAAACTTTATTGGCCTTTGCCTACCAACCCAAGGCAATTTCATTGTGTTTAGGCTCGTTATATAGAGTATATAGTAGCTTCTTAAGGGATTTTGCCCCCCCCCCACCCCCCTTAGGTAATGTAATAGGTCTCTATTTTCATATGAGGATTTTTGAAACATGATATTTTGGCTTGTGTTGAAACTTGAGATTAGTTATAATAGAGTTATAATAATATCTTGAAGGATTTTGGTGTCTTTTAGAGGATTGTTTTGAAATTTATATATTTTTTGAATGGTGAAATATTTTGAATTTCCATAGTTCTTCATTTGCCTTAAAATACTTTGTACAAACGGTATTGGGAACAAGGGAGAATTTAAAAGGAAATCAAGTTATAATGAATTCTCTCTCACCAGTGGGAACTTCACCCAAAACATAATTTACTTGTTTGAACTCTTGCTGGTTTGAACTTTTGAACTTTGCTATAAAGGGCAGAGACCCATTCATTCATTCATTCATTCATTATGAGATGACAATGAGTACAACTATTACACAATACACAATGCTACTACTACATAGGCTATTATGCTCCTGCGATTTGCGATCCTGAAGAAAATGATTGCGAGTTTGCACTTTTGGACTTTTTGTGTGTTCTTAAACAATTTTTCATCAAGGGGGGACCTGAAGGAGAGAGTTATGGTTGTATCAAAGTTGCAAAAGTTCCAAGTAAAAAACTTCATTTCAAAACTTTAAGGGGGAAAAAAAAACCATGAACATATTTATCCTCTTTTGTTTTTTGGTTTTTCTGGGAAGGAAGAAACAACTTTTGATTTGGGGATAAGGTTGGGTTTCCACGTAAGGAGAGAGTACAAAGCACTATATACATGATTCCCATATCAAGATTTTAGTGGATTGGGATTTAGGTAGATCTGGCGGCCCAATCATTCATAATCTTTTTTTTTGTTGACTAACAAAGGAAGGAAGGAAGGAAGGATTGATTGCTTTCTGCAAACCCTAAACCCTAAACTTCATTGGGGGAAGATTTTCAAAACAAGTCCCAGTTTTTGGTCATGAATGACATGAAAAATAACAAATTTTGTAATTGAACTCAACTTTGATTCTGGTCGACAACAAATTGCCAAAGAGAATCGTTGTTGCATTTGCTCACTTTTTTTTCAAAGCTAGGCAAAAACCACTTGCCAAGTCGACCCGAACTAACACCATTCATTCATTCCCTTCTCTCCTTACAGTCCAACATATTAGAGTTATTCGTAAAGTAAGAAAAACACAGCACCAAAACCCTGAGTTTGGTCATACAGAGGGTGAGATTAAAAAAAACCTGCAAAAAAGTAAATTAGCATTCAAGGGGGGATGAAACTTAGAAAACCATCAAAATTGGTGGTAAACTGAGTTTCATCAAGTAAATTAGCATTCAAGGGGGGATGAAACTTAAAAAACCATCAAAATTGGTGGTAAACTGAGTTTCATCCTGTCTTTCCTTTTTCCCCGAGCGCCTCCACTGTCGCTACATATAATTTCACTGCCCCTAACTGTACAAAGTACTATAATTAGTCTCGAACCTTGTGCATTAAGTGCTGGGTATCAGCATTTCATACTGAGATTTACTAAAAATGTCTTTTACTTTGAGGATACGACCCAAAGAGGGGACAGGTGGAGAGGAGGCCCAAAGACAGGGTGAAGAGAGGGTGACTTTACAGGTAAACTCTAATTGTCCCACCAAGCTCATCTGGAGAGTTTTGATTTTTTCAATGTTATATGATGGGCCAGTTTGACCATATGTTTTGGGTTGGTGCAAAAACAATCTTTGTGGTGGAATGATTGATCTGACTCAAATGTCTATCCACATGCCTCTGGGTTGTGTACTTGTGTTTCCTTTCTCTCACAAATGAAATTGGTTTCATTTGTGCCAAAACAAACCCCCCAAAAATAATAATAATAATAATTTTTTTAAAAATTAAATTAAATTTAAAAAAATTCTATTGTCATGAAGTCAATCCATCTTTTAAAGGTGCGTTCACACTTAATGTTAAGTCAGTGTTAAGTGAAAATCTAGGTGGCATTTTAGGTGGTACCCAATGTTAAATAAATGGGTGATTGGTTAATATTAAGTGAATCTTAAACTTAACATAAAATCCTCACGGTAAATAGGTTTAGGTTCTAAAATGACTAGCTTGGGTGTTAGGGGACTTAATACTAGCCTTGGGGGCCCATTATATTTGGAATGCCCCAGCCCTCGGGCATTACCCTATTACACGAAACATAAGTAGACCACCAAGCATAGGAAGGGGAGGGCTCTCACACATCTTACTTAAGAGTGATAAGGAATGTGTTCTTACGAATAGGTGTAAGATCCCTTCCACTATTGAGGACTAGGCATGATATCCCACCTCTTCTTTAAGGAGGGATATTCATAAATATAAGGTGCCCTGCAAATACATTGTCATGATGCTAAATTGCTAGGCCAACTCATGAAAATGGAACCCTCTAGAATGGCAACAAAAGGAATACTTGTGAAATAAAGACCCAAATTGTTATCATACAACTTAAGCCCCATAGTCGTATAATTAACTTAATTCAAAATGTTATCTCAATCATAATGGTTGGATTGAAGCCATCTCTTCAAATATTGAAAGGAAAGGGTGTGACGAAGAGTGGTGTCACATACATAATGACACGGTTCATTCTTGCACTCAAGACTTGGGCTCATTTGGCTTTTCCACTACTTCCCTTGGACCACCAAATACAATTTAATAAGATATCTCAAATTGGCCCAAGAAGTTACCATGGGTGGGTGGAATTGGGCTCAAGACTTTTAGGGCTTGGGCCATGGCATAAAGTGGTTGAAGTATCAATTAGCACAAAACACACACACACACACACACACACACACAACACAAACCTAACAAGGGCCTTGCCATTTACATTAAAAAGTATCTTATGACAAAAGAAGAACTATGGAAACTCAAATATTTTCACCATGGCAAAATATGATCTTCAAAAAGTCCTCTATAAGAAACCAAAATCCTTCAAGATATTATAACTCTCATATGCCCCCCATATGATTCATGATCCTCCTCAATGCATTGCAAAAACAACAGTTTTTTTTTTTCCTTCCCCTCAAAAGAGTAAGTAAAAGATCATATCCCTAAACCCTAAACCCCTCTCAGTAGTTTTGTAGATGGCATTAGGCCATGTACATGTATGTGTATAGGTAGTAAAATGCTCTACCAGAGTAAATCAAAATCTGTTCAATGCCCCAACTTCCTCTAGGGCCCAATCACATCTCATCATCCTTGTATAGTAACAAGGTGCATGGATTGTATTTCCTTTAGAATTTCATGAAAAAGTCTTTTGTCACAAAGTGTGTGCTTTTTTTAATTATCATATGATAAATTATGGAGTGTGATATTAATTTTTGTGGAGAAGTTTGATATTCCCCCCATGTTGTGGGTGGTGGGGGGTCTTATAAGGTAAGCACCCTTATGGAAAAAGGATGCCACTTTCTATCTCAATTTTGCACATGAAATTCTACTAGACACAAAGGCCATGATTGAAGTTTTCGACTATTTGTCTTTTTCCTTGGTTTGGATGTTGTGAAATTTGGAAGGACAAGAAGACAAAAGAGACAAACCAACTCATGAGATCATATGGCAGATATAGTAACTTTATTAAAAAAAAGGCTCAAATCCCATGTGTCCATAGACCTTACTCTCCAATGAGGCACCTTTGTATTGGCTCTCCTAGCTTCCTAGCTCGTGATAACTTACTTTTGAGGTTATGCTTTTGTGATAATGAAAATATCCTTCAATTGTGATTCCCAACAAACAAGTCCCCAAGAAAGCTTTGGAATCCAACATATACCTAAAACTTTGGGATCCAAGGCTACCCAAGGAAATCCTTGGGATCAAAATGAGGACAATTACAAGCTTCCTCTCTTGTGCACCACACGAAAAATCAATTTGCAATTTGCACCCCCATAGATACGGCCCACAACCCACCCACCCATCCACCCACCCACCTACCCATCCACAAAGCCAAGTGCAAAGAGCGCTTGGTTTTTCAAAGGCATGCAAAGAGAGAGGAATAAAATAAAAATGATGCTTTGGACGATAAGAATTTATGTATAAAAAAAATATGTCTTTCACGTTAGATGAAGCAATGAAGCAAGCATCCCTTGAGAACCTACATTATCAATTCTTTAAGGACAAGAAGAGAGGGGAGGGGTGCCATGGTTTAACAACACCAACAAAATAAAAACAAGAATAGTTCATCAAATCATATGCTTTACAAAGTGAGATTAACCATAACTCCTTCCCCTAAACTCCCAAGTGGGTGGACTCCCATGTTTTGCAACAAAGAACAATCATACCGATCACAAATGCATAACTTATGGGCCAATAACATCTAATATGACTTTTAGTAGTAGTTTGATTAAACCCCCTTGTGTAGAATGAAGAACTTGGTTTTTTTTTTTTTTGGTATGTTCTAATTAGTCTTTAATGTGAAAATCAAGGCAAAGAGAGGAGGATAGGTTTTCATCAAGTATTGGACAATCCTCATATAATAATACCTAGCAATTCCAATTCCAGGTATACATATCTTAACCCTTCTTCCAATACATGGCTTGGAACCCAACCTAAGAGTTGTCCTATTCCAAGATCTAGATTTGAACTTGGGATCTAATGATAGTCAAGTTCTAAATAATTGTGTAGACCTTGCATTGATGATTGAAATTCTTTTAAGGTTTTGGTTTTTTTAGGTTTAGGGTTAGGTTTTTCTTTTTACTTTCAACATGTGTCGTTTTCCATTGCCCCACTCCTAATGAGATTTCCATATTTCTCAAGTTTTCTTTTTTCAAGTTTTTTCTTTCCTCCAACTCTCCTTCTCCCGTAAGCTTCATGTTTATGTCTCCTCCTTTAAGCTTTATTTCTTCCTTTTTTCTTGCTTCCATTTTTCCTCAAGATTTTTTTTTTCCCCTTCTCTTTTTTCTTTCCCTTTTCTCTCAAGCTTTTATTTTTCCATTGGCTTATTTGTTGCTTTCATGTCATGGTGATTATTGCAAGCAAGGATGTGTTTGCCTCTAAATTTCTTATTGGAAAACACCATTGTCATCAAGTTGGTTGTCATTGAAGGTAAGTTTCTTTCCTTCCCTTCTTTCTTTTCTTTGGATTTGTTTTCTTGTCTTTTTTCTTGTTTCAATGGTTTTCAATTTGTTTTTTGGCAAACTTTTGTCATATTCATGGTCATTTTTGCATAATGATCGTTTTTCCATTTCATTATATTTATGGCCATTTTTGCAAAATCTCATTGTCTTAAGACTCCAAGAGTCATTTTGTTTTCTAAAACTTTGCAAATGTTGCAAATTGTGACATTCATCATATGGCCATCTTGTTTTTTTTTCATCTACTTCTTCAACATGGATGTAAATTGCAAAGGTCATAAACATAATGCTTATATTCTCATCATAAGATCACCTTTTGGAGGTAAGTTTTTTTCATTTCGCTTCATTTTTTCTCATGTTTTGTTTTGTTCATGTTTTCACATGTTGTTTTTGTGATCTTTGAATTGTTTACATATGTACAACATTGTCAACATCATTGTTTTGTCATCTTCATCGCTTTCAACTTGCCTAAACATCTTGGATCACATCAAATTGTGCAAATTGAATGTCATCATGATACTCCAAATTCTAAACTTTAGCTTCAAGCTAATTACCTTCTTACTTTCATAACTTGCTAAGTAAGTCTTGTCCATCTCCTTTGGTGGAAAAATGTTATGTTATTTATCATTTACCCCAAATCTTTTGTTTTGGGTGTATTAACCTTTGAATGCATGAACAAGTTTTGGGAGTGGCATTCAACAATGTGCATATTCATTCACTTACCAACTTATATTGCTTACCAAGTGGAAATAATGTTATTACAATTTTTTTAATTTAGTGACTCATCATGTTGGTTGTTCAAGTCATAGCTTATTGATTGAAATCATGTGAGTTCGATTTCAAATTTTTTTTTGTATGATTGTGTATTTGTTCAAGTACTTGATTGTAGTACAATCAATGCACATTGTAACATTTGCATGATATCATTACCTAAACATATTTTTAAATTATCAAATTACATGGTCTCTTTTCCCTAACAAATAAATACAATTGTTCCCCATGATTAGCATTTGTTGATTTCATCATCCATTTCTAGAGCTAATTTTTTTTTTATAAGAATTTATTCAAACACTAATATTTTAAAATAACACAAACTTTGCAATCTTCTCATTGATACCAAGTTTCTTGACCTTTCTAGTTCAAATTATTTTTATCAACAAGATTGCAAGAGGAAGAGCCTATCCATTGATAGTCCTCTACCCTTTTTTGTGTAAATATGTTTTTCATTGTTCAAAGTATGATTAAAAGAAAATTTCATGGTGTTGTGCACATTATAACACTTCCATGAAACCATAAACTAAGGCAAATTGAAAAATACTACATGGTATTTCCTCCCTAACACATAGGAACTATTATTCCCCGTGATATGTATCTATTGAACCCATCATACATCTTTAGAGCTAATTCATGTTTCCATTTTTTTAGAATCCATTTTAACACTTATGTCTTAAAGTAACACAAACTTTGCAAACTCCTCATTAGTACCAAGTTTTCAAATCTCTCCAATTCAAATTATTATTCTCAACAAGATTATAGGAAAAGGAGCCTATGCATTGATAATCTTCTAAAGGCACTTTTTTATAAGTATGTTTTTCACTATTCAAAGTCTTTTTGAAATAGAGTTATATGGTGTTGTGCAAATTGAAAAGGTCAACAAATTTTTCTTTTTTTTGTTGTTGTAAATATAAATTAATATTTCAAACAATGGTTTTAATGACTTTACTTTGATTTACAAAACAATGCAATAGACCAAACTAATAAACTTTCTATTTTATTTATTTGATTTTTTTTTTGGGTCATTAATTGGGTAGATGCAAGCTATAGTGGCTCAAAAACAGCAAGAATCCCAGTCTCAAAAGTTCATATAAATGAAAAAATTAACACTAGAATGGAAAAAAACATTAAAAACCAATGTTTAATGGGCCATATGTGATGATTAATCAATTAATAAAGTCCATATAAAAGGTTTCCCATTTAAAAAACTCTTTACTATACATGTTAGGCAAAAAAAATATCAATCTAATAAAAAATGACCAAGATTGGAACTTTTGAAATTTTGGCTCAGATCTAGTCATTTGAAAATCCATAGTTATTTGTTTGTTAAAGTTTTTGTTGTAATTTTTTTTAATTCATTTTTTTTCCCCATCATGTATCATATATTGAATCCTTATAAAAAATATTAAGATGAAATCATAACAAAAAATTCATTTGAATACTAATGTAAAATCTAGATTATTGTCCATATGTCCACTTTAAAAGTTCATTACTATATGATTGATGTATGTTTATTGAATTTCTCCCTTTAATAAATATTTTATTCAATTGGCAATTTTAATCCATAAATATTTTTGTCAATTTAATGATTTTACAATGTGTTTGTGGCATTTGAATAGAGTACACTATGCAGAAAGTCCATAAGATTGCAAAAAGTGAGCCATTGTAGCTTGCATCTACCCAATTGTCTCCCTTTTTCAACCTTTAGCCCCATTTTTTCATTTTTATCATAAGCAATAATTGAAAGAATATATGATGTGAAAGGCATTCACGAACGTCACACATACAACAATAATTTGTGATGAAGAAAACAACTTTGATTTTATGTGTTGGACAAAAGTTGAATTTTGATCACAAGGGGCATCCAACATCAAAGTAGATGTAACTTGGGAAGTTTTACTTAGACAAAACTCCTAGCTAGTCATGAGGTATGGTATCCTTTCACTAAATGTCAATTGATCGGATTATTTTGTGGTGAATGTTCGTGCATTAGGAAATTCTTACAACCTACAAGTGATGCAATGTATTTTGTGTCACCCTACTCACATGGAACACGATGATATATGTTTATAACCTAGGGGAATCTAGTGAGGGCCTTATGAATTACAAGAAAAAACATGATACAAATGTTTTAGAAAAAACATGTCATTCATGAACATTCAAAGTAGTATAGGAAATGGGATTTGCTTTTGAAATTGCAAAAAAAAGGAAAATTATCCCACCTTTTCATATCACAATTTCTTTTGGTAGCCAACATTTTTACAACAAAATAGACCCCATGCAATAGGCATTTTTGGAGGACTTTATTTTACATGTTGCAAAGGGTTATTGTCCATTATCTTCTATTGAAAATTGATGGTTGAGGTGACTAGATTTGCAACAATGTGGGTGTGCACACAATTTCCATCTTGATGCCATATATTGTTGATCAAAATGCTCCCAAATATGGTGGAAAAAACCAAGGAAAAATACCATTTTTTACTTTACTTAGTGTGTTGTTTATATTTGTTCATTTGATCTTTGGATTTCTTAGGTTGGTTATGATATCTTTGCCATTATTGTTAACTTCATCAACTATCAATCAAAGCCCATGTCGCACATGATTCTTGGGATTTTGACATGGATAATACAATATGTGCAACCATGGCAAACCAAGTAAAAGCCTTGTTCAATCCCTTTGATTTGTTTAACAAAGTAATTGCCTATGTGAAAGATGAAAGGTTTAATTTAAATAGGTTTTGATTTTTGTACTAATTTATGTGGTTTCTTGTACGGTCATGTTCTGGGCATGTCATGTCAAAGGCAACCCAATATGTTGCTAACAATGCCAAAGTTTGTGCTAGATTTTCAAAGGTTAATTTGAAAGTAGTTTAATCATCATTGTAAAAAATTATTACTTGAACCCAAAAAATGGGGCAAAGAAGGTTGGAATGGAAAGAATTTTCTATTATTGCAAGGCTATTAACAAGGATTTTGAGAACTCTAATATAATTTGATTTTTGAATCATCTTATTTCAAAAAACACTCAAATATGAAAATGTTATCTCCTTTTAGGTGAAAGCACATTAAGCCCCCCAAAAATTATACTCACAAGTGCAATTGTTTTACAATTTTTTTTGATAATGTATGGACATCACATCTTGGATTATTTTTGTTTTTTTTAAGTATATTTGATTAGTTTAAACTTAATTTAATCAATTTTTACAAAAATCCAACAAACAATGAAAAATTTGAACGTATGAAATGTATTTGTGACAAAGTAATACTAATTACAAAGTTTGAAAAATTTGCAAATATACTTCAAAACTAAGGTTTTGAGTGGAATTCTTGGGTGAATGTTTTTTGGTTTATGTGATTGATATACATTGATTAAATTGAAGACCATTTAGAAATTTAAAGAATGTGTTTTTTTTGCATTTTTAGCAATAAATGCATAATAATATTATTTTTTTAGGAATAAAACCACTACCATATCAAAGAGGAGGAGCTTTTATAGATTGCATTGCATTGTTTTTTCAATTTCCTTTTGTTTAGCAATGTTTCATGAACCACAAACGTTAGTGCCCTATGGCCGTAGAAAAATAGTAAATTATATACTCTATGTACATTAATATTATCCAATCCTTTTCATCTAGCCATTGGATCAAGATTAATTTTGATTCAAAGTTCACTTTGAGTTCCAAAATGTTGTCATGCAAATTTTAAAGTTTTTTCTTATGTTTAGGATAGCCAAAACATGCAATCAAGATTTTTACTTATTATGTATTATGATACTTGTTATACATCACCTTTTTTGGTGAAAAGTGGTTCACCCTTTGTGTGCTTTCACCCGCTTACTATGGATGGCAACAAGTTATGTGTCATCTAAAGTGTTAATATTCTAGATTTAGGCTTGCACAAGCCATCATAAACACATTACTCCTTGTTGTGAATTTTTTTAAAAATAATTCAAGACTATTAATTGTTATCAAATGATTTTTTTTTTGTTTTCATTGCTTGCATCCCCATAAAACTTGATATGGTAGGATTCAAGCTTTAAATCAACCATTCATTTATGGTAACTTTGATTCAAAATTGCAAGAGTTCAAGTTAACAATGATGGCATAAGTCATCAACATTTTAATTTTGTGATCTTGGCAAAAAAATTTCAACTAACAATCAAATTCTCCCATATTATGTTGCCCATCATGTTTGACTTTTGTTTCAAAAACATGAAATTTATATGAAATTTCTTTGGCAATCACTCCTTTCAAATTGTTTCAAAGTCTTGCATAAATATTTTGTACATCCCTTTTTCTTATGAATGTTTTTTCATTTGAACCTTCTTAAAGCAACAATAGGATTCATGATAGTTGAAAATGGTGAATTGTTTTTTGGGCAAATTGTATCAAATGATGATGCCATCATGCCCGATTTAAATAATGATTGTACTTGATTTAATAACAACTTTTTGTGTGATTGACATAAATTTAGAACCCACCAATTTGCTTGGCAACTCATGTGATACAATTTTCCCATGTTTCCTTCCAAGCTTGTCACATCGTTAACATTATAGGATTTCATATTGAAAAAGATTTTTTTTTTAATGTTACAAATGTCATCACTAATTTAAGATGGTCTATGCTTGGGATTGAGAATTTGGATTGATCCATTATCATCATCTTGAGAATTAAGCCAAGGACACCAGTGTTGGGTGTGATAAACCTTTGAAGTTTAAAAACATAACCAATTTTCTAACATCTAGGGCAACTTCAATTGAAAAACATAAGAATTTTTTTTAAGATGATCTATTTGAAAACATTCAAGCTTTTATTTCATTGTTATGGCCATCTGGGAATCCACCAAGTTTGGACAAGAGCCAATAAATGCAAAAAAAGAAATACATATATGCAAAGTCAATGATAAATAATCAAAGTAAAAAATTAGTAATGATAGACTACCAAATTGGTAATTACAAATAACCTCTAAGTTTTGAGAATTGATAGTACAAACAAATTATGAAGTTTCACAAAATCAATAATAGATAATTCAACCAAATTATCTAGTAAAATTTACTTCCATTTTCCTATGGGACATAAACACTTCAACTTTTTCAACAATTAAAAAACACTTGAAAAATAGTTTAAAACACAAAAAATTCAAATAAAAACAAAATGGTAGCAGTGATCAACATCTTGAAACAAATCAATAATCTCCCCCCCCAAAAAAAATTGAAAAGTGGCATTGCAAAATCCATGAATCATCAATGCCCTTTTTCTCCCCTCCTTGAGCACCCAAATGCAAACGTAAGTACCCAAGAAGAAAGTGGTGCCATCCAAAGTGACTAATATTGCCTCCTATTAAAAATAAATGATCACTTAAAATATTGAAAGAAACTATGAATACCAATTTTTAGATCTAATAGTTAAATATTCTTAACTAAAAATCTAAATTGAGTAAAAGAAAAATATAGTAGTAGTCTAAAATTGATAGTCAATTCCTATATTAAAAATTAGTAACAAAATCCTATAATCTAAAACTACCAATCTTATGGTGATTTGAAGTTGGAAATTAGTCCTTGGATTTTGAAATCATAATGTGTGGTTGGATTTTGAACTAAGATTTTTTTATATTTGTCTTTAGATTTGTGGTGTTTGTTAGGTCTCTCCAATCAATTTTACAACACATAATTGGGTGAAAGCACACTATGGGGGGCTGCTTTAAGCAAAAAAATGTCCTTTTTTTTGGGTATATTTTGGGGGCAATTTTTTTTTGATTTCATCTAGCATTTTAATTAACATATAAAATGGATTTTGATACAAAGTCCTCCAACATAATTCTTGTCATCTTTTAAATAAAAATATTTTTTTAACAATTTGTTTTTTTTTTTGGACACATTTATGTTCATTTGAATGGAAAAATTGTTCAGATGTTTTTTGTGAAATCACATGAGTCAAAAATTTCAATTATAATTGAAATGGTACAATCAATTCATATTCAATATATGGCAAAGTACTTCATCAAGTTTTGCAATTATTTGAATCATTTAAAAGTATATTTGCACAAGTTGTAGGATATTGTGACAACATATTTTTTCACAAATTTTTTTTCATCATTTAATATTAATCAAAAAATGTGGTTTCCTTTGACAATTGCATTATTTGGCAATTGAACTACATTATTTTGAAAATGATTTATGAAAACTTCTTTTTAATATTGGTTTGGTGAAAGTTGAAAGTTGCATAGTTTCAAAAAACACTATTTGCGACAATATTTTTTGGTCATTGTAGTGTGTTTTCACCCTAATGAAGTATGTTGTCATTTGTCATGTGTAATATTGAGGTCAAGTTTGGCTCAATTGGATTGATGGTGCATAACTTCAACAATGTTTTTGCATGAAATGATTATTCATAATTGGAACAACTTTTGAGAAATGTTTAATGATTAAATATGTTCTATTTTTTCTTGTTTAATGTCTTGTTTCTTGGGGATTTTGTAAAAAATTAGTTCTTTGAAATCTCTCAATATCAAATATGCCCAAAAGTTTTATAAAACCACCCCAATAATGATTAAATGAAATTTACAAAAAGGTTAGTTTAAATGGAATTTGAAGGAATAATAATAGATGTATGCAAAGATTCTATAAAAGGAAAGAAAGTACAAGTGCCAATTGGTAAATGATAAAATTCCAAATAGAAATTCAAAGATGCATAACCCAATTGGCCTATGTTTCTACTAGTTCAATAGGCAATGAAAACATTCATAGTTTCAAACTAGATCAAAAAAAATTTATTCATTTTACCATGTATCTCAACATAAAAAGGAATTCTATGTTTTAATACAAAAACATCAATTGTAGAAAGAAAAATGAGTTATACAAGGTATAATCAACTTGTAAAAAGAAAAATGGTGTTAATTTATTTTTTAATTTGTCGTCTTTAATGTGTAATCAATTCTTAAAATGTGTCCTAATTCACACCATTTTAAATATTCTTTGAAGGGCGATGTTCACCTCTTCAAGGAGTTATTAAAGTTCGGTACGTAGGTCACCATTTTATATTATCATATGGGGTCTTACTTCTTTTTTTAATTACTAATTCAGTTGGCCAATGGCTGTTGAATTCACAAATTTCAAAAAAATTAAAGTATTTTTGGCCATTAACATCATCTTCCCTCCTAGTTGGAATTACATCCTTATAATTCATACTCAAGGTGTTGATTAATTTATCCCTAAATGGGAAGTTATACTAATGTTAAGTCCTTAATTCTTACTTCTATAACAAGTTTGATACTTGAGGGTGGAAATGTCAATACCACTTTGGGTGATGACAACCACTTCAATACTTAGTTGATCAAAAGGTGCTTCAATTAGGCCTTTGATGAAGGTTTCAATAACCTCCTCATGAATAACTAGTAAACTTGAGTTCTTTCCTTCCTATAGTATAGATTTTATTGACTCCTTGTTGCTGCGTCATTAAACTCGTCATAGTTGTCAAAATTCAACTTGGGCAAATCAATTTTGAATTCAAGGATTTTTTTTAAATATACAATGATGTGAGTTCAATAGAGTTGTTAATCTTGTTGATATGTTTCAAAGACTTGGACAATGAATCATTCTACCATGGCTTTCAAGCTTGATTGATGTTCCCCATATCACTATGCTAAAATGTGACCTACATGATTACAAAAATATGACTATAATAAAATTAAAGTCCCCATTGTTTATGCCATTTTTGTAGTTGCTTATATCAAAATGGCATAAATGATGGGTCCTATTCAACTATGTATTCGTATGAATGTAGTCATAAAAGTCATGTTTAACATACTATATGTTTCAACTTTGTTTGCTTTTTCCATTATTCTTGATTAGTACTAGTTCAAATTTGAACAAAGTGTTGTCCTCTAGCAATTCAATATAAACAAGTAATCAACTTTAGTTGAAGTCACCCAAAGAACCACCAATTTTTTATTATTCAAATTGTTGTTTTAGGGTGTTCAATTCTTCAATAATGAATGATTTCTCATATTACATTTGTAATTTCAAGCCTTTTAGTTTAGCAATGGCACATTTGAAATCAATATCAAACTTGTTGGTGAATTCATTTAATTGATAATCCAATTACATTATTGATTCTTCAACTTTTTGTAAATTATTGTGCATATCAATAAGGGTGGTTTCAACAACCACTTTGGTAGCATCAAAAGTGCTTATGTGCATCAACCTTTTTATCAAATTATTGTTTAAAGGATTCAAATAGTTCGACGCATGCCCTTTAACTCCCTTTCTTGTTGTACCATCTATTCTTCCAACATCTTTTGTTATTTTTGGTGCTCAATAACTTGCATTTTAAGGCATTCATTTTTGCCTTCCAACACCTCCATGCACATCTTATGAAGATGTTAATTTTGCATTTCAACCTTAGCATGCAAAACTCCCAAATGAACTTCATATAATTCCTTCTACAACTTAAACACCTACTTCTATAATTTAGTAGCTTGTTGATCAACATCTTGTTGAACATTAGCCTTTGTTTCTTGCTTACTCAAAGCAACATCATATGCATCTACAAATCTATTGACTAATCTATTATACAAATGGGCCTAACTTAAATAATAGGACAACCCTTTGACATTTGCTAAAAGGTCCCTTAGTAGTTAATGATCATTATTCACAACTCTTGAAGTGAATGGATGGTTTGGGAAATGAAAACTACTAAATAAAGGAGAAAAAGTTGGAGAGGTATTCACAAAAGTAACAATGACCATAGTGGTTTTTCTTGTAGATCACTTGGGGGAATAATTTTTATGTTTGTGACTTCAATATGAAGATACTGAATCTCAAATTGTTATTGCATGGAAGCTACAACCAAATGCAAGGGATTTAAATCTACTCTCAAATTGGGTGTAACAAGACATTCGATAAAAGGAATACCAAAGCTATTATGTCTTGGGCTAGGGCTTTTGGTCCTTTTTTTTAATGTTTTGGACTACTAGAATTACAACAAAAACATGTCCTTATCACTACTTGAATTTGTTTAATGTGATTATACAATCAAATTTTCTTCAATGACATGACGAACTATGACTATTTTAACTAATTATAAAAGTAGCATGTCTGTTATGACCAAAATCCAAATTTCAATTTAGTCAAAATTCACATTAAAGATGACATGTGGAACATGGAAAACCTACATGAAAATCATAGTGTTATTATCATATTAAATTTAATCATGATAATATGACATACATGGTGACATGTCATCATGTATGATTTAAATGTTTTATTTTTAATCTTTTTTGTTACATAATGCATATGTTGTCTTAATTTTAAATTAAATGTAATTATGATTATAGAAAATATATGAAATATTTATAATGAAATTTATTTCAAATTATTAAATAAAATGAAATTATATTTTTTTGAATTTTTGGACTATATAAAAATATTCTTAAATTAATATTATGACATTTGAAAATAAAAACATCATATATTTAAATTGAGTGATGAAATTAGAAAATTTCAAAAATAAAATTTGATTTAAACATGGTATTTGAATTTATAACCCTAATTGATATTTAAAACATTACATTTGAATATCTTTAATTATTGTTATTATACATTAAACTATTCAATACATTACAAAATTCAATGTAGGTGTGAAAATAAAAAATGAACTAAATTTTTTAATGAAATGAAAATAGGTAAGTGGGTAGGTCATAAATAGGTATGTAGGTAAGTAAGTAGATATTACTTATTAATTACCATTCACACACCTTTTACCTATGTACCTATATACTTATTTACTAATTAAGCACCACCTACTACCTCTCACATATGAAATTAAACTTTTCATTCTAAACTTAATAATTTTATTATAATATTATAATATCAAAATTAAAAAAATACATTGTGTTTATATTTATGCAATTACAAGATTTGTCATCACATGAAGAGATTGTTGGATGGTACAAACTTATCATATGGTTTTGGAGGTGAGGGTTTAAATATCGCTTTTAACATTGCGTGAATGTGACTAAAATTAATGATGTTATAGTTGTGATTAAAATTAATCGTGTTTATGTGGTAAGAAAATAAATTTACACATGTGATAAAGACTAACACATGATAATAAAGAAAATAAATAAATAATTTTATTTTTTCTAGTTTCATTTTGATGACAATTAATTTGTTTGTATTGTTACAAGCAAGGTTTGGCTTCTTATGGAAAGGTCAAAATCAACTAGCATCTTAACTAAGATCTTTTTTCCTAGTTTTGGCCTACATCAAGTTCATTTGGTCCCACATTTAAAGGTATTATTTCTACTTGAGGTGTTGGCAAATCATGGCAAGTTGGAGATAGTTTTGTGCATGAAAAATATTCATGCACACTTAGAAAAGCCTCAATGGAGTCCATATGCATTTATAATTTTCAAGTTTGTTGTGCATGGTTGCATTTTTTTGTGATCAATAAATTTGCATCATATGCATTTTGAATGACAAGAATTAATCCAAGTGAGTGGTCTAATGCAAATTTGTACTAGTAAACAATTAAAAGCACCTTGAACAAAAACAACTATGAAATGAAATGCTTGTTAGGAATAACAACATCAGTTGTGATTTTTTGGGTAAGTTCATAATGTGTTTCATCTAGGTCAAAATGGGGATCAAACATTGTGCAAAAAAATGAGGTTCAAAGTAAACAATCAAAGACAAAGAAACAAACTTATGAACACATATAATTGATGAGAAAACAAATAATCAAATACAAAGGAGCAAACTTGGAAGGACACATCAGCAATTTAGAAAAAATGCACCAAATGATATTCATCTTTTGGCTTTTTATCACTCATTCATTAACTCATCAAATTTTCCATACAAGAATGTATTAGGTATACATGGGTCATGACTGGTTCTTGATACATAGATTTTACATGTGTTTTTCTGGTGGATATCATGTTTATTAAACTAAGTTCAAATCAATCGTGTATAAGAACTTGAAATTTAAATGTGGACATCTCATGAAGCTCACATGCACTAGTAGAGAGAAAGTCCCATCCAGGTACTTGGGAACACACATGGAAAGGTAGGTAAGTTATGTATTCAATCTTTCTTTTCCCCAACAAACACATTTTTTGTTTAATGTTGTTTAAAATTCTTTGCCTTTTGTTGCCAATAATGGCTTAATTATGCAAAGTTGGATGGTGTTTGAAGTGTTTCCAAGTCCAAAAGGTGTGTGAGGTACATGTCATAATTTGATTCCAAAAGGTTGTGATCACCTTTCTTTACAATGTTCTTGAACAACTACCACACAATTGTTTTGGTGTGGGACAAAAACATGCTAAAATAGGTTTTAAAAGTAGTGATCGACGGCCCAAAAAAAAATTGTGTGACAAGTAGTTAAAAAGAAGGTGAAGCTTAAGGAGATTAACCTTTCGACTTACATAAGTATGTCAAATATAATATGGAAAAGTTTCTAAAAATTTAAAAAGTAAATTAAATTTTCATTTAAATTTACTTTTAATCTGCTTTCTAAAAACTATGATGTTTTCCAAATTGCACGAAGTAACCATTTCCACATTCATGGGGAAGAATTTATGAAATACAAACTGCATATAATGCATTTATTGATTTTTAAAGCATGTTTTACCATGTTACAAACACAAAATACATTTTTCATAAATATGCAAAAAGGTAGATTTCAAATGATTTAAATAAGAGAAAATTATTTTTGAGGAACTTAACATTATCATAATTGAAATATTCAAGTTCCAAAAAATATGTATCTACATGCATGATAGTTCATGCATTAATACATATCATTTGAATTGTTTGATTTGGAAAAAAAAAAAATGTCAATCAAATTAATAAACTTGTGATTATTTTTTAAAAAACTATAATATTAAAATTCACAAGGGATGACCATGTATGGTTTATATAATATGGTAAGTGTATCCCAAAATTTATAACATTGTTAAAAAGTCTAAAATACAAATGTGCAAAATCTATTTTTATTTGTTGAGTAGGGATGACAAACTAACCTACTTTATCTTGCTTAGACCCCTTAGAAACATGTAGAAAACATCAACATTTTCCTATTTAATACTCCATGGGTGGTGTTATTAAATACCCTAAGCATCCATAATGCATGCATCAACAAACTTTGCAAGTATTTGAAAAAGGAGTCATTAATGTAGTGTTGTCAAAACATTATGCACTAATTGGTCACTCAATAAATACATTTTCATTTAACACCTAAAGTTAACATAAACACATACATTAACAAACTTCAATGCTCAACAACAAAATCCATTTGCTATGCAATCTAAGCAATTTGTTTCCACTGTCATACTTAAATAATCCACACATGTGGTACAACATGCACCCACTTGTGACATCTGGAAATAGTGTGTAACATGTTCCTTGAACAATATATTGATAATACACCTTTTCACAATGTCTATTTTGTTTGGGGAGATGGTGGTTTTGTTACTTGAACAATCTTTAACAATGGTTAAATAAACTCCTCATCCAAACAATTTGAGTGTTTTTTCTACTTGTGTATTAATCGAAATGCATCATTCTAAATGTCTAAGAATATCCACTTGATCTCCATGTTTTTCTTAATGTTGTGCCTATCAACACTCAAAATCTTAGTTATACCTTTGACATTATTCTTAGCATGTAAAGATGTGGCCAAGGTACACACAATGTCATTTGCCAACACAAGTTTACATTGGTGCTATCCAAGAAGGTGAGACATGAATCCCTCTTTCAAATTTAATGAGGCACAAAACATTTTGTTAGCTTGTATATAGATAATTTAAACAACCTAATACAAGGCGCATGTGAAAGATGCCATGTTTTCACCAAATTTACAACTATATTCTCATGCAATTATAGTAAGTAGATTGACTCTCTACTTTCATTAGTACAAAGAATGGTTTTTTTGACTGAAATTTTAAATTAAAAAAACCCCATTTAAATAACTATAAAAAAAACCCCCCATCATTTTGGACAAGTTGATTTTAATATGTCCATTGGATTGGGTGGTCATTTTGACTAACATGGCAATGGATCATTTGACAAGAAAACTTAGATAATTTATTTTTAAAATTAAAATCACAATGGTAGGTAGGTTGAAAAAGGTAGGTAGCTAGGTGGTAACCTAGCTTAGATACCCAACATAACCTACTAGCCTAGCTACCCAACCAAACCTACTTAGCCTTGCCCCCTAAACATGAACATAGGTTGCAAGTATTAAGAATTAAACCTTTCACCTCAATGATGATCGACCAAATCCTTACCCAATGAACTACAATTTCACAAGTTGTTAACTTTTGTCAACTTTTTAATTTGACATTTGACATTGTATACAATAAACTTAAGTAGATAAGATGGCAATTACCTAGGTACCTACCTACCTACCTTACCTACCTATCATGGTATTTACTTCACAAACTAATGTTTCATTTTTTACGAACAATGGGAGAGCTAGGTGGGTGGGGTTGAAATATGATGATTCTCCTTTGTTTTCATCAACAATTTGACCTCACTTCAAAGTTACCTATATTACATTTTCTATTTGTTCCACTTGAATGTTATAGCAACAGTCCTGTTGTGCTTTATTCATGACACATGCAACACTTAAAAAATAAAAATCAGATGTGCACAATCTTGCGCTTGCGTGCATAACCTTCTGCATGTAGCTTCATGCTTAGTTCCTTAAATTTTCACAAGGCAAATGCATGCCAGGGTGAACCATTGTTGTTATCACAAGTCCAATTTTTAAAGTGGTATACATTGCAATTGCTACATGTTATTTGTATGTGTTAGGATTTGTCAATAGGGACTCATTTTTAGGTTATAGACTTGAATATGTACATGTGTCAATTAATGGTTATGCAAAATGATTAAAATAACAAAATATGTGATTTTTGAAATTGAAATTACAAGATGTCCATAAGCATAATTAAAATTACTAGACTTTGATTGGGGGTAATGGTTGAATTTTTAACTTTTTAAGAATTTAGTTTTAATTAAAAAATATAATGAAGAAAAAAATATTGAAAGGTTTTGCATCAAATCATATGAAAACATTGAGTTATGGCTTTTGTTTAGGGTTAAAAAATAATTATTTTTCAAAAGTCCATAACATATTGAAAATAAGGTGGTTCATGTTGGGATTGCACTTATGGTTTACTTCATGACCTCTATATGTGTCAATTTTTGAATATAATAAATACCTTAAGAATAATGACTCCTATGGTTGTGTCCAATTGTAATGTATTGTAAAAAATCTCCAAAATGGATTTTTTGGGGATTATTTTCTTGGCCAATTTTGGTACACACTAAAGTAGTAAGACCCCACAAGCTCACATCAACACTATTCAAAGGTCTCACACACCTTCACGCAATCTTTAAAAAACCTATTTTCATTTTAGTTCATGATGATCATAACTAACACTTGCAACAATTCTAGACCATAAATATGGCAACAAGTGTGGTCCACATCATCACACCATGAGAGTTTGAGTTGTATGCTATGACTATATTACAATTAATGCATAAAATCAAATATTGTTGACCAAAACCTTTCATTTAGTACCAACATGTCAAATTAGTCACCCATTTGCCATTATTGTGAACTACTTGATTTTCTAGCTGGTGGCAATCATATATATAATTTTCTATATTTTCATTGCACACATTCAAATTATTTGCAAGTTAATTGTTTGAGACACATAATCTCCATTGACAAGATTTTTCATAATGTTGCCATGTCATACCAAATAGTTAGCTTGTTATTTCTCAAGGAATCATTTAAGTGGGCATGCATGTGGAAAAAAAACATTTTTAAGGATTTGGCGAGTTCACAACTACTGAAGAAAAATTAGACTCTGAAATCCTACCATGACATATTAAAATAAATACAATGTTTACAATAGTGGTTAGGTTATTTAATGGTTTGCTAAATATGACTAGATCTCCACTAATTTCCTTAGGTGAATTATTATAATTAGAGGCATTTGAAGTTACAAATGGTAATATAATAGAATGTATACCATAGTTAAATGATTAAATACTATTGTAATGGCAAAATAGACAAACACACACACACACACACACACATAATTTAATAAATCGTTAACTTGTTTTTTAAAAAACTTATCATTTAGTCAACCAAAAATGCAAATTGCTTTTCTATTATTTGAACCTTCACACCACCCACAATCATTATTCAATTTTCTACTCCAACAAAATATTTCTTTCATGCCAAATCTACACACACATACTTCTTTTCCTTGTCTTTGATTAAATCCTTACTCTCCGTAGGTAGCCAACCATTTTTGAGATAGGTGGTGGGCTCCTCAAGGATAGATCCTATTTCTTTTCCTCTTTCTTTCATCTACCATCCTCTCCTAAATCAAAGGCAAGTGGTTGGGCAAATCAATCATATCTAGGTAATATCCTAATTACCTAACAACTATAATGTATATTATAAGTTTATAATTCCCCTTTAATAGTGTGGCTCCTAGTATTGCATTTGCACCCAAATATGTTTAACATATTGTATTCAAATTTCCAATTGAATTTTCTAATGAGAGTTTATTCAAATGTAATATTCTTCAACAAAGGATGTTGGATGAAATTGGTTTCATGCATATTTAAACGCAAACTTGGCAAAGTTAAACCCATTTGACATTGTAACATTGATTTGGATTCAACTCCTTTCCTTGCCATTTCATATTCATTCCTAACTACTTAAAATTGCAAGCACATTTGAAAAGATTTGCATCAAGATATCTATTTAAATAGGGGAGAGTTCAAAAAGTCTATGTTTTAACAAACAAATTAAAGAACTCTGAAGTGAAAACTTCTTCATGATTAGTGCATCAAAAGTTGTGATTGCTTATGATGGTATATGAAACTAATGTGAAACATATAAAACCAAGGTATTTTTTTTGCATAAAATCTTCAAAGATTGTAAAATTGGAATTTAAGTTTGCAAGCTTAGTGGGGCAATCTTCAAAATGTACAATACTCATATCCACCAACCCCAAATGACAATTTAATAATTTTCAAAATTTATACTCAAAGCTATAATGGAATCAATAACAACAATGTAATATAATGGATACAATAATTTGTAGGAGGTAACACTCTCCACCAGTTTATTATTTTGGATATCAAATCATTAATGTTACAAATTCACAAACAAAAAAAAATGATCATGAATGCTTCAAAATTAATTGAGAATCTCACTATGATTAAAAGTCCCAAAGTGATGACTACTAGACCACCAAGCCAATTTCATGCAATGGGGGAAAATACCATGATAGTGACACATAACCATAGATTGCACAAAAAAAGGAAGCACATTGAGGGGGACGTATGACTTGAAAAGAAGAGGTTCAAGTGTGTTACATTGGGAAAATGCAAAGGAGCCAAAAATCAATGATTGAGAGCAATGTTATCACTTATGTGATTATGAAATCATAATTCATTTGAAAACAAATAGGCCCATCATAATCCCACGTACATAACACAAATGGGCAAAATTATATGCTTATAAGCATTGTGTTTCATTTCAATGCACAAACACTTGAAAAAGTTGTCAAGATTCCAATCAAAGTATATTGCTTTGGTTCAAAGATACAAGTTGCAATGACAATTTCAAACATGTGAAAAAAAAAATCAATTTTAAAATTTCATTAGTGATGTTCTTAATTATTGTGATTATGCACGAGAAGAGTCATAGGAGAAAATTGAATAAGAAGTTAATGAAAACAAAATGTTAAGAAAAAGATATAACTTTCTAAGTTAGAATTCAAAAATGTTGAAAGCTTAGCATGAGCAATTGTTTTGTGTGAACATGATTTTGAAATAATTAGCTAGCTACCTTATGTTCATGATTTATCATTGTTCCATTCATGATTAAGTGTTATTGGCTATGTATGCAAAAAACACACCCCACACACACAAGGTATGAACTCACAATTATGGTGGAGAATATAGGATGCATGGATCTCAATTTCATGCAAGTTTTTACAAGATCCCTCATATTAGTTGGTTTAGTATAGTTAAAAGGAGAATTGTTTTGAGAAATCTAACTTGGGCACATGGATGAAATGGCTTCAAGTTTGCATTTGAATGGCAAAGGACCTTTGAAGGACATGTAACAAGTAAACATGATATAAAATTTCAGAGTCATTGAACATGACCCCCTAGGGGTATGGGACCTGTAACATGGTTTGATGATTCAACATAGGGTTTTCACACTTGTTAAAAACTAAAAATGTTAAGGTCATTATGTGGAATGCAAAAGAAATAAGCGAGATGGCCAATCCCACCTAAGAGCCTAGCTTGCATTCTATCCAAGTGGTGAAAGATGGAATTTAGTTGAATGTCTTTCATTAAATTGAACTCAATTGAAGTTGTAGAGTCACAATTTCATCTTGGAAAGGATGGCTATGTTGGTCAATTGCACCTAAACTAAGTGTGTAGCTCAAAATTGTTATGACCAAATAGTTGCATCATGACAAGAACAACCTTTAATTTGGCACAACACTTGAATGGGAGGAATGGTTTTTGTATTTATTTATTTATTTATTTTTGGTCGGTGTTGTCATGGGCCAATCAGAATGGCACATTGAAAAAAATTGGGAGGCACCCCATCTAATTAATAGAAGTAACAAGTGGTATACCCATAGGAGAGGTCTCAACTTCCACCCTCTCTTTTTCTATTTCTTTCTCAGCTTGCAAAGACTAGGATTTTTCATCCTAAAAGTTACAGAAAATCTCCATAGTTTCAGAAGGCCACTTTGCAGGGTTGTGATTTTAGTGTGATCTCTAAGAGCATCTCCACCGGTGCTCAGTATGTCACTCTGGATAATAAAAATTAAATGTCCAAGTTTAGCTTTTTTTTTTTTTTTTGCAACCCCACCACTAAAACTGTAATTTGAACTGCATATAAGTGGGAACTACTAATAGCAAACCACTTGGACCAATCATTATGATCGACCGATCAGAAATACTGAACCGCAGTCAGGTCCAATTTATTACACTCTTCTGTGAAGGTGCGCCTTTTACCGTGGCTTTTACCAGCCACGGCAATCTGCACGAATTTGGTGCAGAAAAAAAACCAATTTCCTGAAATAAACCGGCACATTTCGACTTTTTCACAATAAATTTTACTGTCTGGAGCACAGGTGGAGATGCTCTAAGCATTAGTTGTGAGCACATGTAAAGCTCATGGTTTGGTTGATTTGCGTGGATGATTATCCCATCACCAAAAAAACTTTGAGGATGAAATTTTATGAATGAAGCCCTTGTCGGTTGAAGAAATATGTGCATGATAACGCCCTTGGAACTGGGTGTTCCTGAGATAAAGCGCCCATGAGCTTCAGGCGCTTACCTTAGGAGCGGCCTTCTCCAAGGTAGTTGCCCCCGGCATAAAAATGTATGAAAATGTACGAGATTCTTTGAAATGAGAATGAGCATTTTGAAAAGCAAAACGCCTATCATAGGAGTATGTGGGCATTTTTTGGATGAAAAATTTGCTCTCTAAGGTTCCCTCCAAATACACTAAAATTTGTGTAGAAGGTAATAAACACTTTTTACAAGAACATTTTTTACAGCTTGATTAAGGCTCCTGAGTCTGAATCAGTGTTTTTTTTATGGCGAATTTTCGCCATTTGGCAATTTATATATAATGTCGAATATTCACTTTTAAGATTAAAAATTAAATATTTATTTCCTTCTAAAAAAATTTCCATGTTTCTACAATTGGTTCAAGCAAAAAATAGCCAGGATGGATGTAAAGGCATTTAAATAAATTTCTACTTTCATAGCTGATCTATAGCCAAATGTGGCTAAATCTCCTTATGGATGATCACCAAGGTGTGAATCTCACCAGCATTTCTTTGTACTTTAGTACTTACATGGAGAATTGAAAACATCCCTTAGAAGTTAGTACTTACCTAACCTTATCTCCTCTGATTTCTTCTGTACTTCTAAGTTCTTTCCTTGTAACCCAAATATTTCACCATGCAAAAATTATAAATCTTTGACAAAATTCTCTAAAAGAAACCCTAAATCCTTCAAGATATTATTTAACTCTATGATAACTAATCTCAAGTTTCAACACAAGCCAAAATATTATCATCTTTCAAAAATCCTCATATAAAAATAGGTAGACCTATTATTTATTATTACCTAGGGGAGGGGGGCCAAAATCCCTTAAGCTGCTACTATATATACTCTATAATGAATCTACACACAATATCCTTGCCTTCCAAGGCAAGGCCAACAAAACCCACCCTTTTGTTTTCCCTTTCTATTTGGGTTAAGAATGCTACAAACTTATGATAGGTTTAGGGTTTATGGTACATAACCCTCATGAATTATGGTACATATGTATGTACATACCACCATCTCATACAACAAAAGGTCATGAATGATACCACCATTACATTACTTACATTAGGAGTTATGAATGGTACCCATCTTATGAAAGAAAGTATATCAAGTTTTGTCCCTACCAAGGAGAATGAAAACACTTTGTTGCAAACATTTTTTTGAACTCAATAGTTGGGTACCTAAGTAGTAGTACTTACCATACTCCCTGAATGGGATTTGGCAACAAACTTGTTGCTGAATAATTAATTAAAAAAATTAAGTCTTAATTTTGGCAATTGGATTTTCAATTCTGAAATTTTCAGCAGGTAATAATTTAAAAAATAATAATAATAGTGAACACACTATTGTTAAGTTTATGGGACAATTTAGTGTGTCTAAAACTAAGTTCGATTCAAACCCGACAGTAGAAAACTTGCAGACTCTTAATTCTATAATAATTATAATTTTTTTTGGATAAAAGTAATAAAATAAAATTTCAAAAATTCGAAAAAATGGAAAATAATTTTAATTTATGCCAAAACTGTTCTTGTATTGTACTATGGTAGTCCCCCTTTTTTTTTCCTTTTAAAATTATATATATATATATATATATATATATATATATATATATATATATATATATATATATATATATATATATATATGTGAGAGAAAAAAAAAAAAACACACAAAAACAAAAAAAAATAGTTTCGTACA
>Ga0116227_10005124_pt1 | contig 27968 bp, 15 predicted proteins | sample S1TSphgellanicum_FD_89693 | JGI IMG/M metagenome (GOLD analysis project Ga0116227, IMG submission 89693) | Host-associated microbial communities from peat moss isolated from Minnesota, USA - S1T2_Fb - Sphagnum magellanicum MG | ecosystem: Host-associated > Plants > Peat moss > Unclassified...
CTACACTCTGCAGAAGGTCGCGGAGACCCCTTGGAAAGTCACAGAACGTTCTAGAGCCTTCTTGTCAATACAGTACTTGATTAATCCAGTCAGATCCACATGAATCGGTAGGGACGGAACATCAGGGAACATTCTGGAAAATCGACGAACGACCAGTTTCTGCTTCGAACTATATCCCCAGATATGTAGCTCAGTTGCCGAACGAATACAAAGACTTGTAGATCGACTTTGTTACACTGCTTGTGCATAAAAACAGGGCATGACTCGTTTTTTTTCTTCACCAACAACCAACAATGGCGAAGTTCCCCAAACCAGCTCGCAGCCATCTGATGGAGTCCCTGCGCATTGCCCTCTGTTGATATATTCCAGCCATCGCCGCTGCCCGCAGACAATGACGATGACGACGACAACCAGGAGTTTCCAGTGGTCACATCGGAGGAGGCATCGGAGATGCTTTCCAAGCTCCAGCTCTTTTGGACACAGCAAAAGGACAACTATCCTATTTTTGTTGACTCGATTGTGAAGATGAATGACAGAGTACGCCATCTCCACCATAATAGTCTTAAACAGAGGCCTATCACTAGCTATTTCCACCATAACTGATCGAAAAATAAACAAATTATAAAATTATAAAATTGTCGGGAAAGAGGAAAAGTGATAAGTTATAAGAATATACAAGTTTTGCCTGGTCCCATTGATGGACCGGGCCGGAGTGATAAAATTTGAGAGGTTACAAAATTTGGGGGGATCAGTTTATAGAGGTTCTACTGTATATTAAATCATAGCTGAAAATTTTGAAGGAATTGGAATGTGCCTTTGGTGTTGGAAAGACCTTGATGAGCAGGATTGAACATAATTTATTTGGTAAGATTTGGATTCCGAATGTGGGAGATATTGATTTTTAAGTGATTTTTGCCAGTGAAAATTCAAATAAATTTCAGCAAATCAGGTTTTGGAAGGGAAAAATCAGTTGAGGACATGGTAACACTTGAAAATCATTCAATTCAAGCATGTTGTCCTTTCATATTTGGCTCTTCAAAAATTTGATACATACATTGCAAAACAATGTTCACATGTTGAGTTTCCCTATTTTGTAATGGGTTCACACACTAGTCTCTATTATCGAATGAATGAAATTTGTCCCCCATGAATGATAAGCCCATTGGAGCACATAAATTTCCTTTCCGAAACTCATTGTTTCTTTATTTTTCTTTTATCTTGTGATATTTAACAATAGGAAGGTATGGGTGTTTCACAATATAATGAGCCAATGATGTGAATCTTAATAAATGATGGATTAACCAATCAAACTAATGTGAAAGAACAATATTTTTATTTAATCAAAATATTTCTAAAATCATGATTTAAAAACAGATTAAAGAATATGTATGCCTCAAAAATATGTTGCATTATATTTTACGTACATTTGAGCTCATAAAAGTTCAAATTTTCATTTACAAATAATTTCAAGTCTTTAAAAAATTTTAATGATAAAATTTTATTGTTGCATTGTTTTTAAAAATTATGAATATTTCATATTTATTAAATTTACTTTAAATTTATTCAATATTTTCATAATGCCTTAAAAATATTATTATACAAATTCATCCAAAAAAAATTAGCATTAATTTAAGTTATCATTTACCATAATGAAAAATTGAAAAATGGTTCATTATATGTTACTCAAACCCTTATTCATTATATATATATATATATATATATATAATTTAGCCTAATGTTTCATGCAAGGTAACACATTTCGAGCAAGGTGTTCTCAAAATAAGCGGTAGTTTAAAATAAAACTCTTCAAATACATGTTCACTCGAAATAAAAGTATGAGGTTTATTTTTAAAACACCTTGTTCCAAAGACATTACCTTATAATTAAATCATTTAAATCACCAATTCATTTGAAAAGAGTGCAATTATTGGAACACTTAAATTGTGACACATTATTGGATGAAAACATGAACACACATTATGATGCTCACATTCAACACATTAAATCATTTTTGCACCACCTTCAACTTACAAGTTAAATTCACCAAACATGCAATCCACAATATACCCTAATTCAAGTTCAACGATTGGCCTTTTCTTCTTCCTCTCTCTTCTTCACTTGCCACCAATGGTCTTCATTATATATATATATAATTTGAATCATGATAACTTTTGTTTCATTATTCTTACAATCGTTTGTGCTCTTTTGAAGAAGTTGTCATCAACACATTCCTTGTCACAATAGATGGGTAGGTATGAAAAGATGGAAGAAGAGGGGAGGACAAGGTGCACTTCTAGACCATGGGGTCCAACACCATCTATCTTGTCCCTAGTTGGCCAAAGGAATGGGCATAGAGTTTGGAGTGCATAGATTGCCCTTGCCTTTCCATCTATAAGTTATTGTCAATCATGCCTTTCATATTGAAACAAGTGATGATTTTAGTGAAAAATTAGTCTATTTGTCAATTGTGTTCTTGGAAAAGTTGAAAAAAAAATTCTTTTTGGCTATAAAATATGTCTATTTAGCAAAAATAAAATGATTGTCACTTTTCCATAAATCAAAAAATTCAAAGAACATGGAATGAAGTTTTTGATTAAAATTTTTCCTTTCAAACAAATTCATGATGAGGAGGGGAGAAAAGGTGACCCAATTTGGACACTACTCTATATAACACATATGCATGTAATGATTATATTTTCAAGCATCTTTCATTTATAGTGCTTTATAGATCAATGTTTTGTTTTTGTTTTTTTTTTCCTGAATTTTTTTGTTAATTGATAGATTTGTAATTCAAGAGATTAAATACATGAAAAATTTGTGATTCTTAAGATTTTTTTTGTCATTTATTGAATTACAAATGATTAAATTAACCAAATCTAGATCTAGGCATTTCTTAAATCATCACTTGCAATAGCAATTTTGTAAAAATGCTACAACCCACATAGAATATCACCATTTAATGTTAATTAATGCTGAGATCCTCACCAATGGACTTACTTGAAAATTTTGGGAAAAAATGTTTTTGCTATAGAAAGAAGGATTCATTGGATTTTTTGTTTTTTATTTTTTTTTATTTTTGGTTCCAAGGACTAATAAAATTTTGATGAATTAGTGTAGCACAATGTCATAAGTTTGGTGGGGGAAGGGGGGGGCGGTGGGGGGAAGCATTCCCAATATAAAGATCCTAGATGACTTGTAGATAAGCTTCATCTCTCCAACTTTGGGAATGTCTTTCTTCTGTAAGTTGCTAATTGTTAACTCAATGTAAACCTTGACCATGAACTAGACATTCATAAATGATGACAAAATCACATGAGAAAGCCAAGTGTTAATTGTTAACCTAATGTAAAGCTAATCACAAACGAGACATTCATAGGATGATGACAAAACCACATGACAAAGTGAGGTGGTAATTGTTAATGCAATGTAAGACTAGCCATGAATGAACTAGACATTCCTAAGATAATGACAAAATCACATGACAATGTGAGGTATTGATTGTTAACACAACGTAAGGCCGACCATGAATTAGACATTCATGCAAAACAAGGTGCTAATTGTTTACCCAATGTAAGGCCAACTACGAACTAGGCTTTGGTAAATCACAACACAACTAGGCAAGGTGGCCAATCCTTGGGTGTACAAATGCTTTGCACCTCACACAAAGTGTGAAACACCTCACACCTACCTTGCATCCTTTGCTTATGTAGGTGTAAAGTTTAGTCCACAATGCACATAGAAGAGGCCTCTATATATTAAGGAAGGTAGTTAGTTAGTTATTTGTGTTTCGTCGTGTTGAGATTTCCCCGAAACAATGGGCCCTCAAAGGAAGGTAGTTAGTTAGTTATTTGTGTTTGTCATGTTGAGATTTTCTCGAAACAATGGGTCCTCAATTTGTTCTTTATATCGTTGGAAAGTTCTTGACAAGCCAAGGTTATTTTATAATATTTAAACTTTAGAACGCAAGAGTTATACAATAATTGGACAATTTTATCAGTAAATATTGTGTGAAATCAAAAGTAATTTTTTTTAATTAAAAAATAAAATTGAGGTACGTTTTTGATATTGTCGAATTGTGCTCAATAAATATGATTTTATGGAAATGATTTAGTACATTTTAGACCTATAATTATAATGTAGGAGATGTTAATTTTGAGTAATTTTCATCACTATAAATTCAATAAAAATTAGCTTAATTGGGTATTGAGTTCACACTTGGGCCAACATCACAAGCCACAATAGTTATTCATGGATATAAGTAGTGTTTTTTTTTTTTTTTTTTAAATTTGTGGGGTAGGTGGGTTGCTCATCATCCCGAGTGAACTTAGCCAAATTTGGCAATACTTAGGAAAGGAAAGGAGAATTTTTTTTGGATTCTTCCTATATTTTGAAAACATGTTAGAACCATTTTATTTTATTTTTGGCGAGATTTTTTAAAAAGAAAATCACTGCGTGCGATTCTATGCATTTTTTCAGAGAAATCATTTTTTTGGTGAATTTTTTAAATTTTATGGTGCTGTTGCGGCGCGCGGGTACACATGGAAAGGGACTGGGAGGGAACGGTCACAAGCGCACGAAAGAAGAGCGGGACGCTTCGTTCGTTTGCTGCACTCGCGGGAAGTGTCGAGCTCTTCGCACGCCACAACAGCAAGAGCTTCTATGCGTCTCCTTCTCCTCCGATCTGTTGCTGTTGTCAAGTCGCTCTTGCTGCCGCGAGTGGCGGATGTCTCTTGTCGCATTTCCGGTAAGTTTTCAGCTTTCTTTTGCGTTCATTTTTGGCTTATAATTCGCCTTTCTTTCGTTGTTTTCTGCTTCTCAATACATCGGATGCGGTCCTCCTCATCGCTGTGATTCTATGCGATGCTTGCTTTGCGGTTGGTTGTCTTGTTCTGGCAACTCAGCGTCCATTTGTGCTTCCTGAGGATGTTAGCTTTGCGGTTTTTTCTATTTAGAGATTGTAATGGCAAAGAACCTTATCAATTAGTGTCTAGGTCTGGAGAGACTGTGCATTGCATTTCGGCTCTCGGTTTGTGCTGTAACAGAGAAGCCAGAGCTTCACTGTCAATTCTCCACATTTTCTCCTGAATTCGGCCAGGTTTTGTTGCAGTCCTGCAGTCTTTCAGCATGGTGGAAGTTCTGTGCACTAAACCAGCTGGGAAGAAAATTCCCGTAGACCTTACTGTAGCAAGGAGATAATTGAAGGTGCCGATTGCAAAGTGATCAATTGCAAGAAGAGGTGATGGAGATCATGGAGTTTGGGAGAGGGAAGATGGTGACGCGGGTGACTGTCTGCTGCTCAGGGTGGCACAATTGCTGCTCACCAGGAGCACATCAACCAGCTAGCGGTGATAAGAAGAAGTTTCAAGGATTTCCAAGCAGAAATCACACATTAGAGAGTTGCACAGATTCATATGATGACAAGTATGAATGAACAGTTTGTGAGAAATGTGGACGCACTGACAATGAGCAAGAAATGCTTCTCTGTGATGGCTGTGACAAAGGGTTCCAAAAGTTCTGTCTCTGCCCTGTCCTTGTGACACTGCCTCTTGGATACTGCTTTTGTCCTCTTTGTTCTCCTGCTGCTCTTGTTTGTGGTATGCACTTGCCCTATCTCCAATCATTTGTCCTCTTCAGGAAACTTGAAGCTTCTCCTCATGAATTTTATTCAATATCATACTCACAAATCCATGATCAAGCAAACAAGTTTGACTCCACAGTTCCTAAATGAAATAATACTCAACAAATGAATTCAAGTTTCATGTGTTTCAGTGGTCAACAGTGTTAGGACTGGGTCAAGACTCAAGCCTGCTTTTCAACAGGCAAGGCTAATTGAGTCTCTTTTTCTTTATCTCTTAAATGGGCATGAATCGATACAAGTCAACCAGATATCATGTGATCTTTTTGGCTTTGAATCTGAAAATATTACTTAGACATTCTCTGTGTAATGGGTAAGGGTAGTAGTGTAATGCAATTAATCCAGCTACTTTTTTCAGTGGCCCTAATGACAGGGCAGGTGGTGCATGCATCTCTTACATGATTCTTCTTGGAATGCAGAATTTCCAAAGGTGCAGAAGAAAATTAATGACTTTTTTCGCATTCTAAATCCATTTCAAATTTCTCCAGGTAATGCTCCATTCACTCATACTTGGCATGATGTTGGCTAGAAAGAAAGACTGCTACTTTTTTACGTGGGGAAGTTGAATCTGAAGGATTCAGCTATGATTAAGATCTCTTGTCTTTTTGTTGTGTTGAGGATTCAGAGGTAGGATGTGGGGAGGTAGGGAAGCGGCATAGACAAAGTGGAGGAAGCTTGTGCAGGAAAAAGAGAAGCTGGCAGTTGTTGCTATACACCCTGTGCTTTGACCCTCATTGGCTACTGCCCTCACTACTGTGGGTGTTGTGGTCACTGATAAGTTGTTATACAGCTTAGCTTATCGAATGGCTAACAATGCTAAGCTAGAGAAAGGTGGAATGCAGGTTAGTCATTCCCTTCTGCTTCCTTGATTTGGGTGTTTGATAAAACTGGTATCTCTTTCTCCTCTGTGAAGCATACTATATTATACATGAGATGAAGTGCACTGCAAGAAAGGAGAGTCACAGGAAGAATTTGGGTCTCATCAGGTTATGGGGAAGGAAGACAAGGGCACAATGGAAGCATGTAAGGTAATGTGCAGCAGCCGTGAATGGCCTCCCTTGTTGGTCACACATGACTCTCGCCAAGGGTATGTGTTTGCCCTCTCCTGAATTGGCTTTGAATTAACCCATTGATTCATTCCATATGCACTTGATCCTTCTAAATTCTTGTCTCCTTGCAAGCTTGTTGCATCTTGAATGAGGATACTATTGACTTTTTTATCAGCTATGTCTCTTGAGTGTTATCCAACATCATGACTGAGCCTCCACACATTCCTTCTGGAAATGTGACAGAGACTCGGGATGCACATTTTGTATAATGATTTGCCCAGATTAAGGCTTGATTATTTTATTGCTATCTGCACCCACCGCTGGGAGCTGGTGAAGGTTAGAGGTTAGGTAGTCATGGCAGATTGTCACTGCTATGAGTACCCACTGATGAAGGTGTGGTCTGTCACTTTGTGAGTAACTCTCATAAGTTTATGACTGCACTCATTGTTCTGTTATGGTCAAATTGATTTTGTGGGAAATTTCTCGCCAATTTCATAGATAAGTGGATCCTCGTAATTGGGATGGCCTTGTTTTTGTATTATTTTTGCAACATGACATGCCTCTCTAGCAATTGACAGAAGCCTAGGGAAAAATTGTGTGTCACCTTTGCCCCAAAAATGCCAATGTTTGAAGGTCCAATTTTCAGAGGAAGATGATTCAAGTGGTCAAGAAAGTGTTTTGAGAGAAGAATGGCTTGATGAGAGACGGAATGCAGCAAAACAATGAAAGCAAAGGGAGGCATAGGTTAAAAAGTTGAAATCAAGAAGTTGCGCACCTCCCCTTTGCCAGTTTGAAAGCAAGCTGGAGAGCACCAGATTAGATAGATGCTTGCACAAGCTTGTAATTTTATCAGATGATGTGATTGTGCACACTTGAATAATTTATAGAGAGGTTACAGTAATCCCTTTTTCTTGATGTTGTAATTGGGTTTTGGTTTTGGTTACAGAAATCCACGTCTTTCAAGTGGATTGATTTCTTGCTTCACACCTTTATACAAATTGCACAACATTTGTATGTATGGATGTGTGTTTGTAGCTCACCCTAAACCCTAATCCCTTGCCAATCCAAAAAGTAAGGTTGCCAAAAGGACTGTCCCTAGGTCAAGTTAGGGATTAAGATGGCTAATTAAGATGTTCCTATGAACGTCTCAAGACATCTCCAAGGTCTTTCCCGACATCTCTAGCACTCATAATTACTTCTGAAAAAATCAAATTGTTTCAAGAAAAAAATAAGCTTTTCCAAATCAAACCCTAGTCATCCCCCACCATCTTTTTCAATTCCCCCTTCGCTCACCAAAACTTAAACATTGCAATATTCTAGTATTCTTCCTAATACCCTGCCATTCCCATTCTCCACACTATTCCCAGTCATTCCCTGTAACCGTAAACCCTATTATCTCACGGCCCCGCCCCTACTGCCTCGCACCGTTTTCTGAACCTAGACAGGACATCAAACCAAGAACCCCTCTATCCCAAGCACCCTGCCAAAAAGAGGTGACTCTGAAAAAGAGATCTCATGACCAGCGTTGTGCAAGTATATCATTTACCTGAATGTATACCCACTAGGTACAAATGAGGCATATTATTTATCTTACCTTATTTTTTCAAAATTGATATGCCTTAATTCAATGCATATTTGAAAACATATAAATTTGAAAAAATATACTCATTTCACAACCTTGGATATATTCTCAAACTTGGATAAATTATTTAGGATAAATATCACCCAAACCCTAAAATCAATTCTTAAACCCTAAAATCATTGCCATTGTTTCTAAAGATCATTGTGCAAGGTGTTCAATTTCTAGGGTTGTGCTCAAGTTTTCAGCTTTGTGTTCAAATTTCTAATGTGGTCCAAGGTTTGTGTTCAAGTTTCCAATGTGCTTCAGGTAATTCATGCTTAAGTTTCCAAGGTTGTGTTTAGGCTTCCATGTTTCGAGTGTGCTTCAAGTTCATGTTAACATTTCCAAGTTTCTAATGTGCTCTAAATTCTTGTTTAGGTTTTCAAGTTTCCAATGTGCTCCAAGTAGTTCATGTTCAAGTTTCCAAGGTCATGCTCAAGTTTCTAGGTCTTTTGTGTGTTCGGAGTTCTTGTTCAAGTTTCCAATTTTCTAGCATGCTCCAAGTTTTTGCTTAAGTTTTTAGTGTGCTCCATGTTTGTGTTCATGGTGCTCAAGTTTCTGGTTTGTTCCAAGTTCATGATCCAAATAGTTCATAAATAAGTAAGATTCTAGCAATTCATGTTCAAGTTGCCAAGTTCATGATCTTTAGCTATGGGTGTGTACCAAGTTGTCAAACAAATAATGAATCGACGACAATGAGTTACAGTAGCAAGTTGAGGGGCAACATCAATTTGAACAAGACTTGCAACAAATTAAATGTCAACAACATTTCAAACTGGACTTGTAACAAATTGAATGGCAATAACAACTCGAGTAGGACTTGTAGTAAGGTTTAGTGGTCAACATGTCAGCAAGAGTTCAAGTTGTAGTAGGTCTCTAGTTCATCCATCAATAAGTTCTAAGATCCCAACAAATAAAATAGGTTCCAACTTGTGTTTCCAATTTATTGTTGTGTGTGTGTGTGTGTTTCCTATGTGTGTTTTGTATGTGTGTGGAAAATTGATTTTAATTAAAATGTTGTTTCCAACAACAACATTGGGTTTTTATTAATTATATGGATGCATTCATAATAACAGGAGCCAAAGCAATTGTCAAATGTAGTGTGATACTATACCATGTCTACTTTGAAAGATAAGTTTGTGTAATGTATTTATTCAAATTATTATTACTTTTTGCAATTGTATTTATTTGTTAATGATCTTGATCTTCCACAAATTTAAAGTCATTTCATTAAGTTTTAAAAGTCTTTTCATGCACATAAAGCATTTAAAATGCAGTTGTCAAATTGTGTTTTTTGATTTGAATGTCCTTTTTGTCTATCAAATGTGCACCATTCATTCCAAAAATTTGAGAGGAAATTCATATTGATGATTAAAAGTGCAAAAGGAGTTGAAATTAATTTAAAAATTATTTGTTACACATATTTTACACATTTGGTTCAAACATGATTTTGGCCCTCTAAATTACAAAATTTGATGATGTGTCTTTAACAAAAGTTGTTCATTTTTATATGGTGAAGGGCATGGATAAATTTCATGGAGGAAAAAATATTAATTAAATAGTTTATTTCATTGATTTCTATCATGTTGTCTTGAAAAATGCATAAATTATGTTCAATTTTCAACTTTTTATGTTTAAAAAATGATTTTATGTGATAAACTTTTTCCAAATAATGTGAAATTCAATTTAATATACAATTTTGGGATGTGTAGTTTATCTTGGAGATGTAATCATTTCTTATATTCAAAGGATAGTCATTTTGTCTACACATTTAATTTTTTTGTACTTGAAATTCATTAATGTATATAAGAAAATAACATTGCCAAAAGTTGGGTGAAAACTTTTATATATTTCAAAATGAATGGTGTAAAATATGATTAAACCCAGTCATTATAAAACATTGAGTCCTTGGCACTTTTGGTTCCTTTTACTATGAATGCACCCATAGGTTGGTGAACAACAAAGGATTCTAGTTAAGGTGGTGTTTCTAACTAATAACAACAACATTGGGTTTCCAGCAACTATGGGTTAATAAACAACTAAGGCTTTTAGTTAAAGTGTGTGTGTGTCCAACAACAAGACTAGGTTTTCCAGCACTTATAGGTGGGCAAATAACTAAGGTTTCAAATTAAAATTTGTGTGTGCGTGAAAAATTGTTTTTTTAAAAGAGGAATGTAAAAAAAAAAATTGATAGGTGAAAACACAATTCACAATCCCTTTTTAGGTGTCACACTTGTAATTTTTTTTGCATTTCTTTGAAGCTTAAATATAAAATGTTAATATTTTCATTGATATACCAAAAAAAAGACTCACATATGCAATGCTAATATAGTTGGCATTTTAAGAATGCAAAAAAACACATCAAAATCCTAAATATTTAATGAGTAATGGACTTTTGAATCTTGGTGACAAATTCTGTCACACCTTACAAAACTCATGGATATGGACTTTTATCTTACAATGTGTTAGTTTTATGTGTTTGAAACTTTGGGATATTAGATGAATTATTTTTAAAAAACTAAAGATCCATTGAATGAATGGAATGTGATTTTAATATATTATGAACTTTTCAAAATCCCAAAAATATAATTATTTAAAAAAAAATTAAGCATTTTTTTTAAAGTTGAAATTTTTCTTTTGTGATATTTTTTATATGTCTTATAACATCATGACTTGAAATTAGAAATGGAAAAAAATGTTACTTTCAATATAATCTAAACATTCATATTTTAAATTAAACTACACAAAAAAAGGACTTTGAAAAGGGATTTTAATATGCTAAAACTTAGCCACCTTAATGTATTTTCATCCCAAATATATGTTTTCCCTTGTAGTTTGAAATGGTGAACAAAGCCCCAACAACCTAAAATAGTTTGCATTTTCAAATGGTGATCCACCTTCATCCACAATTGTTGTTTTTATTTTTTCATCAACTAGTAAATCTAATACAACCAAACTTGCTTTTGAATCTTGTCAACAATTCGTTACATTATTGTAATAAGCAAAATTTTGTGCTCCATGGGACTAAAAATTTGTGTTAAGGGGTGAAATCGCTGCCCTGATCATTATTATTTTCTAGGGGGTAAGACGAGGGGACAAGGTTAACACCTTATTACTTCACAAAAAGAACTACCTTCATTAACTTACATTACTACAACTACTCAATTAGTAAATAAGAAGTCATACAAATAGGAATGAAATAGGTAAAGGTCTCTCACCTATGACCATACCTACCTTTTTATAAGTAGTATAAATTAGGGGGTAAGGGGGAGAAAATAGAAAGTGGAAACATGAAAAATGGTCAGAACCTAAAAATAATTACTCTCCCTACTTCTACAGTACCTTCAACACCCCTAGATGTTGTCTAGGGGATCTATCGACCATTTACCATTATTGTCTTTATTTTCTTACACTTACAGGTCTCACGGCCCTGCTTGTCACTTGTAGCACCTCAGGAAATCCCTCCTTTATTCTCTACCATTTATAACCAACTACCTTCCCTGATAGCTCGTGCTTACCACCTACTATTATACCTTTTAGTTTATACGCAATTATTTGTTAGTCTACCTTTTTTACTTTCCACCATTAAGGATTGGCTACTACCTTCTTATGGTAGCCAATAACATAATGCTCCAAAGGCTACCAAATGGGAAGCCTCGTTATTTTATGTCCTAAAAGAAATGCAAAAATATTATCACAAGGAATCATCCTACTTGTACATTACTAACTACTCTACCTTCTACCTTTGATAAAATAACAATACTTCACAAGAAGCTTGAGTCCTTCAACCATTTTCCATTAAAATCACACATAAAACACATACATCTTTATCTATTCTTCCCTTCCTTCTTTATGAGAGTCCTACATTCCCAATGTTCCCACTCCAAAAGTTTCAAATGCCTTTCCCAATCCTCTCCCACTTCCTTTAGTCCCTCTTCTCCACATACCACACAAGGCCCACATTGACCCCTAGAAAATAAGGCCCTTATCCTAATCCCTTCCTAGAAATCTCCTAAATGACTAGGTGGATTACCTCCAACCATTCACTAACATGAACTACCTAATCCCATTAGTTTCGCTCCTTGGGTGAAAGATGGTAAGTCTACCATTAGTAACTATTAGTTATTAAAAGGCATATGGAACTAATTAGTCTAGAAATTTCTACATGTTAACAAATTTGTTTTTTGGGCTTTTTTCAAATCAAATGTTGATGAACTTTTATCATTTGAAACAAAACAAAATTTTCGTTGTATTTTGTGTCATTCCATTGCTCTGGGTGTTCATGTTTTGGGATCCAAAACTTGAGGTAGGAACGGATTAATTTCTTATAAAATTAAAATTTCAGCCACGAAAAAACATTGTGAAACCGAACATTTTGACTTTTAAAAAATGTATGTTAGTGAAATTGTATGATGATGTTTTGTTGATTTATAAATGTTTATGAGAAACAAAGTTCCAAGGTTCAAAAAGTGGTAACTTTAATATCCATTTTTGTGTTTTTTAGTAGTACAACATATAAAAAATCAAATGAACAAAAAAAATTCATTGATGATCATGTTAGTTGTTATGAAGGGGTTACGCCCTTTAAACATAGTTGAAACATATGGATGAAGTGATTTGAATTACAAAAGGACCCATGATTAGTGTTTCCATCATGTAAAACCCTAATTGAAGAAGTATTACTTTATATGATGATATGCACATTTGAAAAGTTTGTTTTCTCTTATGTCACTATCGTAGTTTTTGTCACACCAACATTTGACCTTTGGATGAACAAAGGTGCACTTGATACTTTTGCCCTTGTGAATTTTTTTTAACATTGGGTTGGGATAAAAACATGTCACAATTGGTCTATTTGAGGCAAAAACATTATAAAAATTAATCTTGTTAGTTAATTGCAAGTTTTGTTTAAAGAATATAAGTTGATTAAGAAAATTGTTTGTTATGTGAAAGATAAGGGCACAAATTTGTTTACAATGATAAATGTTCTTAAACAAATTATTTACCATGAAAAATTGACGCATTTTTCAATTTGCCATTATGTCACTTTTGATGAGGATATAAGGTTAGGTTCATAACCCATGAACATCAAATTTGCACAATCTTCAATTCAAGCTTATATAACATGGCCAAAAAAATTAGGAAATTAAGGAAGGGTAAAATGGACAAAGGCTTGTTTGGATGTAGGTTTGTGACCACAAAGTTAAGCACACCAATGAAAATAAGGTTTGCCTCCAAAATGGCAATGTTCTAGTAAGCTTGTCACAATCAACAAACATTGGCTTTACAAGGAAAAGTCCCAACACCACAAATTTGGGCCATTTTAGAAATCATTGTTCCAACCTTAGCCCCAATTGTATCAAATTGTGTGCTAAATTATCAACATTGAGGTTACTAGTTGCTAAGTGATGCGCTTACAAATGGAATTAACCTTTGTGTGAAATTGACCAATGAGAAACTTGAACTAGAAATTAAGATGAACTTTATTCCCCCATTTCAATTTGTCCAAAAAAATAATTTGTTAGCAAGTAGGATGTGATTGAAAGTCATTCGTGTGCTTGTTCTAGTTATGGATTGTTTACATCAATTTGATCCCAAAAAAACTCACATGATTTGGCTCTAATGTTTGATCCCATATTCAAGGATCTTTTTATTCTACATAATTATGTGGGAATAGAAATAGCCATAATTTTTCATAATAAGGTATGATTTTGAAACTCTAATTCCTTTTTTGTGTTCAACTTATCAAAAAGTTGTCCTTTTGTACAACACCCATCAAAATTTGGCTCCCAAGAATAGCCATTGGTAGTGTTTGGTGTAAGATTGACTCAAGATTGTCATCGAACATGCAAGTTTTTTTATTTTCCTAATCACATGTAAGTTTTTAATTTATAGAATCATGCGTTTTAATAAAACATATATAAATCAAATTTGTAATGCTAACAATTTTTCTTTGACTATAGATGCAACAAGAAATTGCATGTTTTTGAAAGTGGTGGAAAACACATGAAGCGTAATTTCCTATTGCACTTGGATATTTGGCTTGTTAAATTTTAAGTATTGTGAAAAGCCAAACTGAAGCATAATGATTTTTTTCTATCATTGGGACTTTGATATGGCTTTGTAGATGTCGACTTTGAATTAAAAACAAATAAACTTGTTTATATGGCAAATTTTGATTTAAAAATTTGCATTTAAGTTTAGTAGGGCAAGTGGCATGTAGTCCAATTTGAACTCAATGGCCTTTCGTTTTATAGATGTTTAGGAATAAAAATTGAAATATTTTATGCAACTTTATTATTGTAATTTGACATCATATTTGTGCATTGTCCCACTAGATTTAAGCCTTTAAAGAGTTGTCTAAATAAATTACAAAATATGAAAAAAAAATCTCATTTTCATTAAATAAGATAAAAAATTTATCCTTTTTAATCCTAACAAAGGGTATATGATAGAAGTACTCAAACCTTACCTTAATGGAAAAAAATCATAATTTACCCTTACCCATTGAATAAAGAAATTGAAAATTTGTTCACACCTTTACCTTGTGATATATCAAAAATGATATACCCACACACATTGCTCTTGACATCTTTTCATTAAGCTCATGTGAATATAGATTCTACAATCACAACAACTTTCCATTATGTTTTAGTAACAAGTTGTGTCACTCTCATCTCACATCTCATACAACTTTCTTGGTCAAGCATTGATCAATTGTAAGAGTTGTGAGAACCATGAGTCAAACTATAACTATCCATAAAGGACATCTGTCTTTTTTTTCAATGAGATCATGCGTTCCTCAATTCTTAACATGATTAACTACACATTTGCAACGGACTTGCAACTCTCCAATGGAAAGCAACTGACATGCAACAAAAAAAACAAGGCCCTATATCAATGGCTTTCTGTTAGGTTGCTCTGATTGTAGTTCCAAACAGCAGTCCAATGGAAAGATGACCTCAGGTGATCCACCAGCACCCACAATTGGAACCATGGTCAAAACCTCAAAATTCATTTGAATTGCTTCTTAAATATTATAAATATAACCCATGCATAGTCCGAATTAAAAACTTCTTGGGTTTAATTTGGCCACTTTAAAGAGGCCTCACTCAAGAAGGTGAAGGGTACCAGTGTAGGTGCTGCTGGTTCACTGTGGCCTGGAAAGATGTCCTTAGTAGTTTTTTTAAAATAAATAATTTTAATTTTAATTTAATTTTAATTTTAAATAAAAAATTTAGTTTCTAAATTAAGGGGGAAATTATTGTGACTGCCCATAAATCCAAATAAGTCACCCTAGAGGGCTACTTATATGCACTTTCAATGCCAAACAAAATCCCAATCAAATTAACAATATTCACACCACAAATTCAGGGAAAGGTAATGTCCAGTAACAGGACCAGGTTCATTGTTTGCTATATTGAATGGACCTCCTTTGCATATCAAGCTACTCCCCCATCATCCTCCTACCTACCTACCTACCTACCTCCTAAAAGCACTCGCAGAAAGTCAAGGGTTCTGGTACAAAATTAGCTATAATCAATATCCTCTAAGAGGCCAAAAAAAGAAAAAACCCTAATTTAAATATTATAATAAAAACCCCTTTTTAAAAATTAATTATATTATTATTAAGTTATCAGTGATCAGTGCCAAAATTGCCTACAATAGAAAATGATGCTTAAGATTTTTGACTTGCATGTTTTGAATGTTGCAAAAAATTGGCTAAATCAACTTATGGATGATCGACACTTGAGCAACATCACAAAATCAAAAACTTCAGTACCTAATGGGATAATCATTATCACTAAACAAGTCATCATGGGCTGCCGTGTGTAGGATCCATTTTTTATAATCAAATTTTACCCCCTAAACTTTGAAGGAATGTATTTTTTTCATTGTGGACCAGTTTTGAGCGATTTAAATGATCATGGGTACACTTTCTAGCGGGCTACATTTTATCTTCAGACCCCAACTGGAAAGGAGGCAGATTGAGCGAGACACTATGTGTTCAAGTCATCTGCATGTTTACCTTACAAGCATGTTCCATTAATCAGACTTTTCCTTTGATTATGGGATTAAATTTTTTTTAGGGAACACAGCAAGCATCAGAGCCAACTGACAAGCACTTGGCACCCACAAGTCAAGCTCAGTGGCAGAGGTCCAGTAGGGCTTTCATCAACTTGCAGACCAGTGGGTTTGAACCCAGAACCTTTTCTTAGGTCCTAGCCTCTCAGATAGGCTACACCACTGAGCCATCACCCCTGGGGTTTTTATTATGCTTTTGGGTGTAAAGCTCATCAGAGTGTTCTTTTGTTCAAGTTCCTCAAGTAGGTCCACTGGCGAGGATCCCCAACAAATATTATTAGCATTCAACCATGAAGGTCCTGTCCTAGGTGTTTATACCATTTTTACAAAAGTGCTGTTACAAGTGGTAACCCAGGAAGTGCCTAGGACTAGATGTGACTAACTTAATTATTTTTATTTCCAAAAAAATTTCAAAAGATCCTTAAAAAATCAAGAAAGAAATTTTGATTTTTCAATTTTTGATTTTTTATTTTTTATTTGCCAAGTTGCAAATTTTGGCTTTAAAAAAATTAAGCACTGGTGCAGCTAGATTTAGAGGTTTAAGCTACAGTTGTGTAGTGAATAAGAACTTCAGGATCAGTCAATATAATTCTGATGTATTTCATTCATAACCAAATGGTCCAATAATGGGATTTTATTTTCTCTTTATTGCTTAATTTGGGTTGAAGCTAGATTGGGAATCAGGATATTATTGTTATTGTTAGTCTACAGTGGACTTCAGGAGCTAGCAGCCAACTCGATGGGATGAGAATCTCGGATGCAATTAGAGAGAGATGCATGAATCTAAACATGTGACACTGTGATGACAGCAAGCTAGTAGAAAGAGAGACCCCCAAGAACCCACACTCATTTTTCTTTACACATAGAGACCAGATTCAAGGAACCCAAACTGTATGACTATATTTATGAAATCATCACTTGACTAGTCATGTGCTGAGAAATATTATAATAGAGTCCACTACTATGTGACTCCTCCTCCCCTTTCAGTTGCAGCAAACTTCAAGTTCATGATCTTCAGAGTCTTCAGAGGAGTTCAGAAATACGAGAGTAGTACTACTAGCCTACTGCTTGTCACGTTTGCTTGTGATCTTTGCTGCAATATTTCATCCAGTTTCAAAATCAGCTTGCACTTACAGTCAGAGCTCATAAGGTGTTTCATAACAAATCCATTGATAGCTTTGGAACAATGTGTTGTCCCAAGTAGACTGATGATCTGTTGTATATATCCCATCTGTATGTGTACAGCTGCAGGAAACTCATGAGCAGTAGCAAACTGACCAAGTCTGATCTCTCTCATTCTGCTTACTGATATTCTGCTAAGATCTAGAATTAATGCATAGTTCTAATTTATCTCTCATTCTGCTTCGTGATATTCTGCTATATCAGTTGGGAGTCCTTTACATGACATAATCATAATCCTGTAGCTAGGAGCACGCATTCATGGATCAATACCAGGATTGCAGATCAGCACATGGGGTCTGGTGCTATAGGTCCGATGGCAAACTCATGAGTTCCAAGTACTACAAGTGGATGATCATCTGGACCTACAAGGAGAAATACATCAACATGTGTTATCTTTGACTGCAACTCAATATGAGAAGCAAACACTCTTTGATTGTCTTAAAGTTCAAATCACTTAGTGGCACTGGAAGATGTGATTGTGTGTTGTGTTCATCATTTCTGTTGAATTATGGAACTTTTGTTGCATTGGATTTTCTCCATTAGTTTTACACACCATTAATTATCAACTTAAAATCAATCTCGAGATCAATGATTTATTAAAAGATCAATGATTTGAAAAGAATTTGTACACGTGACATAATTATTAAATTAAAAATTAATGTAAGCATATATGATTGTCTTATTAAATGATTCAAATAGTAGACCAAATGATAAGTATGTATATTTGAAGTTTCATTGTAGAGTCTAGTTCTTCTAATTCTAACCCCATAGTTGAAGCTTAATTAATGCATGAAAAAAATTGAATTGAAGCTAAAATAAAAAATGTAGTTCTTATAATTCTCACCCCATAGTTGCAGGTTAATTAATACATTTGAAAAAAATGGAGTTGAAAATAAAATAAAATAAAGTCTAGTTCTTATAATTATAGTCCCATACTTGAAGGTTAATTAACATTTGTATGAAAAAAATGGAGTTGAAACTAAAATATTTTTTATTTATAAAATGAAATATTTTGTTTAATCAATTTTTTAAAAATGTTGTATATTTATTCCACTTAATCACATCTCTATGTGCCACTAAGTAATTTGAAATTGAGGACAATCAAACCTAGTGTTTGTCTCTTATATTGTCTGCGGCAAAAGGTCACAAGTTAATGTGTATCTCTTTTATTTTAACCCTTATTGAAAAGTGAATGATATTATCTTATTTATTACCTATGTTGGGACATTCTAATATTGACACATGTTGAGAAAAATTGTTGTATGTGCCTTTCCTTTAAAAAAGTTTTCAAGTAAATTTAGCAACCTTTTTTTAAAAATTCAAATGCATGCATGCATTACATTTGATTTTTCTTATTGTTGTTGGATGATTAAAAGATGATAGGTGATTAACTATAAATGGGTTAGTTAAAGGGTATTTAGATCACATTTAGGTTTTCTTTTTTAATAATTTCTTTTAAAAGTCATGTCAACAATAAATGTCATTTTAAAATTGGAAACAAATTTGATGTACTTATTTGCAATTAAAAGTTTCAACATGGTATTTTATGGCATTGTGAATGTTGTGAATATTATTTTTAGGAATTATAAAATTTCATATCTCTTTTCATGAAGCCTTTATGACAAAAGATTTTGGCTAAACAACAATTTTTCATTACATCTTTCCTTTTAGTCATATCCATACCCACCTGACAACTCTACAAGTCAAGCATTGATTGAAATGTAGAACTATGATCTTGATGTGAGACAAATATTTGTGAAATATCATAAAACAATACTTGTCATTTTTCACCATAAGAACATACATATTTTATAATGTTGCCTACATTAACCAAGTTTGTTATTTTCATCAAAAATGTTTTAAACATTCTCAACATTTGAAACTAATTATAGATTTTAAAACTCTCCAACATAGAAAGTCAAATTGTGTAACAAGGTGCTTAGCAAGACTTCAATTGCTTTCAATACCTTGTTATCATCACATTATCATCTCATGTGCAATTGTGACAATAACAAGCTAATGGAAAAAGAACTTTTGATGCTACAAATGACTTAAGGAATTGTGACATTTGTATGTTTTGAAAACTTTGGCTTACAAAAGCAATTAAATCATTTTTATAAGTGTTGGAGTCATCATCTTATCCAAGCTTTTTTTAAATGTCAAAATTTTGTCTTGGGATAGAATATTATTGTTAATGTTAAAAGTCACTAACATCATTGTGAGATTTAACTAGTGTTGGGCAATTCGCTCTTTTTAGAGAACCCACAAGCTCTAAGAAAGATGAGGAGGATAAGGTTAGGGAAAATGACAAGTGATACTCAAAAAAATTGAAGAACGAGTTCTAATCCCCAACCAAAAGTTCCCATAAAATTAGTTTTGATCCCTAATTGGGGTTTTAGAAAAATGAACAAAATTGGTCAAAAACCTACCCCAAACTACTAGTTTTTGTCGATTCTTTCATATATTAAAACAATCAATTTTTTAAACTTTTCAAAAAAATTGAATTGGAGGTTTTGTGATTTTAATTTTCAAAAATCAAGCACTAGAGGCATTGTGGTTTTGAAAACTTTCAAAACTAAAATTTAGAGTTTCTTTGATTACTAAAGTTTTAATGTCTAGAACTAGCGATCATTAACAAAATCAAAGTATAGCAACAACACTTGTATTGATTTCAATTTCATTTGCAATTTTGTAAGTCTAGTGTTTTGCATTTCATTTGCAAGTTATTGTACAACATGCCTTAATCAATCCCTTATAAATAAGGTCTCTATGTGAATATTGTATTAACTAATTTTTTGCTATAAATATAGTGGATATTATGTTTCCATCACTCTCAAAAATTTCAATGGGCATGTGTCTTTTTGGATGATGAGACTTTCTTGTCAATAATTTACACACTTCACCATAGGTCATCATGCACTTGTGGGAGCAAACATATACCATCTATATCGTTTATCCCTTGTGATGGGCAATGTGGTAAATTTCATTTGTAGTTCTTTCACTAAGATTTTAACAATAAATAAAGGTTCCAACAAAATGTGTTTAGTTTATATTGGTAGTTAATTTTTGAAAATATTCAAAAACATTTTGTTGTATAAACTTGGAGGAGAATAAAATTCAAAAATGCATTGATCTTCAAACTTTGAACTCTTCAATCTTCTGTGGATTCAACATGCTTAAAAGACTATGACATTTGCTTTAACTTTTATTAGGTTTTAAACATGAGCCTTGGAAATATTAAACAAATATCAAAATTCACAAGAACATGGATATAGGTAATCAAATGTATTTTGCATCAATTTCAATCAAACCCAAAAAAAACAAACAAGAATAGGTAAAGGGGAACCTCATAATGTTGGGAAAATCACTAACAAAATAGCATCCATCATTTTCATTTCATCATGACTAGTAATGACAAGTTACCATTATTCACCTTCCAACTTCATCAGCTCCCACATACACAAGGAAATGGATATATGTATATATTTATTTAAGGTATGTGAGGTCATCAAGGAAAGTTGGTGACCAAAGACTAATAGAAGATATAGGTATTGTATGGTGATTTTTAGAAACAATAGTAAAAAAGAGGCATGCAACAAGATATTGCGGATAATGAAGTTTAGTTATATGAAGGAGGTAAGTGATATTGCCCCCAATGTTTGTAATGTCATAAGAAAATAGTGTAGATTCTCATTAAAATGATTTCAGGTTTGTCAAAATATAATATTTGTATGTTGCTTTGGAAGTAAAATAATTTAAAACCATTTTTTTTTTGAAAATGTTTACAAGAAAATCACATTTGAAATATATATTGAAATATCTATATTTGATTCATAAAATTTTTTAGATATTTTCAAATTTTCAAATTAGTATATTTATAAATAAAAAATTAAATAGTAACAATAGTAACATTGCAAATCAATTAAAGATTTTTTTCATTTATAAATAAAAATAAATATCAATTGCCAAAAATTACCATATTTATTGACAAATAAATATAAATATTGCAATTGGATCCATTATATATATGTAACAAATAATATTTTACAAATGCAAGGAATATTTAATGAATATAAACTTAACCTCCCTATGGTTTGTATCAATTTTTTTTTCTAACCCTTGAGGTGATAGCTTAATGGTACAACCTAGTGATTTAACTTTAGAGTAGTTGGTAGGGCTTACAATTCAAGTTGTCCTAGTTCAATTGGTTAAAAGATCTAGAAAAAAACCCAATTAGTAAAGTGGAACAATGAAAATGAAAAAGTGGAAGAGCAATGAAATCATAAATGATTGGGAGTGCAATGACGCTAAGTTCTACAACATATTAACAACACCTACTACTCTCAACTCGAGTACAGACACCCTAATTTCACTTTTCTTTTTCTTCAAAAACATTTCTTTTTAAAACCTCTAAACAAGTTAAATTAGTTTTTATGAATCATGATCTAAGCTTTTGTCCTGATATGGGTAATGAAGAGGAGGTGGAAGTTGTCCAAAAAAAATAAAACCCTAAAAGTGCAACTTCAACACAAGTCAAATTTTCATATGAGGGCATAGTTCCACCGTTGTTGTCAACACCATTTGAAAATAAAACAATTCAAATGTTTAGATAGGTAGATGCATAAAATGTGGTTGGAACAAAACCTCTCAACTTTGCAACACAACCACATTATGAAGGAAGGGTCATCATCGTAGCTCTAACCAAAGGAGACTGCAATATTTTCAAATAGTTAGTTATAGGCCAAATGCAAGGTACAAATATGGGCTTCAAAGTTCTATGAGCTTGGGTCTTTATGAACTTGCATGAATTTCTCCTTAATTTTGCTCATGTAGGAAATGGGTTCTTTGAAACAACATTTTCCATTGAAATAGGCAATAAACATGCCCATGAAAATTCTTTCAATTATGAAGGAATGAACGTTGTGTTTTCAAATTAGCACCCTGAATTTTACTCAAACAAGGAAAATCAATTACACTATTACAATACTTACAATGGGTTCAATTTTAAGGATTGAGCTAATATTTAAAGAATGAAACATGTTTCTACATCATAATGGGGAAGATTGGCCAGTTTTTTCAAGTGGAGTTGTTAGACACATATGCATTTAAAACACTAGGCCTTCAAGTTAGACTATTGGTAAGGTATATAAAAAATTTATTATAAAAAAAATTCAGATTTTCATGAAAACTTAGAATACAAATTCTTTTAGTAGTTTTCCCAATTAATGCAACTATTGTTGTGCACCATGACATCTAACTAAAGCTTGTAAAATGAAAAAATAGAGTGAAATAAGAAAGTAGAAGCAAATCCCTTTTAGTTTCACCCTTTTAAGAAAAAATGCCCTAGTTTTTTTACCTATAGAATAGGGAGAACCTTCCAATTTCAAACAATTTGGTCCTTTACTTACCCATAGGAGTAATAAAGATCATAAACCAAAGGTATTTTCAAAAAACATTAGTGACCCAAAGTTATTAGGCCTCAAGAGAGACTTGAACCACTAGAAGAGGTTGTGGAACAACATGAACAAGTATGATTTTAAAGTGGAGCTTAGGAGGAAAATAATAGGAAAAAAAGAAGCAAGAATCTTCAAAATTAGCAACATGGTTGGAAGAACTAATGGGAGTACATGAGGATCTAAATGGGTGCAACATCAAGGAAATACTAAAACAAGTGAATAGCCTTCATATTTGTTGTTAACTTTATATCCAAGGATGCAAGTTGGGAACTATTCAAAGGTAGTTACAAATGAAAAAATGGATGGTAACCAAATTAACTACATGAGGAGGAAGTGCAAGAAAACTTCCCAACCTTTTAGGCATCTAAGGTGCCAATAAATCCCCAAGGCAAAATGGACATTTGTTTAAACCCATCATCATCATAGTAGTTTAATTAGTCAAATGCTAAAAAATGGTTATACTACAACCCTTAGGGCAAACACATCTCCTCAAGTTACCAAGGTTACAATTTTAGCTAACCTTCCAACAACACCAATAGACGCAATTCAACCTAAACAAATAAACTTAAAGCACTTTGAAACTCCACCAAAAGAAAAGTAGCCACATGAAATCCTTTTACCAAACCCATTTTCTAAAGAGTCATATAAAACACCAATTGTCTCTTTTTAAAAGAAAAATGAAATGGAATTTGTGTGGTAGGTTCAAAGGGGTAGGTTGAAAGGCAATAGAACTATCTCTTTTGTTAATTTAGGAAGTAATCAAGAAGTGCCCACCTCAAGAAAAAAAGGTTACAAAACCACTACATTACCTCAAGACTTTTGGTGAGCCCTTTTGAGGGAATACCCATATGCATCAATCATAAGGCAAAAGTCTTCCTAATCATTGTGACCTTTGGAAGGACTGAAAATGGTGAGGAGAAGATGCATGTTTTCAAATTAATTCAATGGCAGGAAAAGAAACCAATTGTAGTGGTACAAGTTTCTATCATCAAAGGAAAACACAATGGACCCCGGAATTTGGCTAAACAACATATAATGAGTGAAACTTCATTACAATTATGTTATACGATCATTAATGATCAAAATAAGTATAACCCCTTGAAAACTTGGCATTATGTTTCTTGCTAGTATATTTGGCTAGAAAGTTTTGAAAGGACCCAACATTATGTGTGGATAATAGTCATTTTGGTGAAAAGGGAAGAATTTTTTCTTCAAAAATTAGATAGCTTTGGATGGTTCCCAATTCTATTAAAATTGAAAAAAAATAAAAATTAATGGCAAAACTATGTTATTCCTATTAGATAGACTAGAAAAAAATGTAATGTCAATATTGATCAGGTGGACATTAGAATAGCAAGACAGAGTAGGCTAAATAAATTAAAACTTATGAGGAGTTTGAATTAAGGTTTGTGGCAGAAACTTGAAAAGGATTTCTAAAGGGGTTCTGAAGATGGCTAAACATTAACGAAATTAGAACATTGAGTTGTTTTGAAAGAGAAAAGTTCATGATAGGAATTAGATAAGTTTTTTTAATGTAAAAGAACATTGATACTACATGGTATTTTTGTTTGTTCTTCTTAGTTTTTTCAATATGATATGGTTTGAATCTATTTTCAAGATCACTATAGAGGCAAGCTACAAAAATTGTGCAAATATGCATTTTGGAATGTATTTTGTGTTGGGTTTGACTTTTGATTTTTGTAAGTATTATTATTACAAAATTTTTATGTTTGAAAATAATATGTGAAAGTAAAAAATTCAAGAATAAAATTGTGTTAGAATATAACATTTACTAATGTTAATAGGAGGTGCAAGGGAACGAAGGTAAAAGCAAATTCAAAACCCAATCATTCTTTTTTATCCAATGGTAGGTAGGGAGGTAATTGACATAGATATCTCCCCACCACAAAACAAAACAAAATTCTTTTGAAATTATGGCTAAACATGAAGGGCAACCTTTCAAAGTTTAGTCAAAAAATTCAAGTCCACTCAGTGAGTAAGTAAGGTTTGGTGTTTGCTTTTTTGAACATTAAGAATTTGGGCCAAGGTGTTTAAGGTGTTAGACAACATTATGACATTTGTGATTTTTTTAGGAAAGTATTAACTTAACTCGAGGTAATTTATTGTAGGAGCGTCACATGGGGTTGTAAGATTATTTGAAGAAAAATAGCTAGATGGATTTCACAAGTGGTATGAACATTTGGAACAACGAATTATATTTTGCAAAGTCTAACTAGTTTAAAAGATAATTGCAATCATTGTATCATTCAAACTTGCACCACTAATACAGGAGCATGGAATGTTCATTCTAGGTCAGATTCAATAAATAACAATTAAGCTATAGCCATTAGTGAAGATAAGGATATTGATGAATGTATATGCATCCATCTACACATCAAGGTGGGCAAGGTTATGGCATACCCTAATTAATATGACATTACTAGATGCTAACTGTGTTGTAGGAAGTGATTTTAATGATGTGGAATTAGGAGAAGACCAAAGTCAAAGCTACTTTGGTAGCACAATGGGAGGAAGGGAATGTTTCCAATAAATGGAATGTTTTTTTAATGAACTTGGGTTAGATGGATGCCTAGAACCTTGAAGAGTTTAGGAGGATAGGAAACGAGAATTTCACATGATGCAAGAGATCTCCAATTCCCATTTAGTTTCACTTGGATAGATTTTATGTTGATGCCTTTATTTAATGACACAAAAGCATGATCATGAAATCTAGTGTACAAGCACTTGCATCTTTAACTAATGTCAAATATTTTTACTTTTTTTTAAAAAACCCATAAAAGTAAAATTCATATGAGATTCCACCTTCAACTTTACAAACAAAAGAAACCAAGCAACATCTACTTGATGTGTGGAAGTGGGGGATGGCAAAAGTTGCAAACCAAAGGGTTGGTTTTCAAGTGGCTAGAACACTTCCACACATTAAAGCACTCATTAAAAAAGAAAGTGATATAATCACTAAACAACTCAAATTACAAAGCAAAGAACTTTACAAAAAATAGTTTGTAGACATATGAGTAGATGGAAGAACTCATGTCAAATTGGGAAAATGTTCAAGCTTGGGACAAACTTAATAGCACACATGAGCTTTTGGAAAAACACAAAATGGACAAGCTAGAGTCCACAAAGAATTCAATGGCAACTAAATAGACCTTGGTTGGAGATAGGTGTTCAAAGGAATCCTTTGAATTCCACAAGGGTCGTAAACTACGAATTGTAATAAATGGATTATTCCATAGAGAGCAAACATTCATTGAAAAGGAAAACATAGCCAAGGATGTGCAATCCTTCTACCACCTCTTATACATTAAGGATTTAAAAGTGGAGAACAATGTTCAAGCTAGGTAGTAGTGCCTCAGAAGTGTGCCCACAATGGTACTAAAAAAGTATAACAAAACTTTGCAACAATAATTCACAAAAGGACAAATACGCAAAACAACTTTTGACCTACCTAAACACAAGGCTACAAGCATGGATGGAATCCCAATGGAATTTTTCCAAGAAGCATGGTTTGACATAAGGGATGATGTATCAAAAACCTACTTTAGGGAACCTTCCATAAAGGGCTTATGCATAGGGAACTTAAAGTAAGCCTACCAAAGCTTAGCTAGGGGAATGGAACCTTATTGTCAATTAAAGACCAATATTAATTTTGCAATTTATGTACAAAATTACTTCAAAGACTTTGGCTAATAGACTTCAACAATTCTTACTTTCGTGGATAAGGTTGGAATATAAACTAGTTTTGTACAAGGTAGGTGTATCTTGGACAATGTGTTTATGGCCTTTGAAACTATGGAATGGGTTAAAGAAAGTGAAGGAGACTTAATCATGCTTCTCCCAAACTTTGAAAAATCATATGACAATTAATTGGATGTTTTCTCAAAAAAACATGATAAAACTTGGCTTCTCATATCAATGGATTAATTGGATTACATCATGGTACATGTAGGCTATTTTGTGGTGGTGCATTGAGAAAGAAGGTGCATTCACAATGCAAAAGGTAGTCCATCAAAATGCACTTTAACACCAATATTTGTATTTATTTGTAATAGATGTTTTGGGGTGTACATGGTTTCAAATCCAACATATGGAATTGAAGGATTGATTAGATCTTGTAAATGGAGATTTTTTTTGGATAAGATGTTTACAAATGATACTACATTATTTAAAAAAGGGACCCCAAATAGTTTACAATTTTTTTTTTGAGTTTTGCAAACATTATGTGATGAATTGAGAGGAAAGATGTAGCATAAATCTTGTGCTAAATGGGCATTCAAGAAACCATAAGAGTGGTCATGGGGAGAGGACTAAGGCCTAGTTTGGTTGGGGACAATGTAAGCAAATACTTGGGTTTCCCCATTAACTACAAGATGCCACAAAAGGAAAAAAATAACAAATTTTATGATTAATCCAAGGAAATTTAACAATATGGAGGTCTAAGAAGTTATCATTTACAAGTAAGAATTTTGGTTGTAAACCAAGGGTGTATGCAAAGCCTAGTGGTTCATTTCAAGTAGATGTGGAACTCATAAAAATCCTCAACATGTTTGTATAAATTATCCATATGGATATTGTTTTAAATTCCAAGACCATTGATGTAATCTTTGACTACTACAGTTTCATTCACTTATAAAACCTTTTAAAGCTAAGTCAAAACCCATATTGAAAAATGTTGTTGTTAGTTGGTATTGTGAAATCACTTTGGAAATCCTAAAAAAACCCCCATAATGTCCATAAGAATAAAAGCCCATTTAAAAAGCAAGTTTGGTTGTATTAGATTTACTAGTTGATGAAAAAATAAAAACAACAATTATGGATGAAGGTGCATCACCATTTGAAAATGCAAACTATTTTAGGTTGTTGGGGCTTTGTTCACCATTTCAAACTACAAGGGAAAACATATATTTGGGATGAAAATA
>Ga0116227_10005125_pt1 | contig 27950 bp, 20 predicted proteins | sample S1TSphgellanicum_FD_89693 | JGI IMG/M metagenome (GOLD analysis project Ga0116227, IMG submission 89693) | Host-associated microbial communities from peat moss isolated from Minnesota, USA - S1T2_Fb - Sphagnum magellanicum MG | ecosystem: Host-associated > Plants > Peat moss > Unclassified...
AGAATAAAAAAGGAATAGTATAGGATAAAAATTCAAGATATGGTGTTGTGTGTGTGTTTTTTTTTTTTTGTGGGGGTTGTGGGGGGGGGGGGGGGGGGGGGGGAGGTCAGGTTTTTTCCAGGACATAATTGAAGCAAGGTTTTATTCACTATTGTATTACAATAAACTCCTTGCAAAAGCATGGCCTGCCAATTAAGGGCCCTTAAATTTATGAACATAACACTAGCATATACATAATTATAAACTTCGTTTTAGACTTATTTCTACCTATTAACTTCTGGACCAGCCAGTGAATGAGCCAGAGTCTTATAATCTTCAACTTGTATCAACTCAAGTATAATATGCAGGGTCAAGTGTTCTACTGTTCGAGCTAACAATCAAAATCTGCAAAACATTTACACAAACAAAGAAGCAAGGATGGATGCTACAAGCTCCACCCAGCAATTGCATTGTATTATTTCCAAATTCTAGAGGTTGCTTGTGTGGCAATAACAACCAGAGCTATATTATTATTATTATTCTTGTACTAGGCAGTGGCAGAAACCTTGGCAATATTTCCTTACAGGTGGGTGAGGGTTGGCTAATATTTGTGAGGGGCTTCTGAGATTGGGAAACTGAACTAATTTTTAATTCTAACTTGCTAGGAAGTGAGCCAGTATTGCTATATAAATTTTGAAAGAATAGGAAGAAAATTGTTTTATATTTTGGCAAAGCATATTAAGCCCAAACATGTGTGCGCACAAGTGATAAAAAAAACCAAGTGTAGTGACAGAGAAACTATTTATTCAAACATTACGACAAATAGAAAAGAATGGATCAATAATTTTCAACAAATTGAATTCCAATCATGAAGGACTTCCTTCTCCCATTGCAATAACACTTCAGTACTTAGGCTTGCAAGAGCTTCAATGACTACTATGACGTTCGTGAACAACAGTGCCAAGCTCTGGGTTGCTTATTGTCAGAGCTAGTCCATGCATCTTGAATATGTTTCATACTTCTTTTTAATTCCTTGTTGTTGGTTAATCTGGAGTGAATGATGCCATGATAAGTTGCTGCAAGGAGGATGCAATATGTATAAACTTTTTCTATTTGGGAATTTGGGGGAGGGCCCATTGCTGATGTGGAAAGACACAATCCGGCAGAAACTTTTAACCTTACAAGTACTTAGACTTTTAAGCCTACTCACATACCTACTCACAAGTCACAATTGCAACAGTTTATGTGTTTCATTAAACCAAATTGAGATGCCCTCTGAGATCCACAACTCCACACCAATAAGTCTAACATAATTGACACTGGGACTTCAGAATTCCGGCCCATGTGTAGCAGCTTACCTCTTGAGCGTGGTTGTTTAAAATGAGAAGGTGATTCTTGAAAGATAAGAGGAACAACAAGAGGGGGGGTGGGTGCGGGTGTGTGGGTTAAGCATGGAAAAGTTCAGTTGGAAAAATGGCAGCTGCAAGCAAGGGAGGGGCTGATGATATGACACAATATCTGGTGGCCAGCTACGCAACTTATGCCCTGGCAGCCCTCAGATTTGTCAAATGAAACCCTCACCAAAGTTCACATTTCAGGTAACAGGGTTTGAAATCCCGGCCCAAAATTTCAAAGAACTCACCAGATGGAAAATTGCAGATCAGGACCTACTGAAGGTACTGCCTCCTTCCAAACATGGGTCATATACATATTTTGCAATGCTGTTTTACATTGGAAGGTACCCTATTGTTCTGGTTACACAACTTCACGAATAAGGTGTATGAAATCCATTTAACCCACTACCTTGGCAGCATTGACACTAATTATATTATTTTGAGAAATGTTGAAATTTTCAATTTTTATTTGTTCCAAAACACAAAAAATTGTGAAGGAAAATATTGGATAGTAATTTGCAATTTCAAAATATCAGTTGTTGAGCTTCTTCTGACTCTTGATCCATTTTGAAACTTACTGGCAGACCCAGACTTAAAAACTTAGTACTACTAAGTCATGATCTCAACATGATTTTTGTCTGTTAGAAATCCTGGTTAGGCAGGTGACTTAAGCGCAAGATGGCATTTTCCAGTGATGAGACTCCTACATGAGCAAGCCAGTACTGGCCTTAAACTATTGCTTCACGGGTGTATTTTCACCCATTTCAAAAAACATTATGATGAAGGGGCCAAGGGACAGGATGGGTCTGTTCAGCTCATCTGTTCTAGCTGCATAATGATTATGCCAGGGCAGACCAAGTAAGGGGAAAGTGCATGGTGGACACTTGAACAACCCACACACCAAAAGCGATTAATTGTCAAACGATTATGCCCCGTGCAAATCTTGGATCTGATGACGCAAAAGATCAACAAGTAATTTTTTGGGTTCGTATAATGTTGAAGTCATCTGATGATGAGAGTCTGTTGGGCTATTCCTTAGAGGGGAAAAAGCATCAAAATGGGGGAGGTCATGAGTGGTACAAATATCCTCCTGTGCCCCCTTTTTTTTGTTCTCCTCCATCTCCTCATTTTCCTAGGTCATCATCAAGTTTACTCACTAAAAAATATACAACTGTTGTAACTGCATTCTGGATTTGCCTGAATTTGCCTGAACTTTTTTGACTCAGCTCTTATTGGCAGATTTGGGTTAAGAGAACACACTTTTTTCAATGTACTTTTCCCCTAACAAGACTGCAAATTGAGGAAAAAAAAAACAAAAGGGAAGTGTACAACCATTGCAGTTACAAACTTACCTGAAATGCAGTATGTAAGCAACATTGGATTAATTAGAAAGAAAAAAACAACTAGGTACCTCCTCAAAATGTCATGTAAAAAGAACCAACATTAAAATTTATATTTTTTAAATTAAAAAAATATGACCTCTCTACATGTCAACCCCCTGTCACGTTCTTCCCCACATTTGTTAGTCCCCCAAAAAGAAAAAAGCTAAAAATTAAAGTTTTGCTTGTAAGTCCTCCTCAGTTTGGGCCTCAATGTGTCATCTCATCCTCAGTTCTTAGTTCTCTTGTCAAATCACCCAAACTGAGGACCAATACTCAAAACCAAGGATGAACCCTTCCCTTTAACTGCAATTTGTTTTTGGTCAGATATTTTGTTTTGTCAGACCGTATAAGATACGTGAAATTTGGACCCTGTTACAGTTACAGTGCATTTGGGTCCTGTTTGTTACTGTTACTGCACGCTGTGTCTTGTCTGTATCTCTCGCTACTTCATCTTCTTCTTCGTCTTCTCTTGCTCCTTGGATTTGTTGATCAAACCAGTTGAGCTTGAAGCATTTGGTGCTCGGATAGCAGTAGAAGTGCGTTGGGTTCATCTGAGACAAAGACTTTAATATCTTTTCTCATTGCATAAGGTCCAGAGGTGCGAAGTTCTGAATTTCTTTAACAATATGACCAGTCAAGAACTTTGTGAGTGTTTTTTCTTTCCACTAGTCTAGCTAGCTTCTTCCTGCAGACAATCAGACTTCAGATGAGTCTATAACAAGGAAGTGTAACTGGTGGCTTTTTGTTGTCTTGATCTGTGGAACTAGATATGTACCTAGATAGATGTTCCTGACGCTTTCTTTCTTTCTATTAGTTTTGTGCCGGGTTTGTTACAGAATCAGACTTGTAGATGATTTTGGAGACTTGCGTGTGTCTTAGTTGTGCAGGTCATGGTGTTGTGGAATTTGGAATCTTGAAGTGGTTTCTTTGTTGGCAGGTGGATAGATAGACAGCTTGACAATTAGCTCTGGTGGTAGTAGTATTGCTATGTTTCCATCTCTGGATGCAGCAGCAGCAGCAGAGAGCCTCGGTCCTATATTCCATTAGTCTGGCTAGTTCTGCCTGCAGACAGACAGACTCCAGCTCAGTCTATAAAATAAGGAAACTTGTACCGGTGGCTTTTTGTTGTCTTTATCTCTGGAGCTGGGTTTTACCTAGATAGATGTTCCAGACGCTTTCTTTCTTTCTTTCCCTGTTGTCCGGAAACTTTGTCGCAGAATCAGAAGTAGATAATTTTTGAGACACGGATATGCTTTAGTTTTGCAGATCATGGTGTTCTGGAATTTGGAATCTTGTCAAAGTGGTTTCTTTGTTGCAGATATATAGCTTGACAATTAGCTCTGGTAGTAGGAGTATTGCTGTGAACATTTCCATCTCTGGATGCAGCAGCAGGAGCAGAAGAAAGCTTTGGTACTACGTTTGTGTTGATCTGTAGAGCCGGAACAAGAAGCCTTTGCAGGCGCTGTGACGAACTGTGTGCTAGTTTCATGTTAAAAAACGTATGATTCCTCTCTGCTGCTGCTTTAAGCACTAGTTAGACCCACGAGAGATGAGTAATCCAGCTTGAACCAGATGAAGAAGACCTTGGAGGTGGGGCAGAATTGATTGCAGGGCGCTGGGAACAAAACCGGAAATGGCGCGGGGCAACTGGATCATCAACAATGAGCTGGGATTTTCAGTAAGCAGACAGCAGAGGACTAGTACTAAGAGGGATCATAGAGTTTCTTCTTTGCCACGAGGAGCTTGCAGTGGTCAGCTGCATAAGCAGCATGGAGCAGCTGTAGCTCGCGATATTCCTCTGTTTTCCGGCTGTGAAAATTCAGCTGCTGCTGCTGCTGCTGAAGCTGGGCAGATTCATGCGGAAGTTCAGCGGCAGTGCCATGCGTTGTACAGTGATATGGACATCACTCTACCACTTTATTGGGAATCGATGGTGCGAAGCTGCAGAAGCTCTCTCGATGCATTGGAGTTCGAGTTCAGCAGGGCTCAGGATCAAGCTGCAGACTCGCCGTCGTCGCTGCTGCAACACGCGGATGCTGCTGCTGCTCCTGTCTCCTCATGCGTATCCCACGCAGATGAACTTTTCTACAAAGGTCAGCTGCTGCCTCTCCATCTCTGTCCTCGCACAAAAATGGTCGAGAGACTTTCCCATGATGAAAAGCGCGACGACGATGACGACTCAGGGGGGCCAGGAGAAAATTCCAGCGGTGTGCAGGAAGCTCAACAAGGGTTGAAGAATCGAGGAAGAGCTGCTGCTGCTGCTGCTGCTGCAGCGACGACGACGTATAACGACTTCTCACCTACCATGAGTCTCTCTTCGCACCTCTTCCAGCCGAGATACTCAAAGTTCTGTATGAAATCCGGTTCCCATGATGCGCCGGTGGAGACAGTGTTGCAAGATTCTCGGAGTTCCAGCTTTCGATCTCAGAGCAGCAGCAGCGGCATTGCGGCTTGTTGGGAGACTTCTGCTGGCGATAAGGAGGAGGATTCGGGAGCGTCTGACGACACGTCCAGTACTTCGCCTGAGTCTTCTACCATCACGAGTTTTGCACAGGACGATTCCATGTGCTTCAACGCCGGAGGCAACAACAACAACCATGATCATGATCAGCAGCAACGGGCGCGTGCCTCGACAGAAGAAGAGGAGGAGGAGCCTGCAGCTGCTCCAGGCAACAAGTTCCCTTTCTGCAAGAGTCCTCCTACTCATCATCAGGCCGCCGGCTTTCTCATCAAAGATTGCAGCAACAAGACCGCGGCGGATTACGAAACTTCAGAGAAAAAGCAAGCTGCTGCAGAGATCATGTCGAGGACGAGTGCTGCTTTCTCGTCATTGCTAAGACCCTGGAAAGCCCTGTTCGGCACGAAGAAGTCGTCGTCGTCTTCGAGCAAGCTGCTGCACACGAGATCGACATCAAGGGAGGCGGAGCATCTAGATCAGTCTAGTAGCCTGGGGATGATCAGCCGCTTGTCCGACGCGGCCTCGACGTCGTCCCCGATCATCAGCTGGTCTGCTCCCTTGCAAAGAACCGCCCCTCTTTCACCTATCAACAACTGCAGTCGATCATCACTTCCATACAGCTTCGCTGATCACGAATCAGCAGCAGCAGCACCGCTTGCGTCTGCACCCATCGCCACCACCGCAGAAGCAGACCAGCAACCAGACAAAGACCGCACACTGAGATTGTTAAGGCGGGAGTTGAGCTTGCACAATGTCCGCAATTCCTCAAGATTGTTGCCAGCACCCAATGCTAGCACTAGTGCCAAAGCTGCACAACAGAAGATGGAGCCGCGTCTGACGCATTCACAGTCTGCGGTCATGTCTTCTACTACATCTGCTAATCCTCGCTCATGGTGTAGACAGCAGCAACATCATGAAGACAGTTGCGCCACGCCAAAGCTGCCGTCAAGGGAGCACTGGAAGAAATACGTGAAGATGCTCAACCCATTAAATACGAAAACATCCCAACACACGCAGGAGTCTCTTTGCAAGATTGACAACAGCCGCATCAATGCTACTTCATCACCATCACCATCATCATCAGGAGCAGCAACAGCAACAACAACAGCAACAACAAACACTCCTGTTTGCACTCCTTCAAGAAAATCATATGGTAGTAGCAGCAGTCTCCCCACCATAAAGCTGCAGGCATCGTCATCAGAGTCCGGAACCGGTACCAAAGCTCATGCAGCAGCAGCAGCAACAACAACAGGCTCCAAAATCTCAAGAATCATAGCTTCGAGTGTCATGACTCCCAGGTCCAAATCTGTGAACCCAACTTCTCACACCAGTGCTGGAATGAGCCTAGCTGCCACACGCGGAGTAACAATCAACCAGAGCACCATTTCTGAGCAACATAATGCAGTGCAAGGAGCCATAGCCCACTGCAAACAGTCCAATTCTGGTCTGCTTCTCCGCTCCACCTCCTCTTAATTAGCATGCAAAGTCTGTTTTCAGGAGTTCAGCTCAGATCATAGGTCCATGATATCCAACATTACGCTGCGAGAGACCATGAAATCTTGCTGGTGACCCAGCTGATCAGAAGAAGATTATCATCCTCACTCACCAAAAAGCCCAAATTCCTGCTCAACTTGTTAGCATGACCTTTCATGAGAAAAAAATGCCAGAAAATTCTTCCTCATGAGGACTGATCGATTGCACATCATGCCCATGATCCATCCTTTCATAGTATTGCATGCTTTTTATGGTTATAAAAGTTTCAATGGTCACAAATTTTACTCATCTGCCCAGCCTTGGCAAGCTTGGTCTATGATTGAATAGCACAGGGTTTCTCTAGAAGTGCAAAAGTCACAAAGCTAATCTTTTTTCTCTCACCAGGGAAGATGTCTATGAGATCTTGTCTTTGATACCTGACATGATTTTTGTTTCTGAGAGAAGGTAAGATCAACTTGCAGCTCCACACATGCCTCACCTCTGTTCAAAAACCCTACAAAACTTTCTTAGCACAAGTTTGGTCTCTAATTCTTGGAATTGATTTTCACTGTCAGGATCTAGAGGAGTATTGCCTATGATGGAATTTTTAGCACTAGATTAATCCATAACTTCCTTATGGTTCTCCTAGTCTGTTGTCTTGCCAGTTCTTGCTTGTGTTGTCATCTGTGTCCTGCCAATGAACTTGCTAAGAAGATCATCATCATCCATAATTGAGTATTGTTGGAGGACCAAGGAGACAAATATATAACCCAAACATGTGTGATGTAGAGATTACTTTGTGTGTAGAATGGAGAATGTATGTTATTTGTGTCTCTAGACTGTTAGTTTCAGAGAGATTAGGGAGGTTTTCAGTAAGCTGTTGTGAGGAAGAAAATGTCATGAAGAATGGATTGAGTTTTGAGGCAAGATTTTATGCTTGAGAGGTTGTATTGATCTGAGATGACTTGAAGATGATGTAACATTTGATCAGGAATTCAAGGGCTCCATGTGCATATTGATATGTATTCCACATTCAGCAGACATAGAATCGAGGAAACTTGTCAGTTTATATGCTTAGGCCTTATAGTTTTTCTTGGAGAAATTGTGTTGAAGAAATCTCTACATTATGAGCAGAAAACTAGTGAACAATTTTCTGTTACAAACCCATTTCTGGAGAAAGGTTTGGAGTTTGAACCTACAGTCTTAGCAGAGCATAGAGAGATCCCTCAAAACCCAACATGAAATTAAATTCATATGTGAAACTATGGAATTTCAACATAGAAACTTTGAAACACTACAAGAGAATGTCGTTTTTCTCACACAAAAAAGCAATAAGTGCCATAACCTAATGTCAAATTGCCATTTTAATGTAATATATGCCACAATAAACACTAAATATTGTACATTGTAATGGATGAAACCACAAAGTTACCTCAGACATGTCATGAGCTGCAACTTATTGTGTGAGAAAAATCACATTCTCTTGGAGTGAAACTTGCAGACAAATTTAGCATATAGGCTATCAATGTCCACTCAAAAGTCTCCAATAGGTCACATTCTCTCTGTTTTCTGTCAACTTATGGAAATGGTATCATCTTGTTCTGACACAAGTTCATCAATAAGTGTTCTATTTTTCTGTGTCATATGGCTAGAGAAAGCTGTTTTGGCATTCTAATGTACATGTATAGCTTTTCACTCCTTGTGATTGTTATACCATTCATTTTCTTCAATCCTAAATATGTAAACTTGAAGCCAATGGTTGGGACTGGGCAGCATGATGCATAGTTAATTCTGTCAACTTGTACCAGTGAAGTGATCATTGAGAATTGGTTGAATGAACATCATTTTGATGGATGGTTTTACTATGAATGAGCTTATGCTTGACAACTAATGAAGCTAATTGGCAGTAATTGATGTTCATGCGAATTGCCTTGTAATTGGTATGCAAACACAAAACTCCTAGTTAGATCAACTTTTGTGGGATTTTCTCAAATTCAATGAAGCATGCACATTCAAAACACAAATATCTTGACCCTCCTAAGTTTAGTATTCAAGTGTGTAACATCTTGCTGGTGTTCGCATAGAAAGCATGATGATCTTCAATTTCTTCATTTTCATTCACAGCAACATTCACTTGGCTTGAAACATGTCTCCCATTTTCAAAGCTCCCATTTTGCTCCATTATTTTTACCATTGTAAGCCAACTGGCCAAGTGGCCAAGTGTACTACACCAATCATAATGACTGCTAAATATGGCAACCCTCTCACCTGTACAAGTAGGATGGCATGCCATATGGGGGAACCTTGGTTGCTATGCCAAGCAAATGCCCTCCTATAATCTACAATTGTAACCCTATAATCTCAACAATTACATATACAATTCTCAAGATTCCTTCTAGACTCCTTTTTTTTCATTTTCTTTTCTTCTAACTCTCAAAATTGATTTTTCCTTCTTCAAGTCTTTATGCAATGGTCTACTCAAATGAAAGATTGTCAACTCTAAACTCTAAAGCCACTACTAACTTGATGTAAGTGTTTAGTAAATGACTCAACAATGTCATCACAACATCAATCTCCTCTATTTAGCTTCAATAACATCTAGACATTTCACCACTTGTTTAACCTTGTTAATTATAGAGTTGGAACTACTCATTTTTAAGGTTGAATTTCTTTTTTTGAGAAAAAGTTTGTTCAATTGTTGTTTTGATTCACAAATTACACTAAATGATCCCAAATCTCTTTGGTAGTAGCTAATCTATTCACATGCATTAGTTGTGAATCTTGTCAAAATCAATTTTTTCAATGTTGTGAAGTGATACCTAGTTTCATCAAATGGTACCCAATTTTTCTCACTTTCCAATTACACTTAAAGTGTGGATGAAACATGGATTTGGGGAATTAGGGTCCAAAGACACGATGACTTTACAAATGACTTTAATATGTACAAATTATAAGCAAAGGAAGAAAACATTGAATATGTACACACACACCTACATAGAAATCTCAAAAAGTGAAGGCAAAATAAACTATTTCATGATGCAAGCACAAAAGAAAGCTGTGTCTTTGGCATAGCAAATGCTTATCAATTGACATGTTTGAAAGTCTAATATATCAAATTAACGTTGAAAATGTGTGTTATATTTATACAACTTTTTTTAGCATATAAATTTAAATTCTAATAAGTGAAAACAATTCAATGGATATAAAATATCCTTTAGCATGTTTTTAAATTATTAAATTTTTTTGTTTAAAAAAGATTGTGAAACAATATAAAAATCAATCTTTCAACACCATCTCAACATTGTTGGACCAACCTTGTGTTACCACATCAACCAATCAAGATTGCTCAAGAATTATCTAAACATTCCTTTTGGTTTCTATAATCTTGATTAGACCTTTCAAGAGCTTGCAAAAAACTTTTATTACCTTAATGGGCTTGCATAAAATATCCTAGTGCTCCAATCCTAGATTAAAGCTTTTATCCTACATGAGAATTCAGATTTGTAATGAACATCACTTCTTGAAAATATACGAGCTAAACTATAATTAAAACATGGTTTCAAAATGAATTCAAAGGATTCATACACATTTACCTTGCATTTAAACATACACATTTCCAAGATTCAATGTTCCAAACACACAAGGCTACATGGACAAAAACATAAAATCAAAAGTATGGAAACTTGGGAATTTCAACATCTAAAATGTTTTCTTTCAAGTCTCAAAGTCATAATTATCTCTTCATTATCTTGGCCATCCATCATAAACATACCAAAATTTCAACACTAATTTCTATGGTTTTCCACTGCAATTACATGATAGTTGCAACAAATCTCAACAAAATCCAAAATTTTAAAATTTGACCAAAGATCATGCAGCCCCTAGAAATGCACACATTATCAAAACACACACAAGGGTGCCATTTGTAAACTCATTTCGTATTGCAATTTCAAAACAATTGCCATGATATAATAGTACAAACCATAAATCCCATATGTACTAGGGTTTTTTTTTCAAAAATGCGTGGAGGCCAAAAAGGCTAATGCCATTTTGTTGGCAGAGCAAAGTTTACGATTGAGAGGTTTTCCAAGTTGCAATTTCAAGCATCCCCTTTAATATTTTTGTTGTTTTTTAGCTATGTTTTTAAAAAAGTAATTGGTTATTTGGCAACAATGAATTTTTGAGTATATATATTTTGACAATTATTAGATTTTAAAATTAAACATTTTTGGTGATTAACATGTTTACAACATCTGTGTTTTGGCAATCTGCATGTATATACTATTTTTGTTTTGGTGACACACACCTAATTTGCCATATATTTGGGTTCCTTAATGCTTCAGCCAAATTATTCAAAACTTAATTAAAATGAATGCTTCCCCAACAAAGTCAAACCCCAACCACAAAGGTTTGCCCATGCAATAAGGAAGGTTTGCACCATCCACACATTAGAAAAAAATCAGCAAACAAAACCTTCAAACATCCAACCCCAACACCCACATGTTTTCTTGCACATCAAAATTGATCATTTGCAATCAAAATGGAACAATCAAAATCAAGACATTTCTTTGCAAGCAATAATATGATACATCAAAACAAAACACAAAAAAAAATTTAAATGAAAAAAAATGTGCTTTAGATGAGCAACATTTTGAACTTGAAAACACTTTGAATTTGTTGTAATCTAAAACTAGCAAGCTAAATCCCAAATCTTGATGCCTCAAAACAAAAAGGCACTAAGATCTATGCTAAACAAAATTGCCCAAAAATTGCAAAGCTTTACCAATTTGCTTGGTACCTAACCTTCTAATCTTTCCAACCTAGAATAACATCATCATATGGAAAAGTAAACAAGCTAAAAAACATTTAGCTAAACATGCAAACACAAACATCCAAATGTGTTGTCAAACGGTTTCGTAGCCGGTTCTTCATGAAGGTTAAATTGCTAAAAGTCCTTTCATCCTCCACGAAACCCAAAACCCGAACCATAGCAATTTCAACCAACTTTTTATACTCACTTAACTTGCATATCAGAATAGGGAAGCTAATGATCTTCATCCATAATCTAGAGACGAAGTTATTATCAAAGCTTTTAACCATTATTGGCTCTACATTGTGACTCATAGTTAGTTGGAAAAAAAAAGACTACTCATTAAGCAATTTCGAATCTAATAGTGGTTGAACAAAGGCTCTAACTTTGGTTTTCTTGGGAACAGAAAATGCAGCCTTCATAACTACCAAATGGATTGGAAATGTTACATCATACATCTCAAAATTCAACTAGTATTGAGGATAAATCATCCCCATCGCACGCATTATCTCATGGTTAGGAAATCGCCATTACAATTTGAAAATTAAAATCTGAGTTATTTTTTGTGCATGTTTGCCACACCTTGGCTACCACTATGATTACATCCTCTTCATGAACTAGATGGCAAAATCCATCACTAGATCAAGTGTGCACACCAAATTTTTGTTCATTGATCTTCAAGCCAAAAATCTATTGTGGATGTGTAGAATCAGACCACCAGTTTAAAGGCAGTTGTTGGTTGATCAGAGAATTAAAGGCATCAAAGGTAGGACCCTCCAAATAAGAATATGAATCAATGTACAAGCGGAACAACTCCGCCTTTGCAAGCTTCACAACATCCACAAACTCAACAATGAACACATCCCAATGTTGTGCAAATTTGATAAAAATCTACATGACTTCCAAACATGAGCAACGAACATGGCAAACCAAGAATAAGTTCAAGGTCACCAAGCAAAACCAAATTGTTTTGAGCTGCCTTGGTTTTGGATGAATCAAGATGCATCTTCATGATCAAAGATTTATACTTAGACATAACATGCTTAAGAAGGTTCAACATGTTGATCCAACGCATCTTCACATTCCATAGCAGCTTCTGGCCTTTAATAGCAAGTGTCTTTACAAACTTTACAAACTCAAGATACTTCTTCGGACTGTGAATAAAAAATGCATACAAGGATTATAACATTGCCTCAATGTGAGACATGAGAAGCATTTTCAACAAAACAACAATTGCCAAGTTAGTTTGATGTGCCATGTAGTGCACACCAAGGAGATAAGGAGCGGTGTTCTCTTTCACCTGTGTAGTAAATGCCAATGTGATGACCTTGGAACACAAAGTCCTCGTCACACCCAAGACAAACCCAACAAGAGGCAAGTTACTCTTCAACTAAACCTCCAAACTTCACGATAAGATAATGGCAGTGTTGTTTTCGATTATGGCACCCACCTTGACTCATTCCAAGGTTAATAAAATTGGAATGTGAATCCAATTTTGCATCACATAAGCATGCAAGTTTATCCATTGTTGATTGTTAATAGTTGTCCTCTCATCTACACTCAAAGCAAAGAAAGCAAAATCTTACACAATAGTTTTTGTGTTTTACAACACAACTTTGTGCATTGATTCTACCATTTCCCACCCACTATTATCAATCTAGTGTTTCCTTGGGTTGTTCTTGACATTTAATAGCGAGTACAAATCTCTAAGAGATTCAAATTTTATCATCGATCACCCATGGTTTAACAAATGAAAAATGCTCACAAACTAGAATTATTTTTTTGGAGCTTACATGAGTACAAACTCTTTGCCTCTACTCATATAAATCCTTTCGTTTTTGTTGTGGGTAGCATCATTATTGTAGTACCAATCTCCCATGGCAACATCAAAAGTAGCAACTATAGCCCTACGATGACTGACATGTTTTTGGAGAGTATCCAACTTGGGAGACAAGAATTTTCTTTTTTATCAATGGTAGAACATATGACACACTTTACTTGAGAAACTAAACCATATGGTCTCAAAACAAACTAAACCCAAGGAAATTGCACTACCCAAGTATCTTGGAAAACCCTAGATTTGTCATAGGATCTTTTAGGTTTCTTCAAAGGTGGTTCATTTGCATGGGAGGTACTAGCCTAAAATGGATCAATGGCTAGAAAAATGGAAATGGATGGAAACTTGGAAGAACTTAGGGTTGAAGAGCAAAAAGTTGAACTTTGAATAAGGATCGAAATACCAAAACCCAACCCTGTAAAAAAAAAGCCTAAACTTGAAATTGGGTGGTTATAGTGGAACCATGGGTTTGCATTAGAGCTCAAGTGACAAAAGTGCTTGACCTCAAGGAAAGACAAGATCACTCTATTTGAAATTCAACTCAAGAGTCTAACTTTAGGACTTATTAATCAAACAAGGAATCAAGAAATTTGACTTCACTCCAATCAACACACACACTTGAAGAGCTAGACAAACAATTTGGAAAACAAAAGAAGAAGAAATCAAGGAGACCTACCAAGAAATCTATGAAGAACTACAATGTGTAAATCAACAAAGTTCAAATTTGAAAGTTGTGGCTTTTATCTTGTTCGTTGCTTGAGATTCAAACTCTAGAGTTAACCTAAACATCTAGATTCTAGAGGCTTCAACATTACATTATGGAGCTCGATTACCTCCTATGATCCATCCATTCCTCTATGGCTTGAGTCTTGAGTCTCACAATTGTTGGCAACTACCCTTCACAAATAAATCTTCATTAAGTAAAATCACAAAAACACTTGCAAAAATGTTCAATGAACATAAATCTTAAGCTTCACATTACACAAGTTTCAATTTGGAATTGAACCATAATATACTTGGATTATTTATCCCCCAATGTTCACCATTAAACCTTGCCGCCAAACACATATTATAGAAACCTTGATTACAAATTGCACATACAAAAGCTTTGAATGCACATATAGAAATGCCAAGAAAATGGATCCAATGCAGGTGAAACTAAATGAGAAAGATTAACTATTTTGCCCAACTTGCACATCCAACCATTGAAATCCGGTGAATCCAACAATGCCCAATATCGCAATGGAGCGATCTCTAATCAAAACAAAGCGCTATCAATGAAACCCTAAATATTTTTTGTCGACTAATGGCAATGCAACATTTTGCTTTCTACCCTTTTGGCAAATGCTACTTTTTTTCAAAGGTAGCAATAGGTGATGAGGGTTTTTTCTTCAATGACGATTTGGCTCCCATGTGTAGTGAAAGGGGGGTTTTAAAGCAATTTCAAAAATATATATTACAAAAAACCTTAATTCCATTTCATAGACCTATTTTGGTTGTCACAATTTGGCAACAAATTGCTAAAAAAAAAACCCTGATATGTACTCTTGGAAAAGCAATAATGTAAACTTTCAAAAATACATTTTAAAAATGATTGTTGGGCATAATTAAAAACCCAATGAGTTTTAAGGGTTGGCAATTAAAATCTGAAATTTTGTGTATGGATGCCAAATTGATGAAAAAATATTTACCTTAAAAAATTTAATGAATTAGTTTGAAAATTAAGATGTGATAGGCCTTAAGGTGGTGGAATTAAGTAACAATTAATGATAATAAGTTGGTTCTAGGTAAATCCAACACCTCAACCTTGTGTTTTAAGTCAAGTGAAAATCACAAGGTAGGTAAACTTTTGCAAGAAGTGAAATTAGGGTTTGAATGAGGATGGACTCCCTCAAACCATATGTATCCAAGAGGTGAATGTCTTCATGCTTTAACATGTTGAACAAAGAGCAAGACCAATAAACCAAGCCAAATGGAGTTGGAAATGCATATCACCAAGGCATTAACAATCTGGGGGGTTCAAGAATTAGTTTTTACTCTTGTTGTGGAAGGTGTTCTTATAATAAATGGGCAAACTACCATTGTAATAAAGTTCCAAAAAAATGCATTGATTTTTATTTGACTTCTTGTTCTCAATATGAGGTACATTGCCAAGGTGAGGTCACACTTAATAACCATGTATAGTTCTAGGTCTATATCTTATTGTTTGCCTAAAAGCTTGTTAAAATGAATAAGTAGCTAGCTAGTATTGAAGTATAAAGCAAGTTGGAAATGTGAGTATTTTTGGATCAAAAAACTTTTAAGAGCATTCTTGTAGGGCCCTTCCAAAACATTAAACTTGCTTGTATTTAACTCAAGAGGGATACACAAAAACACAATGATTTGTTGTGAAGGTTGCTATGTTTGAACTTTGAAAGAGATGGTGGGTTCTTGAACAAATAGTCTAGTTGAATGTGTTGAAAGCATGACTGAAATTTGGATGAAGATTGGCATGTAGCAAAAAGTTATTGAAGATGGAATGATTGAAGGCAAATGGTGTGAATGAAGTTGAAAGTAACTTTTTGGTTAGTAAATAGGAGAAATATGTGGTAGGGTAGCGTATGACCTTGCAATTTCAACCTTTATTTTCTTGGTTTATTCAAGGATCTTGTTAACCCTAAATTCAATGGGTAATATAAAAGTGAACCCTACGAAAAAAATCAAGTATGAATTTAGCTAAGATTACATTAGAAGGTGAAAACATGATCAATTAGACACTCCATGATCCTTGTCTGCATAAATGGAAAGTAGCCATAAAATACACCTTCATATAATAAACTTTAAAATATTATTTATTCCAATGATCAATATGGGCATGTTCTTTGATTTTATAACAATGATATAACAAAATTGCATGTTAAATAATCAAGTATGAATTTAGCCAAGATTACATTAGAAGGTGAAAACATGATCAATTAGACACTCCATGATCCTTGTCTGCATAAATGGAAAGTAGCCATAAAATACACCTTCATATAATAAACTTTTAAATATTATTTATTCCAATGATCAATATGGGCATGTTCTTTGATTTTATAACAATGATATAACAAAATTGCATGTTAAATGTTCATTTAAGTAGATTTTTCAAAATTACAAGTAGATTTTTTTTACTTTCCAAGCATCTGTTTCATAAAAAGTAGGCTTAAAATAGGAAAAATATTGGATTTTTCTACTTTCTTGGATATTGTTGCACTAAAATGTACTTATGTGCTTTCAATTTTTACTTTAAAAGTAATAATATATCAAGCTTTCTAATGTAAAAATATTTTGAACACATTTTGGCTAGTGTGTTTCAAAAATATTTTTCATCTACTTTTATTATATGAAAGTCTTTCAAACTTTGTATACAACAAATTATAAACCCACTATTGAGCAACATGATGGTTTGATAATGATTGAAAATGTTTTGACTTTACTTTCTTGCATTTATTTGCAAAACTATAACTGCACGAATGATAACTACTTTTTGTGTCTAATTGATCGTGCTTTCACCCTAGAATTATGTGGTTGAATTGAGAATATGACTTTGATACATAAAGGCCTAAAATACAACAATCAAGCTTCTTTGATTTGCAGTCATAGACCCATTTACCTACATATGAACCATTGAAGTACAAAGGATACTAGAATGAGGAACTGAATTGGTCCAAGGTGGTAATCTTTGAAAAGATAGTACCACATAAATAGGTGAACCCTATTAGGGAACATTTAGATACAAAATTTCTTGGAGTCAATCTGAGTAAACACAACCATTTCAAGGGTTAACCAACACTAGAAGGGACAATTAGTCAGGCCCCAGTATAGATGAGTCATATCTGTAAAGACATGTTCATGCCATCACATGTTCAAGGTGGGACAAACCTCCCATTGTAGACAAGTTCACCCATCATAGACTCAAGTTTTGGAGACTGGTTTATGATCAAGTAACTCTTGTTTTGACAAGGATAGGAGGCCCGTCCACAGAGAGTAGTTCCAGGCATAATATTGTTAAGAGAGAAACGTTTTAGAATTGGGACGATAGATAGGCCTATCCGAATAAAGATGGCCATGAAGCCAAATAAAGTTGAGGAGGCTTTCTATACGCATTATAAGATTACTGTGAGGAATGGTGTTAAAGTCATCCATATGTCAGAGTTATTGGCAAAGCCCAAAACACATTATTTGCACCAGGCACATCCACATTCAGTCTTTCTACATCATCATGTTCAGAAACTTCAACATTCATTATTACAGGTCTCATGGGATCAGATTACATTGACACTAGAAGCTGAGTTCTCAGACTTGACATGATGTAGACTCAAACTTAGTCTATTAGTCTAGAAGTGTGTCCACCTAACTAAGTTGTCAAACTCTGCTAATTTAGGGAAAGATTTTGAAAGAATGTAGAGACAACAATTTTCAGGATGGGGAATTTGAAACTCACATTGGGCACTCAGGACATCAAAAGACCTCATAAGTACCAAGAATTCATTTCAGTACTCACAATTTTAGGCAATGTGAAAAGAATTTAGAGATGACACCATATAATAAGGAACTGGATACTTCAGATCTGACCAAAAACCAGCAACTATCAGCAGCATGGAAAAAGAATTCTTATCCCAAAGTGCACAAAGAAATGAAAGAATACTGTCACATATTGATGACAAATGAGAGTAAAGCAAGACTGTTGGTGATGTTGGGAACCCAGCATAACGATATTATCAGGCATTCTCACCATGAACAGTTCATCCTAGAGAAATGTATGAATGTCAAGATCTACTACTTGGCCTTGACCCTCACCCTCCACTCTTGAATAAAGAGCATGTAGGACCGGGGAACCCTGGAACCAATCATTAGCCACCTTCCAGCAGAAGTAGTAGACTACATTAATAGCAGTGTAATTGCATAGGGAAACTGCACGAACCATGTAAAGTAACCAGACATATGTGTGTGTGAGGTCAGGCCAAACAAAAAGATGACAAGAACAAGTGCTGTCATAACCTTGTGAATGTCACCGCAAAGTATCCGACAACCTTCAGCATGAATAACAGTGACTAGATAAAATTACCATGCTATGACTTCATCAGCTCCCAACAGTTGGATGTAGATAAGTATATAATAATCTGCTTAAAAGGAGGGAAAATATTTGTAAGAAAATTGGCATCCTAAGTTTCTGTAGTACTTACCAAGCAACAGGAAGACTCAGTTGCGACATCAGCTACCATTCAAGAGGCTTAGCTTATAAGAGAAAACAGTAGTATCCTCATTCAAGCTACAACCAGTAGGTAAGGATGCTAGACTACATTAACCATACAGAGGATATGCATTATGTAGGCTGAGCACTCTTTGAAGCAGAAACTAAAGTGCCCAGAAGTCAGTTAGGGATCCAACAGTCTGCAAGTTAAGCAAGTTCACTGAATGGTCAGATATAATTGGGGAGCCTTGAGAATTTCCGGTCCATATCTTACACCACTCAGCAGTCTAAGGTTTTCAGGGTTTCAAATGGGAAAAGTCCCAAGCACTTGATAACACCTGCCCTTACAATCACTCAAAATTATCCTTGCTGAATGTTGCTGCACAAGCTGCATATATAGACATACTCATGCATTGTGGGTCTAGCTTCTTTCAGCTCAATCACCCATGTCATCAACAAGGGAAACTGCAGAACAGACCATTGATAAAAAATTGCTGCCAACCTGCCTAGACTGCAATTGTTTTGTCCCTCTGCCCTCCTCCCCAACTGTTGGAAGATCAGCAGAACTTCCAGATGCCTGCTTGCATTCTCATCTTGCAAGATTTGCAATCCAAGCTACATCATTATTCTTTAGCTACACGATGATATAGAGGTGGCTCCTAGATTATATAATTGTCCAAACCCAGTGTGGCAGAGGCCAATTAGCCATTAAGGAATTTCTCCTGCTGCTAAAACGGTAAAGAAAGTAATTGATGTGAGAAACCCTAACATTTCCTGCACCATTGTGCTCAGGGCTTCAGCTGGTTCAAGTATGTGGGATGTCTGGCTAGGAGCACAAGGTCCTATGACTCCACCATCAGGAAATTTGTGAAAGAAGATTGCACATCCCACATGTACTTGCGGTGACCTTCCAATTCAAGGGTTTCATCATTCAGCCAGAGGCTTCAACCTATTCAGCCTTCTAATGCGGTCTTTGTCCGTGTGCTCCAGAGATCCCTGCGATACGATCTCATCCAGGCAGAGGCATATCTTACCATACTTCTCGAGGAACAGGCGCTCGCTAGGCGCCTTCTTGCACACATCTTTAACCGTAGACGTGACGGTGTTGAGCACCTCCATGAGCGCCAGCTCGTCGTACAGGTCCTTCCCGACCGCGAACACACAGATGTCGCCGGTCACAGTGTAGACGATAAATACGGACTTATGCGACGCCACAAAAACCTCGTCATCCCGCGCCGTCTTCAGATTCTCACCCACAAGCTTCACCAGGAACGATCGCCAGTGCAGCCGCTCCTCCGCCGGCAGCCCGTGGAACCTCTCCAGCAGCACATTGCCGGCCCTGTTGGAGAACAATACACACAGAATCATGGCGACTCCAACGCAACACGCGACACACAGCCCCAAAGTTTTCCTTTTTTTTTTTTTTTACCAAAAGGGAGAAACGAAGCTCGCAACACACGCCCTACGCTCGCTCCTGTTTTCCTGAATCAAAGAAGACGAGCCTCAAGGATTAGGGTTTCCACACATTACTACGTTGGCAGCTTCGACAATAATTGGTATATTATTTTCAGAAATGCTATAAAAAAAATTAATTGAAATAACAAAAATTTGTGCAGGAGAATATTTATTTGTCCAAACGAAATTTTCAAAATTAATTAATTAATCCATAGACATGTGTCAAAGTTGCTAAGGTAGCATCGGTGTTTTTTTTTCAATTTTCTCAAAAGTTGCTTCAAAAGTGATGATCAGTCATAAGAGGATTTAGCCAAATCTGGCTACAAGACAAATAGAGAAATAGAAAATCTAAGAATCCATATTGGTAAACCACTAGAATCTATTAGCTAAATATGGCGACTTCAACAGAAACAAGTTAGAAATCTGCTCAAATCCTCCAAAAATCTTGACAATTTCATAACTTTCTTCCTCAAAATGTGACAATTGTTTCAAAAAAATTCAACAAGCTCCCTAGACCATGTTGCATGGGGAAAAAAAATTAATAGCAAAATGACGAATTTTCAGCACAAAAAAGTCACTGGGTAGCACCATATTGTTTTCACTTATTTTGAAAATATAATTTACACTGAAGTTCTCAATGTAAAGTTCTGGGAGGAATTTCCTAGTGTATTTGGAATCCATGAATATCCATGAATATCCCTCTTCAGAAAGACAATGTATCTTACACCTACAATTTAGGAGCAGGAGGGATCGTACATACCAGAGAATTAGCCATTTGGTGTACTCTGCTAATCACCGGACGAATCTGGCGAGGCAAGCTTAGAGCAACTCCAGCGATACTCAGTATGCAACCCTGCAAAAATATTTTTCACATCCAAGTTTAGTTATTACTTTGTTACAACCCAACCCATAAAACTGAAACTGGGACAGCCAATACGTGTAGCGAACCATCCGGAGCAATCATTATGATAGGCCAATCAGAAACACTAATCAGCAGTCAGATCACATTTATTACACTCTTACACCAGGTGCAAAACACCAGGTGGAAAGTGTTGCTGCGCCTTTCACCAGCCACCGCAAATGCTGACCCAAAACCATTTTCCTGAGCCAAACCGGCATATTTTGACTTTTCGATACATCGAATTTTACATACGGAGCACCGCTGGCGATGGTCTTAGTGACTGCACTGGCAGAATGTGCCATAAATAGGCCCGTTCCCCGATGTTACAAGGCAGGGAAAAATGCAGAACTGTATTGCAGGAACACGGTGGAATCCATCGGCTGCACACAATTGGCAAGTGGGGCTATACTTCTTCAGAATAAAGAGATAAATCAGACGGTAAAGCCTATGTAGACACCAGCCATGAGGGGAATGCCCAGGTCAACAATAGCCGGAGAAGGGGAACATTAGTCCCAGTATTATTTCTGGTGCCACATCAAATATCGATACATTCCCTTGTCCATGTCATTGTTCCCCATGTCCATTGACATTCTCTTGTCGTCCTGGTGTGGTCCCCAATGTGCGAGGTAAGTCTGAACCCCAAAAACGCAATGAAAATAGTAATTATATCGGTGAAAGTACAGGGAGTGGGACTTTATTGCTTATCAAGATGTCGAGAGAGAGATGTTCAACACGTCAAGGAATGTCTAAGGGTCATGGATGCCCCAAGATGCAACCCTATTTTAAATACTTAGGGTTTGTCAGTTTAAGTTATTGCATGAGTAACCATGACCCAAACCCCCCACCCTCCTCTCCAGGAAGAAAAGAATTGTAAGGAATGTTTTAACTTTATCCTTTGGCTTGCAAGCAAAGTTGGGTCAAGACAAATGGGAAATAGGCTAAAAGTAAGTTTAAGTAAGGGAAGCACCCAAACACACTCCCCTTCTCAATGGGAGTGTAAGAAGAACACTTCTTACTGCATTCCCACTAAATTGAAAATTTGGAATCTCAAAATGTTATGCAACTTGAGAACAAAATTTGAGAAATCAAACCTTGTCCAAATTATGCCTTTTATAAACCATTGGAAAAGCCTTAGAAATTAAACTTTAAAATGAGGCAATGCCCCCAATTTAAATATTTAATTGAAATACAAAATATGGTCAATTGAATGATCAAGAATCAAATTAACAAATGAACTTTTAACAAGTAAATGTTTGATAAATGGGTCAAATCACCTTCGATTAAGAATTATGATATGTCATTGGAAATTTTTTTTCAAAGACAACAACTTTGCATTTTTAAACTTTTGAATTGGAGTCCATATGAAAGAATTATGAGCTCACAAAATAAAAGATTCATAACTTGGCAATTTTAGAATTCCCATTTGGGAATCTTGGGAATTTGTGACATTTTAATGTAATCCCTACTATCATTTACAAAATTTATTATAGGGAATAGAATGGTGATTCCTCCCAAGTTTGGGTTGTGATGAGTCATGTGAACATGTGTTTCCCATGACTTAGTTCCTTCATCAATTTGACTTCAGTTTGCAAGAATTGTGCTATTTTTTGGTTTGTGTAAATTGATTTCATCTTGAGTTCAATTTAACAAGCCCATTTTAATTCCATCCGAAAATTTTCACACCCTTTTTTTTTTATGGGAACTAAGGAGGCCACCTCAAGTTTGCATTACATATAAAATCAAAAATCAACATGATTATTTACCTTTAAAACCATATGACAAACCTAAGGGACCCTATGAGAAATTGTGTCCACAACAACAAGACTATCTTACAATTAGAGCTCCAAAACAACTAATATACAACTGCATTGCAATTGTCCCATGGAAATATGACAAATTAATAAATATAATGTAACATTAAATAATCAAGGAGTTGTATTGTAGTTGCAAATTAGTTGCAAAATGTATATTTATACAATACAATGTTTGTACTATATATATGGTTGTAGTCAACCATGTTTGACTTTGTTAACAAGTTGCATTTTAGTCACATGTAACAACTACATCACAACTAGGATAAATTTAATTACTAATCAACGACTACTTTGTAACAAATGTACAACCTTGAGTAACACATACAATCATGCCATGTGTATACATTTCCACCACCCAATATATATGACATTTCAACTTGTTTGCAACTAATATGCAATTGTATTTCAACTTAAGATTTGAAATTTAAAGATCTGAAATTTGAGAAAGAAACTCTTAAGCAAATGACACATGGCAATGTATCGACAAATCTACCCCAATGCGTCAACAACCTTCATGCACTTATGTTTATGGGCTTTTGTTTTTGTTTTTGAAATTTGAAAGGTCTTTTTTTTGCTCTTACAAAGGTTGAAAGCTTTTATTTTTGTTCTTAGAGGTTGAAGGTTCTTATCTTTGTTCTTAGAGAGGTTGAAGGTTTTCACTCTTAGAGAAGTTGAAGGTTTTTGCTTTTGCAATTGAATGTTGAAGGTTTTTATTGTTTTTATTAATGTTGAAGATTCTTACTTTTACTTTTTGATGTTAAAGGTTATTATTTTTACTCTTAGATGTTCAAAGTTTTTACTTTTGGTTTTAAATGTTGAAAGTTTGTATTTGTCATGCCCGTACATGGCCTCATACATGATGGCTAGTTATGGGCATGCCCATGTGTGCTTTTAGGGTTAATGTACGGTCTTAGGTGTTTGTACGTTATTAGGTCATTAGGGTTTTAATTTGTTGGCACCTGTATAAAAGGCCAAACCCTTCTTTTCTTTTTTTAATTTTTCTAGAATTCATTTGTCAAGAGAGTTTCCTCCATAATAAGCTAGGATTTCTAAATGCTCACGGCGGCCATTGCACGGCCACCATCTACATACCTTTCATGTTCGTCTTTCTTTGCAATTCAATTCTAGAAAAACTTTACTATATGTTGCTTAATGTTGAAAGCGAAAAATCAATTTTGCCTTTGAATTCTTGAGTTTTTGCTCTTCATGTTGTTACTGCTAGTGTTGCTATTACCGGAGGGATCTTGCATTATTATCGAAAGGAACTTGCGTTGTTCCATTCCTGCTAACCAATAAAGTCGGGATCCTTAATAGGATTCAAAGCTTCCCCTCTTTTTCTCTTTCTTTCTTTCTTTCTCATGCGTAGAAACGCGCCCTCCTATGGCGGCTGTTGAGTATAAAAAAAAAAAAAAATGAGGTGGCGGTGCCTGCTGCAAAACAATGTCGCTGTAACAACGTGAGCTTGCAACGCTCTCGCGACACGAGCTACAATGCCACAACGTTGCAGCGTCACGAACTACAATGCCACAATGCCGCAACATTGCAACGTTGCGAGCTGCAACGCCACACTACCGCAACATCGCAACATTGCGAGCTACAACGCCACACTGTCATAACATCACAGCATCGCAGCGTTGCGAGCTGCAGCGCCACACCACCGCAACGTTGCGAGTTATTAGCACTGCAACACCGCAACAACAACGCCGCAACACCATCGTTACAAGCAACAACAGCAATGCCCTAACAACAACGTCGCAACGCCATCACTGCGAGCTATAGCCGTAATACCACTATTGCGAGCTGTAGCAGCAGTGCCGCAGCACCATCGTTGCGAACTATAGTAGCAGCACCATAATAACATCGCCATAACGCCATCGCTATTGTAGCGTTACGAGCAATAACGCCGCCATCACAACGACAGTGGCCGACCTTGGTCCGTCCAACATTTGTCAGACTCTGGTCGAAGTTTTGTTCAACATCCATCTGACTTTCATCGTGTGTCTTGATATCCTGCACCTGCTATCCTGCGCCCTACCATTTTGCGTTCTGTCATCATGCGTCTTACCATTTTGTCATCCTACCTTTTCATCCAAACTTTGTTTGACTTCTGTCTGACCTTCATCCGACCTTCGTTGGATGTTCGTTTGACCTTTGTGCGACGTTTGTTTATCACGGGTCATTCCCAATAACGCATTGTATTCTTCAAACCGTACGTTGTGTTAGAACTTTGTAGTTAGTTCTCTATATTGTTACAAAATTTTGGGGCATGGGACAACACCATGTCCTCAAATGATGATAGCACTATCGTTCAACCAAAGCCTAGGTATCAACTACGAAGTAACACACAATCCTTTGAGCTGATTTCTTTAAGCTCACGATCTTCATGACGGTACCATCAAGTGTCTACAGCACCACCGTCATCCAGTACAACTCCTACTAGGAATTCAGGTTCAGGTTACATTACATCAACGGTACATCAAAGTCCATTTGGAGGGGCTCATCAGTGGGGTATGCCTGTTGTTACACCTCCTTACACACCATCACCGTATATTCCATTACAAGTTGTGACCTCAACACCCATATACACCATGGAGGATACTAATTCCTCTGGGAGAATTGAAAAGTTCAGCGGAAGGCCAAGTACTATTTTTTTAAGGGAGTTCAAAGCAATTTTATCAACTATGGTTTGCGAATTGGAGCTTAAATATGGTGCTAATTACACTGAAGCGTTTGCATTCAAACAATTGGCCTGTTATGTGCACTATGAGGCATTGGATGTCTACCATCAACATTCTACAAGCATTTTGGTCATCACCCAGATTCCTAATCCAACTTACGCCATAGCCATCGCCACCGCCTCTCAAACTGCAATTGCATATCAAGGGACTGTGCGCAATAATCCAGACCCGGTACCTACCTCAGTAAACCTTTCTCCTCAATAACTCATTACTGCTACCACAAACATTCCTCCCACCACCGATGCGCCAGCTTTTGCTGATCCAGTGGGGGAGTTCTTTCAAATTCTTGAGCTAGAATTTGTAGTCAAAAGTTCTGAAAAAAATTTGCAGCTCGCCACCTTCTCTCGAGAGAAGGATGAAACCCTCAAGATGCTCTACATGAGGCTTCTCAAACTGGAGAGGATACCCAGAGCATCACAGACCTGGAAACTGCCCACCAATATCTTTGTTCCTTGGAAGATACTCCAACACTCCATGCGTAGGTTTTGTAACGGGTTTTTGCAAAAAATTTGGAGACTCGTACACTTCGCCGAATGTGTACAACATTTTCAAAAAGCTGGAACTGGTTCATGCACACTATGAAGCTAGTACTATGACGCCTCCATCACATTTAAGGCCTCTGCCTACACCAACTGCGCCAACTAAATCATCACATTCTTCTTCAAGTGCTAAAGCGGTGCACTCAGCTACACCCATCCTACCTTTTTGCAACTACTGGGGCAATCATGCCCACAAAGCTAATGAGTGCAACATTCCTTCCGAGGATTTCTTTTATGATTATTGTGAGAAAGAGGGACATCAGGAAGCTATCTGTTTTACTAAGTTCCTGGAACGAAAGCAACTCCGATTACCACAGCAAAATCTATCAGCATCTTTCATCGTCCCTCAACCAAAAGCCAAGGCACCTCAACCTTCCACTCAGTATTTGCCCACCAAGGGTAATTCCAACAAGAATGCTAAGAAGAAGGAGCACAATGCTAACAAGAAGGAGGTGCTTCAAGCCCATGCAATTCAAGCTCAGACTCTACATAATGAACTTGAATCATTGAAGGCTCAACTTGATAATCTAAAAGGCAAGTCCTCCCAACCAGCTAATCATGCCCAACCTGTACAAAGTTCAAGATCACGGGAGGGCCTTCCTAGGTCGTTCTATGGCCTCCCACACAATGCCATGGTTAGGGAGTATGTTCTTTCCATTGCACACAATTCTAGTCTCACACCAGAATTTACTACTTCTTTTTGCCTTCTTATGTCGCGGCACAAGAGGCTAATGTGGCACCCAGAGTTTTTGCCACTAGGGAGATAATTCAAACTTATGGATTCACATCTGGTTCAAGTCCTATTACCAGGGCTAAAGGAACTCGAACAGTCATGCCACAATCTTTTTGTCCTTTTAACACGGAAGAAAAACGCACCTTGTTGGCGAGAGGGGAGGAAACTACTACACCACAAGCTGTTAGGTCATCAAATTCCCATGGCCCAGGAGTACATGTACATCAAGAAAACACACAATTTTCCATTGATCAGCTTATGGAATGTCAACTTCAAATGCATGAAATGGCGCAAAAGCTTGTGAGTACACCATTGTTTAATTTTCAAGATTTGAAACTAAGCACCAGGGACATAATTGCAGTACTAAAAGATACCTTGAACACTACATCAGGTCCTCTACCAATCCCTAATCCACATGCTACAGAGGTCCTATCCAACACCTTGGAGAGACATTTGATTGGCTCACATGTTGCAAATGGCGTTCGTAATCTGGTCATTAGTTTTAGCATGGCTAAACTAGTGGGCTTCCTACTTCTGATTTTACATTCACATATCAGAAGGGAGTTAAGAACACCTCACTTGTGGATTTGTTAGTCAGCAAAGGTGTTGTGGATAGCCATTCTCTCCACAAAGTCCCTCACTCATTTTTGAAGGTGGTGCCTAGTGAGAGAACTTCCATTGCCACCGAAGTTGTCATTATCGACAATACTGGGTCAACAATCCAAGTGGCAGGACATACACCCAGAGTGGTACTTCTTAATAGAGGTGCCCAACTAGTGATTCTTAGATTTCAATTCGCCAAGAAGATGGGCATGTTTGACTCCAAACTACATAAATCTATGTGGCAGATTCACACCGCTAGTGAGAGCGTAGAGGAGGTACTTGGGGAAAGCTCGGTTTTGATTGTGCTTAACTTCAATGAAGGTACAGATTAAGAGTTTTGCTTACATGTCAGATATTTAGTCACCAATGCCACCAGTTATGATGTGCTCATTGGGCAAGAGGCCTTGTTTACACTAGGTTTCATAATTGACAACTGGTTCGAACATGTGTATTACTGAGTGGATTGGGAGACTGATCGCCACCACTTGGGATACATACCCCTTGATTTACATGGGAACCATAGTCCTATGGCTCACCATTGTATGCTCAAGGAAGCACACACCATTTCCTACATCCAACAAGCTAGCCACGAGTGGATAGAGGGAGATGAGGAGGAGAT
>Ga0116227_10005126_pt1 | contig 27948 bp, 13 predicted proteins | sample S1TSphgellanicum_FD_89693 | JGI IMG/M metagenome (GOLD analysis project Ga0116227, IMG submission 89693) | Host-associated microbial communities from peat moss isolated from Minnesota, USA - S1T2_Fb - Sphagnum magellanicum MG | ecosystem: Host-associated > Plants > Peat moss > Unclassified...
AAGTGGGTAGGTAGGTATGAAAGGGGGAAGTGGGTAGGTAGGTATGAAAGGGGGAAGTGGGTAGGTAGGTATGAAAGGGGGAAGTGGGTAGGTAGGTATGAAAGGGGGAAGTGGGTAGGTATGAAAGGTGGGAAGTGGGTAGGTATGAAAAGTGGGAAGTGGGTAGGTAGGTATGAAAGGGGGAAGTGGGTAGGTATGAAATGGGAAAGTGGGTAGGTATGAAAGGGGGAGGTGGGTAGGTATGAAAGAGGGAAGTGGGTAGGTATGAAATCTCTACTAGATGGGTACATGACACTTATTTCCCACCTCCTTAAATAATTGTCCAGACCCGTGTTTTGTAGTGTAGGGTAAAAAGCCCGAGTGAGTGGGAAGGCTTTTACTTGCCATAAAAATTGCCCCATGGCTTTTCGTAAATTTTTTTCCCATGATACTCCATAGTAGGGTTTCTTTTAAGGATTTCATGATGTAGCCATAGTGGTGATATCATCCAGAAAATAATTTAGCCAAATTTGGCTACATACTAGATATGAAAGAAGAAGAAAATAAACAGAATCCTTCTATATATTCATTCTTGGCTATCTACTGGAACTTATCCGACGATTTGAGAAAAATATTCTTCAAAATATTCTTCAATCACATTGGCAGGTGCAATATTTTTATTTTATTATAAACCCTAATTGTTGTGAAAGAATATATAAATGAATTTGATACACAATATTTTTTTAACATATGCATATATTTTTAATTTTTTTAAAATTCAAGAAAATAACTATGGGAGTGGATTAGTTCATTGATAGAAATGAGTGTGAAAAAAGGCAAATGTTAGGCTAGAGGAAAGCTAGAGGAGCTAGGGAGAACAAAAAAGGTCTCTCTTTTTTCATTGCAATTTTGTGAGCTACCTTTGGATGTTGTTCCCTTTTGCTTAGATATTTTTTAAAAATGTAGTTGGTGACATTGTTGATGTTTTACAACTCTTTGTGTTGTTGTGGGTTTCAACTATCATGACTTAGCCTTGGGCTTTTGATCAAGCAAAGGTATGAAAGGAAGAATGATTAACAAAATGTCCTAAGCTTCAAACACACTTCCACAACGTGGGAGAGTGAATTCTAACATTCGCAAGTTGTTTTCCCACCATATGGGAGTTGGAGACTCACAATGTTTCAAAGTTTTGGGGACAAAAGTACAAATAATAAACAAATTTCAAATTGAGTTTTATTTAAACCATTGAAAAGATCTTGAAATTTAGATATTGAAAATCAAGATTTGAGATTTTAATTATGGCCAAACAAATGCTTGGGAATCAAATTCATAATTTGATTTTAACCATTAAAATTGAAAAGAAAGAGTCAAATGACCTCTAAATTGAACATGAGATATAATGTTAGAAAGGTCTTTTCAAGATATATAACATTTCCCATGAAATCTTTTGAATTAAGGTTCATATATGGGAGTTGTGAACACAAAAAGTAGCAAGATTCATAACTTGAAATAATCGGGAATTTTTGGGGTTTTGTAATGTTTTGCCACTTTGATATAACCCCCATTATTAATCATAAAAACCCTTATAGGGATGAGAATTTAGTGAGCTCTTCCCAAGTCTAGATGTGATTTGTCTTATGAGTTAGGTTGCTTGTGATTTGTTCATGCATCAGTTTGGCTTGGAATTTACATTAATTGACCTTTTTCTTAGTTTGTGCATTCAACCTAGTCCCATATTCAAGCTCCCATCTCTCATTTCTTTTTTGGGAGTGATGGAATGCACCTTGGATTTGTATTTTTCTACAAAAATGAAAATTGACAAGGTTGATTACTTTCAACATTACTTTACAAACCTAGGGTTGCATCACCAACAATAACTTATTAATAGGTGCTTAATGAAAACATGATATGTATGCCAAAAGAATAAGCTCAATTTTGTAGAATTTTAAACGTTAACTTTGCAAGCTTGCAAGTATGTGAAACCTTTTGACATTTAACCTTAAAAATAAACAAGTATCAACCCATATGTGACATGGACACGTTTTCATAATTTTAGAGTTTTTTTTATTGACCTTTTAAAAAAAATTCTTTCAACATATTTTGTAAAATTACATACCTATCCAACATGCTAAAAAAGTTATTTTCTAGATGTACAAATTGTAATTCAAAACATTTAAGAATAATGTGCACTAGGAAATAGTTAGGAATATACACTTAGTAAATATTTAGAAAACTTGAAAAGGTTAAAAAAAAAAAGGGATAAAAAAATTAGTAGCAATTTAATTACAATTTACTTGTAATTACTATAAAATAGGCTAGTGAACTTTTATTTTCAAAGAATTTTACATCTTAAGACATTTTTTTTTGCCTCTCAAGTGGAAAGGTTTAAAAAAACTTTGATATTGACTTGCCCATAGCCATTTAGATTGTTTAAAATGGACAAAAAATGAGGATAATATGGTTGTCAAAAGTAAGTGGGGTTAGTGTTCGATCATAAGTCTAATTCACATTTTAAGATTCAACACATTTCATCTTCTTCATGGTTTTTTTGTGTTGTTATTTTACCTTTAGAGCTCAAGATTAATGTAAATCTTAACTTGGTGCACCCATAACATTTTATATTGATGAAAACATATAAGAAAAAAGGAAAATACAAAGTCCAAAATTAAAGGGGCATTTTCATAAAAAACACACTATGCAATTTTGACATACTTTGTGTTTTTCCTTTGCTTTTGGAACTAAAACACATAATGCAAAACTTATTTTAACGTTCTCATGATGCTTTACATCACACAAATAAATAAGAAACAAGAAAAATCCAAAAATATTGAATAATTGGTCAACGATCGATGATGGGCAACAAATTCCTCCTCTAGAATTAAATGCCTAGAACTAGTTTAGCTAAATTTGGATGTTGAACAAAATCTATTCTAATGTTTGAAACATGATAGCAAAATTGAGTTGTTGAACACCCTTCCTATGCCTTCAAACATTAGAATGAGATAAAAATGGCATTTATGCATAAAACATGTATGGAAAATTCTAATTTAACATGTAAGGCAATTATTAAAATATCTTACAAACAAACTCACCAACTATGCACATAAAACTAATTTGAAAACCCATTTCTAGTGTGTTTTGATAAAGTTGTGCAAGTGTGATGGGTGCCTCCCTCGTTCCTTCCTTGTGTCCCTAGCTATTGCCAACCTAATCTTGAAAATAATGATATCCTAAGATTTTGATCACAAGCACCATAGTGGTTGGAGAGTCACACAATAGTCACAATCTTTCATGATATGTGCACTATGTACCTTGTAACTTGCATTTCACCACTCCTTTATGTGCCCTAGCTTTTATGGCCCTAGCTCATGTGTTGCTCATGGTTTGGGTAGCTCAAAGGCCCTAAGAAAAAGTAGGCCTCTTTTCGAACCTAGTGATAGCTTGGCATCATTTTTAATAGATTATCTCGTAGTTAGGTGTTGGGTTGGCCTTGGAAGTACAATGTTATATTGATAGGTATTCATTCTTGTCATTGATGGAAGGCAAAAATTAATTTTGAATTTTTAGATCTATTACTATTATTTTGTTGTGTCTATGGACTTGTTCCATTTTATTTCATTGGTAATTTTTTTTGGTGGAAATTCTACTCTTATGAGTGTCAATAATAGACAAGAAGGGGTGTGTCACATTGTGGCCTTGCCATTTCCATTAAAAAGTATCTTTAAGGCAAAAGATAAAATCATGGAAACTCAAATATGTCACCATGCCAAAATATAATCTTCAGAAAATCCTCCCTCTAAAAGAAACCAAAATCCTTCTTCAAGATATTATTATAACTCTATTATAACTAATCTCAAGTTTCTTAAGGCAAAATATAAAATCATGGAAACTCAAATATTTCACCATGCAAAAATATAATCTTCAGAAAATCCTCCCTCTAAAAGAAACCCAAATCCTTCTTCAAGATATTATTATAACTCTGTTATAACTAATCTCAAGTTTCTTAAGGCAAAATATAAAATCATGGAAACTCAAATATTTCACCATGCAAAAATATAATCTTCAGAAAATCCTCTAAAAGAAACCAAAATTCTTCAAGATATTTATAACTCTATTATAACTAATCTCAAGTTTCTTAAGGCAAAATACAAAATCATGGAAACTCAAATATTTCACCATGCAAAAATATAATCTTCAGAAAATCCTCCCTCTAAAAGAAACCAAATTCCTTCTTCAAGATATTATTATAACTCTATTATAACTAATCTCAAGTTTCAACACAAGCCAAAATATCATCTTTCAAAAATCCTCATATAAAGATAGACTTATTATTATTATTACCTAGGGGCCTATAAAAATTCCTTAAGCTACTATACTCTTTATAATGTATCTAAACACAATATCCTTCTTGCCTTGGTATGCAAGGCCAAAAATTGACATTCATCAATTTACAATGGGTTTAGGGTTTAGGGTTTAGGGCTACTGCAATGAGTATGGATGAGAACATATCAACATTGGTGGTCAGAGTGAACCAACCAGCAGCACCCAACAGGGGCACCATGCAGGATGGATGATATTTGGACCAGGAGAAACTTTTTCATTGTATTTCTGTCCCATAGTTAACCATGGTGGTTAGCTACGTACTAACTATTCACCATCCACATGTAGTATCTACTTACTTACCTACCTAGTAGCCACCAAGTGCCCTTGCCTACATAGTAACCAGAGGTTCAAGTTCTTGTGACTTGAGTTAGCTCCTTTCTAGATGGAACCAGGACTAGCTATGGGTCGTAGGATTAGCCTTTTGTAACTAACTAGGCTCGGAGGTACTTTGAATTTGAAAAATAGTGCCAAAAACTAGAACAAGTTTTGAAATTCAAAGAACCAAAGCTCAAACCAAGTTTGATAATAAAAAATTTTAATATCAAAGTTGGGACTATAAGTTTTTTGAAAAATGAAGAATTAGACATCAATTGGCTTTACACCATATAAAGCCCGTTTACGACCTAGGTCTAGGACCTATATGCTTTGACCCTAGGGCTTTACCCTACATTTAATTGGAATATTTCTAGCCTTTTAATGTCACATAAATCCACAATCAACTAATAACCGTGAGCACACTATGCATCAATAGATGATGTGTGGACAACAAATATTTTTACATTTGTGTTTGTCTCCCATAACTAACCACAATGCTTACATATGTACCATCCAATGTTGTGCATGTATATGGTTTTTGATATACACATTGGGTAACTGTATATTGAAAATATATACATTTAAAGTGTAAGTGAATAATTTTCATTTACATTTGTATAAGTGTAAATATAAAATTGTGTAAGGTTATTTCATCTTGTGTAAAATAAGATAAGTGTAAGTGTAATTTTTTATTAAAAAGAAAAAAATAATACAATTTCACACACTATATAATACAATTTGTAAACAAATAACATGTGCGATATTGCAATTTTTTTCCCTAAAGACAATAGTTGTGAAAATGGTGTTGGTTCAACAAAGAAAGAAGGAAACAAATGGGGAAAGGGGAAAAGGGCTAAACTTGAATGGTAGGCATGAGAAAAGGACGTAAGTAAAAGAAATGAAAATGGTTAGGTATATTAAGAAATGATATTTTACAAAGCTTCTTTCATTGTAATTATATGAACTCTTCCATCCATGTTGCTACCCTTTGTTTCGAGGTCATTTGCAAGTGTAGGTGATGGTGTTGTCATTTTATAAGTCTTTGCATTGTCAAAAGTTTTAACAACAAGATGTTTTAAGTGAGCTTGTAATTAGTTATTCCTTATTCTCTTTGTCATTTTGCACTCTTTTTTCTTGTGATTTTCTTGTAACTCTTTCCATTTTAGTATATAAGAAAGGAATGTTTATGGTTTAAAGGAAAGTTTCGAACATGTTCTTTTTTTTTTGGCAAATTTTGTAAGTTTAAGAAGTAGCATCATGGTCATCTTGCAACTCCCAACATTGTTACAAGCTTCATCAATGACTTGTATTAAGGTAAGTTCTCCTTGATCATCTTGCTCTCATTGTGTTCTTGCATTGTTTGTTTTAGAAACCCATAACCACTAATAAATTTTTTGATGTGCAATACTTCAAGTTTTTTGCAAACCATAATTTTCAAGGATAGTGGACAATGCAAATAGTTGATATATTTGGACTTACCTTGACATGCAAATATATTTTCAAATTATATACATGGGCACCTTGTAAATATAAGTGTAAATCTCAAAATATACATGACATGAAATGCAAATGTTAAAAAATTTGACATGTAAATGTAAATGATTTAACTCTTACATAATTTTTCACAACATATAAAACGATTATTTACACTTACATGCACAACAATGGATGGTATCAAGCAACCATATTTACATAGATGCCACCAAATGCTTTACCAACTTATGTACTTACATTCTAACCACTTTCAATCCCTACCTATTTTCCCTATACTACTCAACCATGTACATCGGTAGTTAATAGTTACCTAGGTAAGGGGAGGTTTAGGGTTAGGTGCGGGGTTGAACAAATTGTCACCTACTACAAAATATGATTTTTCTGAAGATGATTTCGATCTATTCAAAGGATTTTCCATGGAAAATTTGGCCCAAATTCGCCATATTTTCAAATTTTATTTTATATTATTATTATTATTATTATTATTCCAAATCGCCATATTTTTATGATAAGTTCTAGTAGGTAGCCTTGGAATAACTTAGGAATTTTTTTTTCATGTTGCCCAAAATATTTGGGCACTCTGGAGAAAAATGTTTTGCAGAATGATTGAATTTTTTTGGGGGCAGTTTGGGAATGTTGCCCGATAATTTTTCATATATTATATTTGTTGAATAAGTTTCATTTGTGCTCTAAAATCTCGGGAACTTGAAAAATCCTGATTCTCCAAAAAGATTTGGGAGAAATTTTTCCCGGGATGCTGCAAAAAGTTTAAGTGGTTTTGAAAATTTTAGACTGCCCAGGAAGATTAATAAAAGTTGGAAAATATGCATTTCTGCTCAAAAATCTTGGGCACTCTGGAAAAATCCTGATACTTTAAAAATTTTATGCAGTTTGGAGGGCACATTTACCTGCAATAAAATCTCCGCCATTCAACAAGCGAATCACAGCCATTCAAAATTCTGCCAGGTCCTTACACCAGGTAAGGACCTCAAAGGGGGCCATTCTGGGAACGAGGGTGCCCCAGAAGAGCCCTGTTTGAGGTCCTTACACATGACAGCAAGGGCCTTAGAAAAAGAAATTCCAGAATTATATATTTTTTCCAGAAATTCTGTCCATCCATTTGTCAGTCTGTTCATCTACCAATAGATGGATGCCATCGTGGGGGGCGTCAAAGTCCAGATTCCCGAGATGAGCTAGCTACTACCTAGTGAAGGGTTTTTGCACCGAGGCGATCTCGACCGTCAGATAATGAATCTGACGGTCATGAATTGCTATCCGTTGTTGTCATGCTAGGGGTTAAGCTCCCGTGATTGATGATGCACGACGAAAGTGCGCAATCTGCGCCGTCAGATTCTATTTCCGACGGCTCAGATCATCGTTGGCTGCCTGGCCTCGCTCTCTCTCTCTCTCTCTCTCTTTCGCGCGCGCTCTGTGTTTGTCGCTGTGCGTCCTTCCCGGTTGTCGCGAAACAGAGGATCCGCCATCGCGGCCGACTCATTCGCGAAGGGAAAATTCGTCCGAGAAGGTGCGTCTTTCGTTTTCAAACGAGAGTCTGTTCTTTTTGCAAGGTTAAAAAGAAAAATGCAATCAAAACAAAATCTTCGAGTCGGCTTTTTCTCTTTTTTCTGTGACGGGGGTTGCAGTTTGAAAGCTTGATAATAATAGACTGCTGTAGTGGTGGTGAGTACTTATGGCTAGCTTGCAAATCTCTGCATTGTCATTCTCGATGTTATCCACATTGCCAACGCATGTTGCAGTTCTTGAGGCTCGAATGTTGAACGGATTATCCACGTTGTCAAACCCTAAGGCTTCTGTGTCTTGGGAGTAAAACTTGGCAATCACGCTTTGCTTTGCCCTGCTATGGTGGTTCAGATGCCTGTAGCAACTCTGATAAGTAGATCATCAGTATTGCAATTCTTCTTCTTCATCGTTCTCGTTGAGCAGGACAGACAATTTTACTATGGAGTCTTACAATGTGGAGTGGGTTACAAGCCCTAACCCTATACAATTGTAGAGTGTGTTACAAACTGTAAAATCCTAGACTGCCCTCGTGCGGGAATTTAATGCCTGTGAGACGTGTTTGTGCAGATGGACACATTCCTATTTACATCTGAATCTGTGAATGAGGGTCACCCCGACAAGCTCTGCGACCAGATCTCTGATGCAGTACTTGATGCCTGCCTTGAACAAGACCCTGACAGCAAGGTGGCTTGTGAGACATGCACCAAGACGAACATGGTGATGGTGTTTGGTGAGATCACCACAAAGGCACATGTTGATTATGAGAAGATAGTGAGAGACACTTGCAGGGAGATTGGCTTTGTCTCAGATGATGTTGGCCTAGATGCGGACAAATGTAAAGTGCTGATGAATCTTGAGGCCCAGAGCCCTGACATTGCACAGGGAGTCCATGGACATCTAACAAAGAAGCCTGAAGAGATTGGTGCTGGTGATCAAGGTCACATGTTTGGGTATGCTACTGATGAGACAGAGGAGCTTATGCCTTTGACTCATGTCTTGGCAACAAAGCTTGGGGCCAAGCTTACAGAAGTCAGGAAGAATGGTACCTGTGGGTGGCTGAGGCCGGATGGTAAAACCCAAGTCACTATTGAGTACCGAAATGATGTGGGTGCCATGGTTCCTATCAGAGTGCACACAGTGCTGATCTCCACACAGCATGATGAAACTGTGACTAATGATCAGATTGCCACGGATCTGAAAGAACATGTCATTAAACCTGTGATTCCTGAGAAGTACTTGGATGAGAACACTATATTCCATCTGAACCCGTCGGGTCGTTTTGTTATTGGTGGTCCCCATGGAGATGCCGGCCTGACTGGGAGAAAGATCATCATTGATACATATGGAGGCTGGGGTGCCCATGGGGGTGGTGCTTTCTCTGGCAAGGATCCAACCAAGGTGGACCGCTCGGGGGCCTATATTGTGAGGCAGGCTGCCAAGAGCATTGTGGCTGCTGGGCTTGCACGCCGCTGCATTGTGCAAGTATCTTATGCCATTGGTGTGCCAGAGCCACTTTCTGTCTTTGTAGACACATATAAGACCGGAAGGATACCTGATGCTGAAATCCTGAAGATCATCAAGGACAACTTTGACTTCCGTCCTGGGATGATCTCCATCCACTTAGATTTGAAACGGGGAGGCAACAAGAGGTTCCAGAAGACTGCTGCATATGGCCACTTTGGCCGCTCTGATCCTGATTTCACCTGGGAACAAGTGAAACCACTGAAATGGGAGAAGGCTTAACTTCTTGTTTCAAGGTTTTTTCAGAGATTTTGCAATTAGTCACTGGCAGTAGGTGTGAGGGATACTCTGACTGCTGTCACAATGTCCTACTTGCTAATTGCTTTTCCTTTCATTTTTAATGCATCTGTTCCTTACAGCAGGCAAGGCAGAAAATTCAGTTTAGACATAGTTGTAGCTCTAACACTTGATTCTCTTGTATTGTTTACTGTTTGAACAGAGGCACATTGGTTTCTCTCTCCATTCTTTAAATCTGTTAACTGCATATGTGCTCTGGTATGAATTTGGGATCCAAAGATACAGTTATTTGAAGGATAACTTTATTGGTACACCAAAAACTAATTTCACATTCTATGGAACATAATTCAAACTTCAACCAGAGCTAGAGTAAGAATGTTGAGCAAATGTTGTATTTGTGATTGATGTTCAACATTAAATTTGAGCTCTGCGGTGTTGCACACTACTAGTGACAATCTGTCCTACCCACTAGATTAGTGCTATAAATTCTAAATATGAGGTGCACTTTATGTCCTTATTCTTGATGATTGAAATTTGGAAATGTTCAATTTGTGACTACTAGACCATTTTTTTAAAAAAGAAAAGAATATTAACATAAAATTGTGAATTGTAGCTATGGTAGTGTTATTAGGATTCAACACAAGTCACATTAATAATTTGGGAAACAAGGATTTTGAACCTCAATATACACGTTGCAACTAAATTTCACTATACCATTTGTTGAGGTGGTCCTAAGTTGCAATGAACACAACACAATTTTTGTCCATTTGTTTGCACTAAAATTCAATAGCGAAATTGATCTAGAAGACTTTTCTTTTGATTATTTGGTATCCCAATCCAATAGTCATGAACCTTCTATTGAAACTATTTTAAGTAGAAAGTAGTGTCATAACTTGTTAAGCAAGCTATTAAGGCAAAAAGGTAGCAAAATATTAGTGAGGTGGTTACAAAGGGATTCAAGATAATTTCTAATTGATGTTCTCAAGTTGGATACTGAGAATGTAATTTTATGATTGAACATGGAAAATGTTTCTTACACCATTCAACTATGGCACCATATATCACCTTAAGGTTCAGGGCTTACCATATATCACCTTGGAATAGAGGTCTTCTTTACACAAGCATTAGGTCATATTACAGGCCTGTGGAAGCTAAAATACTTTGAATTTTGTTAGCTGAAATATGGTTTTCATTCAATAATCATCTAAGAATGTCAAAAGTAGCTGAAAATGGCTCTCCAACTGAAAATCATGTCAATGATCACCCTTGCACATTTGCCTCAGGTTGCAAGCTCCCAAAGATTTATAGGAAGGTTCATAGCTCATTACAATCCTTGCAGCAATTTTGGAAGAGAAAACATGATTCAAAAAATATGTATACCCATGAATGTTTTATAAGTTACATGAGGGTGTCAATTAAACTTCCTTAGAGTTCTTAAACCCACTCACCTACAAATTTGGACATAAAGCCAGATCCAATCCTAACTCAAAGACATACAACAATTCCCAATCTTTGTAACTTGACAAGCACCCGACTGGCCACATTCAATAAGGTCAATCATTCAGTACATGGAAGGTACTGGGCATTTTACATTTGCCCTCTAGTTTGCAAGATGGGTGGGTTCCATTGAAACTGTAAACCATAAACCCTCAACCAAAAGCATTGAGCGCACCATCCACTGAAAGCGTCTCATGACTTAAGGGAAGGGGTTGGAGTGCTTGCATGTAATTGGTAATTGGTTTACGGTGTTTTGACCTAGGTTTTTGCAAACTTGACATAGCCACCTATAAGGCTCTACCAGCTTGGTCTTGCAAGCAATTGGTTTCCTTTCAGTTGTGTAACAAGACACAAATTCAGGACACAAAATATTCCTACCAAGCAGTTCGTTCTATTGTGAGCTATGATCAGAATTCAAGAGATGAGGGGTGCTTGAAAAACCCAAATCTGTTGAACTGATCATGTCAACCCAAAGGTAGGAATGGAAGGTCTTACCATATCCTCAAGAAGCCCTTCATCAGTCCAACTAATATGATTTGCCTGAACTTCTTCACTCCACAAACTTGCAGGCAATCTCATCAGACCATGATGATCTTCATCTGAATCAACTAGCCCTTGACCAATAGTAGTAGTAGACTGAAGTTGTGCCTCAACAAATTTGTTGTGGTTGTTGTTGGATTGCTGTAAGGTCCCAGCTTGTGCAAACTGAACTGGAGCTGTTCTCAAGAATGGTCCCTCAACTTGAGCATTTGGTATGGTTGCATCTTCAGCGAGCTGCTGATTCTGGGTAGATTGTTGAGTATGTGGGAGAGTAATTGGGTCTACAAGTGGACCACCTCCAAACTGCGGTGAGCCGGGTGGAGGATATGCAGTACTATAAGATGGGGCTATTAATCCAAGAGTGGCTATGGAATTGCATGTATTGCTACAGGCTTCACTATATTGTGACAACGACATGGGTCTTGACAACCTCCCAACAGAATTTATGTTACAGGTATTAGTAGACTCAAGTCTTTCACCAAACAAGGGAAGATTTGAGGTTGTAAGGTTAGGAGGGTTGAAACCAGTTGGGGACATTAATAAGGGTTGCATGTATGACAGGTGACTAAAACCTCCAATGTAGGCACCAAAGGGTAGGCGACACAAGACTGGAGATTGGTGAGTGTGGGTGCCTTCGTATGTTGTTAACACCAATCCTGGATCATCTGCACATCTCTCCACTCTTTTCCGGACTGGGCAACTGTGTGTGCTGCACTTATAATAATTCCTGCACACATTTGTCATGTTTGACCAATATAAGATCGTGAATAAAATTTCATGAATTAGCATAACAAGTCCCCCCACAAAAAAGAAAATTTGATGAAGTTTGCTAACTAAGTATGAGTGACCAAACAACAGCTTCACCTTTAATAGGTAATGCTGCTATTGTCTCCTTTCAAACTTCAGAAAACCTTAACTACCGCTGCTATTTCCCTATACTTTGAAATTGTGTTTTCAGAAGATTTAAGAGCCTAAGAGCATCCCCACCGGTGCTCAGTATGTGACCTTGCAAAAATATTTATCACCCCCAAGTATAGTTACTTACTTTCTTCCAACCCCACCCATGATAAAACTAAAACTGAGACTGCAAATAGGTGGAAGATTACTAATAGCAACCCACTTGGACCAATCAAACTATCTAGCCAATCAACAGCCCTTGTTAGGCTCTGCTGGGCCTTTTATGACCCTGTGGAAAAATGCTGGGCCAAAACCTTTTTGCTGAGCCAAACTGGCATGTTTTGACTTTTCTTCATCTAATCTACATATTTGCACTACTTAGGCACACTGCAACATCAAGCTCTAGGGCAGGTAGTCAATAATAATGTCAAACAAATTTCTAGAACTTTCAGCATTGCGAGCAGTTGATTTTGAGAAAAATCGATATTCATTAAAAAAAGTTGAATTACTGCCAGAATGGGTAAAGGTATTACAGTATATTTTCAAAATTTGGTGACTTAGAAACACAACAAAGATACCAATTTGATGAATATTTTCCAAAAAAACCAAAACACTGATACCAATGATCAAATAGTTAGCAACAAGGTAAGAGCTCTTTACCTTGGATAAGGACTGCTTTTAACAGCTTTTTGACCATATTTGCGCCATTTGTAGTTATCATCCATGATATCAACATCAGTTCTAGTTTTGATGCAGTGCTTGGGCTGTTTCACTCTTTTCATGGATTTCCTTGTTTGAATTCTGGGCACAAGAGAATGACAAATCCTTTAATATTACCAAGTCACCTACCTAAACCCACCCCGCACCCTACCCCACAAGTTATAATTCTACTAATGCTGGTTAATGACAGTAAATATTGTTCCAAAAAAAAATTTCAACAACTTAAATGGATATTCTTACTATTAAATGAAATCCATGTTTAGTGTCTTGTAGTTTCTTTCTCGTTTATACATACATATATTCATATACATCTATAATTAATCTATTCCCCTTGGGGACTGGGAGGAGGGTTTTTTTCCTTCGACTTTGTGAACAATAACTATGGAAAAATGTGTCAAATTTTGTCTGCTCAAATTATGTGATTAGATCTCAATTAGATTAAGCAAACCCAATCACAAAAATGTGAAGAAATGTGTCATGATTTGTGTGCTTGATTGTGTGATTAATTAGATCTCAATTAGATTAAGCATGAAATGTAATAGATGTAAAAGAAATGTAATATCATTTGTGTGTGATTGATTGATTAATATGTGATTAGATATTATGCAAACCAATTGCAAATGTGAAAAAATCTGTGATTTGTGTGATTGATTAATATTGTGATTAGAATTAGCAATTAGATATTATGCAAACCAATTTGCAAATGTGAAAAAATCTGTGACTTGTGTGATTGATTAATGTTGTGACTAGAATAAGCAATTAGATATTATGCAATCCAATTGCAAATGTGAAAAAAATTGTGATTTGTGTGATTGATTGATGTGTGATTAGAATAAGCAATTAGATATTATGTAAACCAATTGCAAATGTGAAAAAATCCGTGATTTGTGTGATTGATTAATGTTGTGATTAGATAGACTTGATTGGATTAAGTAATTAGATCAAGAAGCCGCAAATCAATAATTACAGATGTCAAGAAATCATTGATTATGTGATTAATTATGTGATTTCCATCTTGATTAGATTAAGCAAGAATTGAATTAGCATGAGGTGGATTAGAGCAAGAATCACTTACAAGCTGGGTTGTAGTTTCTTTGGTTTGATGGCCAGCAGCAGCTTCGATCCATCTTCCTGAGCATCTCCTCCCTCGACGGATCCGACTCCATCCGGCTGCGTCGTGGTGGTATTGCCACTCTCTCCAACACCCGCGAGCTGCTGCGGCGGTTGCTGCTGCTGCTGCTGCTGCTGCTGCACTCCCATAGTGCAGCAGCAGCAGCAGCTTGGGTTCGTCGCATTACCAGAACCATCGCTGGTTATAAGTGATGATGAGCTGCACAGAGATTGATCAGAACAATTCGGAGTTGCAGATCCGGGATTAGGAGGAGTTTTCTGCAATCCTTCTCTAGCAACTTGTAGCATTTGAGATCCATGCAGTCGTGGATATTCTACGTCTGACCCGCGAGAATCCCGTAACCCTGTGATTGTTGGTCCAGCCTTAATTCTATTGTAATTATTAGCGGTTAAGGCGGCCTTTCTGATCTCATGAGCAGAAAAAGGTGCAGATGCTGCAGCAGCAGCTGCTTGTGTCATCATCATTGTCGAGTTCAGCTCGTGATTAGATTCGATCCAAGAGAGCTGGTCCTGCTGTAGGTCGACTTCAACCCTAGTAGTGATCAGGTCTTGATCGCCGAATGAAGAATTTGATCCTGCGCCAGAAGATCGAAACGGCAGCTGCAACATCGACCCTTGCCTCATGATTGGATCAGCTGCAAAAGGATCAGGAACATTTGGAGGACAGCACCTGGTGGTTCCAGCTAATTGCTGCGATGCCGACATGACTCTTGAAGGAGAAGCTCGAATTATATTGTTGGTGTTTGAAATCGATGTGCCATGACTCGTCATGATCATTGGGCGCTCTTCCGGCTGACTCATATTGTCGATCTGCATCTCTTCCGCCAAGTTTGGAAAATCTGGTGAGTACCCCCACATGCTTTCGAACCTCATGAGTTCCTCATCAGCTCTATATGATCGATCTTGCCAAAGTTTCTCGCAAGTACTGGTATGATGATCTTTGGAAAATGCAGCTGGTGAAGAAGCTCCTTGCCGCTGCGCCCCCCTTACTGACGATTCTTCCATAAGACGTACTGAAGAGGCGGAAGCATCACCGTCATGATCACCAGCACGAACTAGGGAGTTTAGAATCCTTTGCATGTTATAACTTTTCTCTAGAATATGATCAGACGGGTCACGAGGACTGTATGCAGAATCTCCCATTGTCCAGTTCTACATATGAACTCTTGCTGCAAAGTCTAGAACACTAGTACCAGTAGAAAATATGCTACTAGAGGATGAAAAACGAATTAAGCTATGTGACTTAGTAGTAGTAGTACTGATCTAGATCATGAACTCCTCGACATCATGATTCTATGCTGCTGTTAGCTTCAACAACAAGCCCATTATATCCAAAAACCCAAAAATAAAAAATAAAAATGATCGCAGTAACAATGGGTACAGCAGATCAAGACGATCCACCGCTGCAAGTGGTACTACATACCTAGTACACGTTCTAGACCGAGGAAAAACCAAACCCAACAAAATGGAAAGCTTCCGCAAATAGCTAGCAAACAAGATATAATCGACGAAGAAGCTGCAACGTCAGGAAGCTGATGATCATGTCCCAAAGTAGAAAACACTCCGAGTCGGTCTCCTGGAACTTTCAACGAATTCGGGATCTGCTTATAGTGCAGCAGCATTTTATCACAATTAGAGCGTTGCTACCGCTGCTGGCGATGATGATAATGATGAGATTTTTCTGATGTGCGAAAGAAGTTTCTTGGCAGTGCATGATCCGTGGAGAGCAGCAGCAACAGCGCGCAGAGATTCTTCGAAGGCGAGCGAGGAAGTTCCCCCGAAGTCGAGCCGCAACAGCGCAACCACGCACAAAGGGCCCCGCAAGAGACGGCCGTTCAAACGCCGCGAGTGTCGTTCACACTACACAGGAGAGGAAGAAGACAGAAGACCGCCCTTTGACTGTCTAATTGCGGCCGTGTGAACGGGGAAATTATTTTAGAATCGTCTAACTGGCTATGAGTACCGATCAGTCTTTTTTTTTTCCCCCATTTTAATGTGATGTAGCCGAGGTGGCGATTATCCAGAAGACGAATTAGCCAATTTTGGCTATTAGAATAGCTGAGTAGACATGGTGGTGAACTTTGCTTTTGGCATTCCTTTCTAAACATAAAATAAAATTTTAATAATATTTTCTTTATTTTTCTTTTGGAAAAGAAAATCTCCACAGACTGAAAAAGTTAAAACCCTTAATAATTTTCCTTTGAGTTTTATATTTTGAATTTAGCAGGCAAATTAGTAGTGTCATTATGATTAGACAGTTGTTCTGAGTTTTTTTAGTTTAAGCAAAGTATTTTTATTTTGAGAATAAAAATAATTTTCTATGCTTTACCATTTTTGGAATTATTTTTCAATTACTATAGATCTATTATGTGATAAGCAATTATTAGCCATCGTTCGGTTTCTCTATTGATAAATAAAAAGCTCATAATTCTCAAAAATATTTTTTCAATAATAAAATACTAGGTCATTTTTTTTCCAAGTTTTCATTCTTCAATGTTTGGAGATTTTGATCATTGTAATAGTAATATCTTTGAGAATCTAGGCTATTAGCAAAAATGGAAAAATAATGTAAATTCATTAGTAAAACAATTACAAGTTATTCAATTCAATCTTGTCTTGTTTTTTTAATTTTAGATTAAAAATCTTTAATCATACCGCATCAATCTCCAAACATAAACCTCGAGTCAACCAATAGTTTAATATAAATATTGACATAAGACCCACCTCGAAGGTAAAAGGGGCCAAATTTTGAGATTTCCATAAAATGAGACACAAATTTTTTGGACATTACCATTGGCTAGGACCAATTTTGACTCGGTATACTCGAGTCTTAAACCCACTAGCAACATGGTGAAGAAGTGAGGAAGTTGTGCAATGACAACACAAGTCCATGATTGTAAAGTGTCTTTGGGTGCCATGGCCAAACACAACCTCCCAAAAATGCAAAAAATCTATACAAGATGAACCTTTTAAGTCAAGCGGTGCATAGTGGAAAAAAAAAAAAAAAAAACAAAGTTAGGGTTGAGTTTTTAAAAAAAAATCTTGCTACTAAAAGTCTTCACAAATTAAACTTTTTGCTCCATATGTGCATCCTTTAAAGTGTTACCACCAAAAGTATCCAAAACACCTATAAATTAGACTTGTCAAGACCTTTAAAAAGTTCATTTGATCTTTCATGTTTTGCTTTTACAACTAAGTTGCTAACATGTTTTACATGATCAAAATAGTGGTATGGTATGAGACTCTCATCGGGATGTTTGTCGTAATGTGGTCAAATATGACATGAAGACCATGATCAAATGGATGTGATGATTATGGGATTGTGAATAAAAAATTCGGTGAAGTTGAAAGGTTATGATGAAATTCAATCAACTCGAGTGAATTTTTTTGATATTGAACAAGCTTAGGGATGTCGGGTCAATGACTTCTTCCACAAGCAAAGAATTATATCATATTGCATGGGTTGGATAAAATTGTTGAATTTTTACATATTTATAAAAAGCTCATTATTTTTGTCAAATATTGGTGGGAACCAAAAGTGTTAGATTCACTATATTGATGCATCAATACATTATTCTCTCTCACAAACAAAGAAACGTCAAAACGTGGGAATTTTTAAAAAAAATTATGTAAAGATTAACTGCAATATGCTCCAAAAATTATTTTTTCCTTCTAGTGAAAAATGACTTCCCGACAACTTGTCTTACATTTAAATCATATCTATCAAACAAACAAGTCGTGCTTTGTGTTGTATGTTTAATGCAAAGCTTTGTCACATTCAGTTGAAAGACAAGGAAGAAGAGAAGTGAGAAAAGTGATGCAAAGCCAAAATGACCACCTTACCATCTAGAGATTTGAGATCCAAGGGGTGGATGTTTGATGAACCTGGAAGGAAGGGATGGGGGGGGGGGAGGGGTGGCCCAGGAAAAAAAAAAAGAGAGAAAAGGAAAGCAAAGCCAAAATGACCCCCTTACCATCAAGGGGTTTGAGAACCAAGGGGGGGATGTTTGATGAACCTGGAAGGAAGGGAGGGGGGGGGGGGGAGTGGTGGCCCCGTAAATTAAAATATCCATCCTGAGGTAGGGGAGCTCTAGAGTTATGTACTTTTTTCTTAGCCGTAACTTCTGGCAGTTTCTTTGAGCAATTAATTTGGGCTTCCTTTTGGTCGGTGCTTGGCGACTTGCAAATTTCAGCCCATTTTCTTGTCAAGTTCTTGCGGTTTTGTGTGTAATTTCAACACACAAAAGAATCGATTCAAAAACATGAGAATAACACATGCTATGTCACTTTTCCTGCAGTTTTGCAAGCATTTTCTAGTGTTGGAAATCAGAATCTCCCTCTGGTTACTTAAAACCCCCAAAGAGCCCTGTCTGGATTGGGCTTCATGAAGCAACCGACATTTGTCTAGGTGATTACTTGACTTTTATAAACATTTTGGATCAAATCCAGGGCTGGTACCACAAAATTCCCATCTACAGGACTAAGTGGTATCTAACAACGCATCACAAACACGCTAGCCCTGCCAATAGATAACATGTTGCACATCTACCTTTTGTGTCCACACTCTGAACACCAAAACAATCTGTTCCAATCTAAGCACCTTCAACCAAAGAAACCAGTTCACCTAATGTGAAAACTGGTTCTAATACGGTAAAACTTCCAAAAGTCAGATCCAATGCAATAGTCAAAGGGACAGGGCCCAACGAATACAAAGAGTAAACATCCTTAAGTTTGGTCCAACATCAAACAACTGCCCAACACTGACATTTTACACTTCAGAGTACCACATTAAACATGAAAAATCTAAATGGGTTTAGACTAGAAGATTGGGAAAATGATGCATGCCCTGGCAAATGACATCATAACTTAGATTGAGTTTTACAACACTTAGATCAAGAAAACTCGAATCGAAGACCTTTGATAATCATACCCATGGTAATTGGCGAAGACTTTGTACCATAGTTTCTGCGCCCCTGCCATTAGCCCAGGGCAAAAATGATGATAGTTAGTTTTGGAAAATAAAAGTTTCATGCAATCAATGAGAAGGCTCAGCATGCACTCATGAGAGATCCAATTATTTTTTCTTTTTGAGGAGGGCGGGGGAAGGGATTTTTTTTCCCTTGTTCTCAATGTGTTCCCATGATGTTCCCATGGTGTTCCTACTGGCTTACCAAAGGGTTCCCCAAGTTGTTCCCCAAAATGTTCACAATAGCAGCATGTCAGATGTATCTCATATGGTTTGCCCAAAGTTCAACTCTCATGTATATGAACTGGGAAAAAGGTCGGATATAAGGGAGCACATTTGTTTCTATTTTGCAACCGGTGCTTCCATTGGGGGAGTGCTCAATGTTCCAAAATATTGATGATGGGTCAATCAATATGGTTCCTTTAAAAAAAAACCAAAAATAAAAGTAAGAAGAAGAAGAAGAAGTGAGAACACACCCATGAACTAACATGAATTAATATGAATCACACTATGTCACACATGAAGACAACATGTGTCTTACTAGTGCAGCGTCATCATATATACACTCCAATTGTCAGATCTAAGTTCAAGCTTAAGTCATAGTTTTCAGCTGCAACATTCAGACTCTTTGACTTACAGCATCAAGTCCCTTCTTAGTCCTGTAAAACAACCACTCAAATCAACTAAAGCACGTACACAGTACTCAGTGGACTGGAGTCTGGAGTCTAGTCTCTCCAGTGAAGGAAGGACCCAAGAATCAGATCTCCATTGAAGCTTAAGTAAGTCATGTAGCTTCTGCACTTAAATGGTCAGTCCCTTTGACTTTGTAGTTCTCTGCTCGCCAGTGGCAGCGTTATTTTACTGGCGAAATTTCACCAAAAAGAGAAAATTTAAAAATATCAAAGACTTGGAAAAGAAGAAGTGATTTTGGAGGTTTTACCATGTAGCCAAATTTGACTAATTTCTCTTGTGGATGATTGCCAGTGTGGGGTACATCACAAAATTGAGAAAAAGAAACCTTGCCACCAAAGGGAAGCTTTGTCCTTCAATTTTGAGGACTTGCTTGCTACTCATCTGCTCTTTAGCCTCCAAATCAAGTATTGCAGCTACTTGTGAACGGGGGCAGGAAGATCTAGTGGTTCAATCCACACATGTGACATGACACAATAAGTCGTGTATATTCTGCATGCAATGGTACTACCACACCCAAAATTGGAGAGAAGAATCTCCAATTAGTCAAAACCTGAATGCCAAGTGATCTTTTTTTTTGGGTGTCAAGAGAGGGTACAAGGTGTGGAAGAACTACTTGCTTGAGTTTTTAAGTGATTATGGTCAAGAAAGGAGATTACTTTCCACACTCACAGAATCTGGAGCTGTAACACGTCTCTTTCAACATATCATGTGTACATGCATAAGAAATACCTCTTCTAGTTATTTAGGTAGACTTATTCACAATGGTTACTACAACACTAAACTAAGGGATTGACTATTAACTTCCGTATACGGGAACACCGCAAATACAATTATGTTTGATAACACCCAATGGTTATAGCATCACTATGATCGTGGATGCCATGATGATCCATGGTTAGTAATCCTCTTCACAATTTAATAAGGTTTGATACACAAAATGAATCCTTTCAAACTGTCAGATTGCCTGCCTGACTCATTGTCCTTTGAACCATGAACAAAGACTTTTGCACATGAAGATAAATAAAGCTATTGTCAAACCCATGTTTTGATGGTATGTTGTGCTTCGGGCATCACCACTAGAAAACATAGAGAGGTATTGTCAACGAGGGTTTCATAGTGTTCGATGCATTAAACGTTTTGCCCTTATCGATAGTTCCTACAATTTGTCAAATTACAAGATTTTCCCAATGAAACTCCCAAACACCTTGGATACACACTGACAATAGTCCCCACCACCACCATCACCACCACCACAACAATAAATAATAAACAATTTCTGAAACAAAGCACATGACTGTTGGTTTGGTGGCTGTACATATCAGTAGGGTTTTTTTAGGGTTACAATGCAGATTTAGTTTTTCAAGCCCTTCAATATACTGGAGGCATATACAAGAGCCTATGGTCTAAATATGGCAAATTTGAATTATTTTTTCTCTAAATATGGCGACTTTGGGCCTTCTTTTCCCCAAAAAAATCTTGTGGACATATTTTATTGGCAAAATGTGCCAAATTCCTAAATGAGTTTGGTGGTCATTTAGGCACACACAAAGTTAAGGTGGGTTTTGTTTAGAAGCAAAATCATCAGATAGCTAGAGAACAAAACCCCGCCTTCACCAAACTCACCATATATTACAGTTATTCATAAAGTCACCCTGTCTTTGGTCCCTAGTTTGACCTTCTAATCCTTATTTCATCCCCAATTTGAGTGTATATGTAAAGTAAGTGAGCAAAAGTGCGTGCTGTTTCATGAAACAAGGTATCAAACAAGAGGATTTGCAGCATCTTATTTTGACAAAGGCTTTGATTTAATGAAAAATAATTTGAGCACCAGTCACACCGCAGCGAAGCCCAAAAAAACTGAGGGTGAAACTTCCATGAGGACTAATTTGGGTGGCAAAACTGCTTTGAACTTTGGTTGCATGTTTTATTTTATTATTTCCAGCGTACCATTTTCATCCTGACTTCTCAATTTCATCCTCAGTTTTGGCAAAACTGGAACCCAGTAGCACCAGTTTGGTGTAAATTACAGATATTGTTATTGTAACATTGTTTTGTGTGTATAGCCACTAAAAGTGTCCTAAACTTTACTTAAAAGCCTTTTTTTTCATTGGCATAATTTCACCAAAAAAAGAGCTTTAAAATAAATAATTAAAAAATGTAGTGTATTTTGAGGGTTTCAATAGCCAGAAATGGCCTAAAAAAGAATAAAAACCACCAGATTTTCCACAGTTAGTTTTAAGGAAGTAGCAAGAAGCATAGAAGGATGATTGCATAAAGATTTTTTGCTTCACATTTGGTATATAGCCAGATTTTGGCTAAATCTTCCTAGGGATGATTGCCTTCCTATGGAAAATTTTATCCTCTTGCAACATGAAAACAACTGAGTAAATCCAAATTATATATATATATATATATATATATATTTGTTTATCTCATATATGTGTCAAAATAAGTGCCCCAATTGTATGGTCCTGCCATTAGCCGGCTTATGGATGATCATCACTTTGGTTAGTTAAATCACAAAATTGGAAAAAAAATAATTGGTTTACGGGAAAATAAACACAGGCAATATACAAAAAAAAATTGCAAAATTGTTCCAATTTTTTTTGTGCCATTTTATCTCAAAATATTTATGAAATTGTAATAAAGTATATTATTTTTTTGGTCAAATAGTGGAGATGTCCAAGGTTTTTTTATTAAATTTTGTGATATAACAAAAAATTGGCTAATTTTCTGCAAATTTAGAAAATTTAGTTGAATCTACTAGAAATAATAATAATAATAATAATAATAATAATAATAAATTGAAAATTTTCCCAATATTTTGGTGGAGAAAACAACAAATTTGAATTTGAACAAAAATATTGGAGATGTCACTTGAAGAATTATATGAGAAAGGTTTCCCATGTTCCCAAGATTTGAATGTTCCCAATGCATTGCCCCGGCCCAACTCCCCATCCCAAAATCTTCTTCAGAATTGTTTCTAGTAATGTTCACCAGAGCACATGAGAAGAGTACTTAACAAAGTTAGGGTTTTAGTTAGTGATCAAGCACTGTGACCAAAGTGGTGCACTCATACATTAAGAGTTGCAAGGTGTGGTTATTCAGTGTTTCTCTCACCGCATCATGCCTCAATTCACATCTTTGGTTTGGTTGTACATTCATTGGCTAACATGCTTTGTCAATTATGAATCTACAGCCCTTTACACAATCATTGGAAAGAATCGATTGGCTCCAGAAGGTGAACAACATTGCTTTTGGTTCTTCTATTGAACTCATGTTAAGTTGCCAATTATTAGATTTCTGAGAATCTGAAACAACACCTTTCTCTGTTTAAATTTTTCTGTAGGTGAAGGATTTGCCATGTGGAACAAAGGATGGAGTTTCTTGACATGAGTGGAACAGCAGCTCCGACAACAAGGGCTGCTTTCTCTCTCTATGTTGTGATGTTGGTTTGGTTTTGTGAGTCTGACTTTAGCTTTGATGTTTGGAAGAACTATAGGTTCTTTTGCATGTGAATCTTTCCGTCATCCTTGTTGTTTTTTGAAATTATAAGGGCTGACGTGGTGGCATTTGTGAAGCCACCAACTGATCACTCTATGAAATCTACCTCAAACTTTGATTTGAAAAGGGAACAGATTGGCAAGAGTGGAATTTCAGTACCTTGGTTGGTTGCAGGTAGCCCTGTCAACAATGGTCACCCATGCTGCAAGCTTTCTTGTGTGGAGACCTATTTCGGTACAATGAGCCTACTTGGTGATGATCAATGTTACAACAAGTCCATCAACCACAAATCTCACAAAAAAATTCTGCCACAACAAAGCACATTCCTACGCGTGCACACACACACACACACAAGAGAGAGAGACATGCTGCAAGAATGGAAAGCTTGATATAAATCACAAGTACAAATTGACTCTCACAGATCCCCAAACCTGACATGAAGTGTATCCCCATCATGGCAACAAAAGATTGTGCTTTTTGCAGCAAATATCCACATCAAAGAGATCACACATACTACTGCAGAGAAGTACTATCCAGATCATTCAGTGAGCTGCAGATCAACCTCAAATGACAAGATCATAGCCCAGACCAGGCTTGTTTATTGATTGCAGCTAAACAACTCAACAGCCCAAAGTGAATTGATGACTAGAAGTCAGGTTTAGAGTATCAGAAGAAATATGTCAGACACCCTTAGATCAAAGGCTGCTCAGAAGAAAAAGCTATTGATTCATGTGCAACAGTGGATGCGTACAGATTATCTGGTGAACAAGATAAACATCAGCAAGTAATTCTAGAAAGAGGCTTCAGAAGCCCTTTCTCTTCCAATGTCCCCATTGTCTAAAGTACCTGGATTGGGTCCCCCAAAAATCTATAGCTTGGATCTTTGCATCTATGAACCTATACGCAATCTCTGCAAAATGTTACAATGTGACTTGCTATTTCAAAGCTACAATTGTCATGTAAGGAAATGCCCTAATCATGTACAGCAGCTGGTTAGGTGTTTATCATGTAGCTTGGACCCTCCCAGCTGAGAGAATAAGGTCATGACCCTAAGAAATTAAATTATACATATTTTACACTTAAGAGTTGCTCTTCCAGAAGCCTCATACTTGATCCACGAGATTCACAATTGAGCACTGAATGAAGTAGGCTTTGACCTCTTGTACCTGTTTCGTTTATGAAGCAAGAATTTGACAGAAGGCACCTTGTGAGATATAGACTTCCATACCATGTTAACAGCATCATCTGGTTGTGTTGGGTGCTGGTATCTGAAATGAAGATCCACTTGGTGCAATCTGTTCCACATTTTAGTCCACTCGGTCCTATGAACACTTCTCAACAGTTCCACCACAAAGCCCTTTTGAACAGCATCTGTGGACTTCACAAAGAGGCAAAACTCAGTGTAATCCAGTTGTTCTTCAAATGGTAGCTCAATCTTGTCACTGATAACCACAGGGACACAGTGGCTGGCAATAGCATCAAACAGATGGTTCGAAGAAGGCGTATCTCCAGCCAAGTGAAGACAGAACTTGGATGATCGCATGCCTTGCATTGCACTGTGGAACCCATCACTTTGCCTATCGACTGCTTCAAAGTGGACACCAGGTTCTTCTTTTAAAATCTCATAAAGCTTTTGCTGGATGATGCCTCCCTGAAGACATCCAAATCCTTCAATTAAATACCATGAGGATGCCCCTCTTGTTCTCTCTCTCTCTCTCTTCCAAAGGCAGACACAATTTCAGAGCTAGCTTGTTGGCAGGCCACCTCCATAAGGATCCAACTAGAGCAACAAGCATGACATCAAGGTCACATTGAATGTCTGTTTCTGATACCACAGCTCCCTTCAGCTGACTTGCCTCATGACCTCTTCAAGATCAAGCCCTGACTGTATCCTGGCCTGGCCTAGAGTACTACTCTGGATAGATCATGAAAGGCTAGTTCTCTCATCACACAGTAAAAGTCTTGAAAGCAATTTGTCACAGTTCAAAAATTCAGAGGACTGTACTAGTTCATGGAAGGATGCAAAACATGTTCTGGTAACTGTGTTTTGGTGATAGGATCAGGTGACACATTGTTCCAATGGGCAGACAACAAGCATCATGACTGTGCATCATGCAAAAAGATGGGTTGTAAGTTTGATCTCCTGTTGTGTGCTAGATTGAAAATGTTAGAGAGATGAGTTGAATCCTGGTGAAGCACCAACTTGCAACCCTAATTTAGCTGCTCAACTTGCTCAAGGAGCAAGTAGGCCACATTTTTCAGATTTGGTAGACAATAAGCATCATGATTGCATCACGCAAGTGGATTGTAAGTTTGATCTCTTTGTTGTGAGCGAGCTTGAAAATGTTGGAGAGATGAGTTGAATCCTGGTAAGACAGCAGCTTGCAACCCTAATTTAGCTGCTAGACTTGCTCAAGAAGGAAATAGGCCACATGGTTCCAATTGGCAGAATCATAATTGCATCATGCAGATGGGTTCTAAGTTTGATCTCTTGTTGTGAGCTAGCTTGAAAATGTTGGAGGGATCAGTTGACACTCCTGGTGAGGCACCAGCAGCTTGCAACCCTAATTTAGCTGCTAGACTTGCTCAAGGAGCTCAAATAGGAGGAGATTCCTACTCCTATTCTTGAGGGGTAGGGGTTCTGAAGGACCCACAGTCGTCATCATCTATGCTTGAAAGCTCAGAAAAGAAAATGAGCATCTGAGAGTTCTTTTGGATAGTTTTAGAGAAATCGTTTTGGGTGGTTGTTGTGCAGAAGACTTGCCTCTTTTGTGACGAGAGCACCCTGGAAGAAGAGAAGAGTGGTGCGATCGTGGAAGGAAGTGTTGCGATCATGGTCCTGGTATGAAGGAAAGACATGCTTGTATGGAGCTACGACGTCTCTGTTGATGATATTGGCAACATGATGGACGGGAGACTCATAGCGACTAAAATCAGCGACGACAAACATGACAGAGTGTAAAGCATCGCTGCGGATGACATGCTGCATGCTGTTGGGATGGTGAGCAACGATCACATGGTCCGAACCTCCAGAAGCCTGCCATGCCGGCTGCATCTTCAAGTACCTCACCAGCTTTTGCTGCAGCTCTAGGTCCCTATTATTCTGCTGCTTCTGAAGCTCCCGGGGCTTGGCTCCTACAGAAGAGTATCGATTGTAGCTCAACGACGCAAAGAAGGGCACGAACACAACATCCGCTGATTGCCAGTCTGCCACCCGGAATGCTGTGCATGGAGTCCGACGATCTGGCATGTTGGACGTGAGAACATCATTGGTGAGCCAGAACTCAGCGCTATGTCGCTGGTAAACTTGCCCACCAGGATACAAAGGAATGTCCGATGCATTGTGAGGAAAATTTGCATATCCAGCAGGTCGTGAGGATGTGATCATTCCATAGTGGAATTCCGATGGCAAATCGTACATAAAGATGAGGAGCTCAGCAGAACTTGCATCGCATCCGGGCGGGGGCGACCCTTGACGAAGAAGCTTATAACCCGGATCTGAATAAGGAAGGTACTCATTGGTACTCACCATAGCTGCAAATCTTTCTTCTTCCAGAAACAGCACAGGAGGAGGAGGACCCGCAGTGCTGCTGGTGGTGCTGCTGCTTCTTCCCAAGGCCGACGACATCTCGTGAGCAAACATCAAAAAGCCTGACAAAGCGAAGATCGAGAGCAGGGAGACAAGTGCAAGAACATGTTGTGGAACCCTGGGCCGCACAGAAGAAGAACCTGGCATCGTATTCTTCTTCTGCAACGGCACCCGTCCCTCTACAACGCATTGCCAATTGCTAGTGGATCAAAATATCTCTCAGAGAGAGCGAGCTTTTTGTCTCTCCCTCTTTCTCTCGATCGCGAGCCTCGCGACGCAACGCTACAATGGAGAAGGGGACAGAGGTCGTTGCTGTCGCAAAGAAATTGAGAGAAACTGGGCGTTTCCGGGAGTCCTTAGAGACTCTCCTCCAGAGCGTCCTGAGAGAGAGTGCAATTCTAAATTAGGGATTTTTTATATTTTAGCCAAATCTGGCAATATTCAAATATGAAAGTAGAAAATCTAGCAGTCTAGATTTTGGTCACAAAAGTCAATGAAAAAAAAGCCAAAAACAAAAATAAATAAATAAATAAAAATGACAAAAAAATCTTTTTAAATCACCACATTTTTATACATGGTTATATCAAGCACATAACCAAAAAAGCATAAAAAGAATATTTTAAATATTTTCCTATCATAATTTCTTAATAATCAAATTTGGCTAAATTGGTTTATGGATGATTGCCACCTTGACTACATTACAAAATTGAAAAAAAAATTAAAAAATACTCATTGGAATGAGCTTTTGTGAAATTGGATGCTTTTTTTGTTGGCCTAATTTCAAACCCCCCCTTTTTCTTTTTCTTTTTCTTTTTCTTTTCTTTTTTAATGTGGGACATGAGTTGGGAAAGCTTTATAGGAGGAGAAAAGACCAAAAAAAAAAAAAAAAACATCCAAAAATTAATTTAAAACATACAAGGTTTTTTTTAATTAATTAATTATTTAATTAATTTTTTTTATT
>Ga0116227_10005127_pt1 | contig 27948 bp, 25 predicted proteins | sample S1TSphgellanicum_FD_89693 | JGI IMG/M metagenome (GOLD analysis project Ga0116227, IMG submission 89693) | Host-associated microbial communities from peat moss isolated from Minnesota, USA - S1T2_Fb - Sphagnum magellanicum MG | ecosystem: Host-associated > Plants > Peat moss > Unclassified...
AAAAAAAAAAAAAGGAAAACAAGGGGTGTGTCACACTGTGACCTTGCCATCTAAATTAAAAAAGTATCGTAAGGCAAAAGAAGAATTACGAAAACTCAAATATTATTTCACCATGCAAAAATATATAATCTTCAAAAAAAAAAATCCTCTAAAAGAAACCAAAAAATCCTTAAAGATATTATTATAACTCTATAGCTAATCTCAAGTTTCAACACAATTTAGCCAAAATATCATCTTTCAAAAATGCCTCATATAATTAAATAGACCTATTATTATTATTATTATTATGTACCTAGGGGCCTATGAAAAATACCTGAAGCTACTATAACTCTATAATGAATCTGAACACAATATCCTTGCCTTTGCAAAGAGATTTGCCCAACAAATTTGCAAAGGCAAAGGTACAATTTGTTGGGCTTGCCTTTGCAATTTGATGGCTTTGCCCAACAAATTGTACCTTGTATAGTCTCTGATGTGCTCTGGTGCACTCTCAAGTCTTTGCTAGGTTTTGCTCTTTGGAGTCTCGGCTCTCTGGGATTGTGGGTTGTTGCCACAGCAGCTTCTCATTTTACAAAGTAAGAGAAGAGTTTAGGGCCCCAAAAACAAAAAACGAAAAAAACAAAAACCCCAGAAACACAAGAAGAAGAAGAAGAAGAAGAAGAGGAGAAGAAGACCGTTTGGCTTGCTTGCTGTTTGCACATGTGGGAAAAGTCATGACAAAAATTTCTGGTGTGGTTGGTTGCTTCTGCATCAGATCCGAATGCCCAACAGCCATCAGATCCGAATACCCAACAGCCAGCCAGCCAGCCAGCAAGCTAGCAAGCAAACAAAGCAGCAGCAGCAGCAGCAGAAAGCCAGATGATCACATGTGTCTGGAGCTTGCTGGTACCCGACCTAGTGATGCTCGTCGTCGTTCGTCATAGTAACTTCCATTTTCATCAACTGTCATCAATCAGACATATGGCTGGCTGTGTCAGTGACTGTTGCTTTGTGGCACAGTTGTTGTTGTTGCTGCTGCTGCGGAATTTATTATGATTCTTTTCTCTCTTTTGTTTGCCTGCTCTTCTTGTATGTACTTTGTTTTCCTCTTCCTTCTTTTGCTGGGTGTTGTCACTTGTGTCGTCGTCGTCTGGAATCTCTCTACCTCCCCCCTCCTCCTTACATATCCCTGCCAGCAGCCAGCATCTTTTGAAAATTCCAACTGTGAACAGCTGACCATGTTTTCCTCCATTACTACGCTGCCTTTCGGAGATTCTTGCAGTCGCTGGCTGGCTGGTTGGCTGGCTGGCTGGCTAAGTAGCTGGTTCTTTGCACTTGTCGTGGTGGTCCCCATGAATGGATGAATCTCACCCCGAAACTCACAAGAGTTACTACGATTCCGGTCTGCCGTTTTCGAGATCCAGATCGTGAATTGATCGTTGTGGGTTGTTGCGGATCTTCACTAGAAGAAGAAAAAAGAAGAAAGAAAAGAAAAATTGTCGCTCGGGTACCGTACTTCCTTGCTTGCCACATGGAACTTCACACCCAGAGACATGGGTCCTTTGTACTTTCCTCTACATGCGTTGCTGCTGCATCTCAGAATTCAAGGAACAGGGAAAAAACAAGAAGAAGAAGAAGAAGAAGAAGAAGCAGAGACGAAGAAGTGAAGCAGAAGAGAAGAAGATGAAGTTACGGAGATTGCAGAGAAAAACGGCACTCATTGCACTGTTTTCTATTACCTAGAGTGTTTTTCTCTTTTTTTTTTGTGTGTTGTTCCGTGCGCTTTGCGGCTTCTGAGCTGTTTCTGGTGGAAGCTACCACTGTTGCTTTTGGAACTTGTTGGGCAATGGCTGTGCATTTTCCCAGCTTCCGAGCTTTGCAGTCAAACCCAATGTGTGAGAATGTAGCAAACTTGACAACAGCAACAGGAGGAGCAGCTTCCTCTTTTCTCTCGACTTATTAGTCTCATACGGTGTGCAGCAAGCAGCATTTGCTCTCACATACTCTCTCTCTCTCTCTCTCTCTCTCTCTCTCTCTCTCGTAGAGATACTTCTTTGATAGAAGAAGCTCCATCGCGGAGGACATGGCTTTCATGCTGGAAGCAGCGGTGAGCATTGGGTCCGAGATGATCGATGTCACCGATTCTCATGCCAGTACCAGCAGCAGCAGCAGTGGCTGCAGCTTCTCGCGGAGCAGTAGTACAGATCAGGCAGCAGGTGTGCACAGATGCGTGGCCGTATTGCAGGGCTACGAAGGCAATGTGATGTCCTTGGCACTTGCAGGCGACGACATGATGCTTTACTCTGGATCAGATCGCGGGGACATCCGAGCTTGGGAGCATCCTGGATACGGGAAAAATGCTAAGCGGTTTGGGTGTGGGGAAGGATCGGTGAAGTCTCTGGTAGTTGTGGGCAACAAACTGATCAGTGCTCATCAGGATTGCAAGATCAGGGTTTGGAGAAGATCCAAGACGCGAGACAAACTTCTCAGGCTTGTCACCTCTGTGCCATCCCTGAAAGACTACCTCGTCAACTTCTTGCCACCCAACAACAACTATGTTCAGGTCAGTGCACTGCTGCAGCAGCACCTTCTCATGAAGAAACTCTGTTCAAGGTTCCTCAGCAATGTGCAAAGCTATCAGACTTGAGAGAAAGAAAGGCAAAAATCAACAACAAGAGTTCTTCAAGAAGAAGGGATTTCTCAACAAGCAGGCATGATGATGGGTCGAGTCTTGTTGTTGTTGTTGGTCATGCAGGTGTGGAGGCACAAGAAAGCTTTGTGGATAGACCATCATGACACCATCTCTGTCTTGGCAGCAGGCACAGATGTTCTCTACTCAGGATCATGGGACAAGACCATCAAGGTCTGGCGACTCTCTGATTTCAAGTGTCTGGAATCTGTCACCTCACACATCGATGCAGTCAATGCTCTTGCAATTGATGAGAAACAGGGATTCCTTTACAGTGGTTCAGCAGACACAACAATCAAAGTCTGGGAAAGGTCGATGCAGGCTCAGCATTCTACTAGGACTACTATGCAGAAGAAACCACAAGCAGCAGCAATAATGCATCATACCCTAATTGCCACTCTTGAAGCAGCCCAAAAATCTCCAGTCAATGCATTAGCTCTCAGTCCTGATGGCTCAATCTTGTACTCAGGATTGAGCAACAAAACCATTGCAGTTTGGAAGAAGCAGCATGGTGGCGGTGGCGGTGATGGCAATGATGATGATGAGCTTAGAGGTAAACAACATCATCATATGGTTCCTGCAGGTTTACTCAAAGGTCATTGCCTTGCAGTTCTGTGCTTGAGCACCATTGCTGATTTGTTGATAAGTGGGTCGGCTGATAAGACAGTTCGAGTATGGAGAAGAAGCAGGGGAAAAGACGCACTCCATTCCTGTGTATCTGTGATGCAAGGCCACAAGGGACCTGTGAAATCACTGTGCACCAGTAATTGTAGTAGCAGTAGTAGTAGTGTGTCTGCTGCAACAACAAGAATGGGGTTTTTGGTTTACAGTGGGAGCATGGATTGTGATGTGCGGGTATGGTGGGTCCCTAAGCAAGATAGAGAAGAAGAAAGCTTTTCTGATGATGATGATGGCAGCTTTCAAGAAAGCCCTCCTCCTCCTCCTCAGCTTGTCAGATGGAACCTCCTCTCTCCAACATCATGATGATGAGCAGCCTACCATGATCATCCTCCTCCCTTTGAAGCAGTTTTCTCCAGTCATATGAATGACAGCAATCCAAGGAATGAAAAATTAGGCACTTGCTGCTGAAACAACAAGAAGTGCTCTAGACTACAAATTCTTCAGAGAAAAACTGATCTCAAGATTTGATGAGAATTCTTTCTTCTGCACTGATTGTTGCAGAATTTTGTATTATTACTGCAGGTTTTGTTGCATAGTTTTTTTTGTAGATTTGATTTGATGTTCATAACATCATCTCTCATTTTTTCTCCACTGGATTCAACCAGTTGTAAAATGCTTTAGCTAACACATGTCGATCAACATGGAGTCATCAGTCTGTCTTCTTGATTGATCTAATCTCTTGATAATGGAGAGCAAAAAAGTTTGGCACATATGGTGAGAGGTTGCACAGTTTTGTTGTTGCTTGAATCCAAAATTCCCAATGCTGCTACTGCTGCTGCTCCTGTCATGGAGATTTGTTCTTGCTAGGGTTTTGCACAGCTTGTTGCTAGAATGAAATTCCTGTTACTGCTGCTGCTGTCATGGAGATTTGCGCAAGCAGCCAATAGTTTTTCCAAGCAAAAATCACTGACTTCAGTGGGGTTTCTCTTCAAGCAAGAGCAAACCTTTCATCATCATCATCATCATCATCATCTCTTTTGAAGGAATTTTCTCGACTACTTCAACCAAGAGCCAACAACCTCTTCTCATCCATCATGATCTCTTTCACAGGAATTTTCTCCACTTCTTGAGTGCAATCCTTTCAATTGCAACTCTCCTTGATTGACCTTGAACTGTTTTGTCTGTAGACTCTAGCAACAACAAAAACGACGACCACAGTTCTTTTGTTTGTCTCTCCCACGTGATGGCTTTCTATATAAAGATACTTACATGAAAAGGGTTTTAAGAACATTGCCATATGTTCAGCATGGTGAAGTAGGAATTCACAATAGTAAGTGTATCGTATGAAGTTGGTCACCACAATTGTCTTGTTTCTTGATACTCCAAGGAAGCCCTCTCTCTTATGTGATATCCATGCATATGGAGGTTCTTGGAGCCCACTGGGATTCCTGGTGCGTAAAGCAGGTGCTGGAGTGTGAAGCACTTTGTGTGTATGTGTCATCACGAGAGCTCTAAGTTGTGTGTGAGTGTGATTTGTGGCTATTACATTCTTCTTGTTATATCTTCGTGTACAAGTAAGTGTACAAGATGTTACATTGCAATTATTGTTTTCAGTTCTATTTGTTTCAAGGTATTGTGCCTAGAGTATTTGTGTGAGCCAAGTTGTGATACTTGTGAGAAGTCGAGTTGTTGTACTTGAGTGAGCTTTTTATGGGCATCGTGTTGTGCCAAGTCATCATGTTTGTGTCATTTCTTTGGGTTTTTTTCGGTCAATGTCGTTGTCCAAAATACCCATACTTGGTAGCCATGGCAGATGCCCAAGACACTTTAGGCAATATCAAGAGCTTCTTATGGCAAAATTTTCACATGTGGCAATTCTAGATGAGAGCTCTATTTCTTGGAAAGAAGCTAATGTACATGGTAGATGGCACAACTCCAAAGCCTCCATCATATGTCATAATAGGTCTTGTCACATGAGTCAAGGATAGTGAAACAAAATTCTTCTTTGTGTCAAGCTATGGAAGAGAAGATTTAATGTATATTGTGAGCTATTAGACCTCCAAGGCAATTTTGGACAAGCTATAAAAGAAGTAAGTGGTCAACAATCACATAGGTCCATAAATCACATTTAGCAACATTTCTTTGACATCACCATACATGAAGGTGAAAGTGTTGCTAATTTCTTGATAAAGATCAAGGAAGTCAAAAGTGAGCTCACCAATCTTGGAGACAATATTTTTAGTGATAACATTGTCATGGCCAAGGTTTTGAATTAGTTGTTAGTGATGTTATGGGCCGATTCACTCATTTTAGGAGAACATTCCTAGCATTGAACAAACCATGACGAGGAGGTTGATTGGAAAAGAAACCAAGATGAATGATGTTGAACATTGAATGGTTAGTTGGGGTGGAGGAACCACAATAGATGTCACCACATTCAAATCCATGAGTGGCTTCCCATTTGAAAAATCGTTGTTTACCATATAGCAAGGTGAGCAATGCAAGAAGGAAATAGTTGAACAAAAAGGAAACCACCACCTATTGGAATTGTGGAAAGACATGCCATTGGACCAAAAAATGCCTAGAGGAGAAGAAGATTCGTTAGAAGGAAGAAGAGACTGAGTTTGCAACTAGGGGAAAGATTCATTGAACCTTCATGGCTTTGACCCTTGGCTCTTGCTTAGGCAACTAGTCCATGGACAATTGTGCTTATTAATTTATCCAATCTTAATTGGAGAAAAATAACCAATATAAAGGATTGGAGGAGTGATATTGTATGCCTCTAGGGCATACGTGACATAGTTTTTAGAACATGGATTGACAACAAGGAGATGATATGCACTTTCCATCATTCATGCTTGCAACTTTGATAGAAACTAGTTTCAATAGCTTGAGGAGTCCAAAGGTGAATAGATGTTTTCCATACCAAGGGCAAGTGTTAATTATGGATTCGAAGTGAGGTGGTAATAAAAGATGTCAAACAATATGGCATATATAGATTATTTGTGACCATAGATCCATCATCATACTTTAACAACTAGAATGCATTTTTTGCTAACATCATCAAAGTCCAAAGTAAAAGGGAAGTCATTCAAAGTCTTGATATTTGGCACAAATGTTTGGTCATGTGCATCACCATATGATCCAAAAAATGGAAAACAAAGACATTATTGATGGCAATTGATGATCAATGGGAGAAGAATGAATTCACCTTTCTATGTCAATTATGCTTATAGAAAGAATTACATAACAATGTTAATCTTTTAAGGAATGCCAAAAAAATCTCACAATTTTGTGTCCTATTTATATTCATTTATTAGTCATGTTTCATCACACACATAGATAGAGTTAATGACATTAATGCTTCTAGATATGTGATGTTTTAAGTTATTATATTGTTTAATATTGATGGGTATCAAAATATAAGATTTAAATAAGGAGTGCCTCATTTTCATCTCGAGTGATACACCGTAAAGGATTTTGACCTAGATAGTATTTCCCATGGAAGGATCATCAAGAAAAGATCATTTAGAGATCAATGAATTGGTTCATTGTGATATTTGTGAACCTATCAACACACCCACTAATGGTGGGAATCAAATATTTTCCTTTGTTCAAGGATAATCATTCAAGTTGTCATTTATTCTATTAAAGAGAAGTCAATTATTTGAGTTCTTACAAAATTTCTTTGGGTAGATGTTGAGGGAAATTGGAAAGACCATCAAAATCCTCAAGTTTGACAAAGGGAATGAATTTTGCAATGAGAATTATCAAAACAAATTGGACAAGAAGAATATCAAGTGTGTGAATTAACTTATGCTTACATTCCTAAGCAAAATGGAGTAGCTAAATTTAGAAATGAGATCACATAATTTTTTATTTGAAAAGAACCATGATATATGCTACCAATGTTTATCCCAAGTTTTCAAGAGAAATAATTCATACCGCAATGTACATGCTCAAGAAAACTAGTAGTTATATGCTTGGTTTGATAACCACATATCAAATGTGGTACAAGGTAAAGCCTTTAGTTCCCCATGTTCACATTATAAATTAAATTTTTTTTGTCCATATCTTTGGATAACTCAAAAATAAGCTAGATAAAAATAAACACCGCATCATCATTGGTTATAATGAACAAAATTTTCATTATTAATAAAAATTAAATTATAAAAATTCTCATTATCATTTTTTGACCAAGTTCATGCACCCATAACTTTGTCAAGTGGTAGCAAGGGTAAAAAACCTTTTGATTCTTGATTTTGCAACATAATGCAAATTCAAGGTGTGTTCCCTTGCTCCCACAAAGAAACAAGGTGTAGGATCTAATATGTGATGGGACTAGAACAAATTCATAAATAAGAGTCTAAGGTGAAGTCAATCTACACAAAGCAAGAAAGAAGGAAGTTAATGTAAATTGAAATCAAAATGGTGCACAAATAAACCATGAGTAACTCAACTCACAAGACACATCATGGCCTAAACTTGGGAGGAATTCATCACTGTCCTCTTTATAATATACTCTATGATTAATATCAAGGGTTATATCAAAGTGACAAAAAGTCCTAAGACTCCTTTGCATATTGCACATTTCAATTGAAGGTTTTTTTTACCTTTTTTGGTGTTTTTGTGGTAAAAAACTACCAATTTAATTAGTTTGATTTACATACATTCTTTTGGCCATAACTTGAACTTTAAATATCCAAATGGAAAATATGAACCCATTTTCATTATTTTCACTTGAAGACCTCTCCAATGGTTTAAAGAATATTTGATTTGAACACCATTTGTTATTTACACTTTTGTTCCAAAAATTCAAACCTCAACTTTCAAAGTCAAAAAAAATCACCTTGGAATGTTGGGATTCGTTCTCATACACTTGTAGGAATGTGTTTGAATCCTTGGACATTTTCTTCTCTTGTTCCCCCTTTAGAACCTTAGTCTTGGTTATAAGCCCAAGGCCGAAAGTATGACATAAAACATACCACCTTTGGGACAACTAATCCCAATATTTTTTGATGAGTTCAACATGAAGGTAATGACAAATATGAAGTGCCCCCAACAATGTCATTGTCCACATAAGCCACTTCTTTTGATGTACCAATTGCAAGAATGTAACATTTAGTGGGAATTGCACTACTAGTAATGAAAGGAATGTTGCCACATGTTGTGGGAAATGTGCAACCATCTATGGAAATAGTGGTGGCAACCCCTAAAAGCTTAGACTAAATTATTCTACATGTGGCACCATTAATCCCAAAGACATGATAATGAGCCTAGTTTGACCAATTTTACATCATGGGACAAATGTCTTTCTAGTGACCAACAAGGAAATTCATGTTCTTGAAATCGATCTAGCCATTGACATTACCATGCAACCCATGCAAAAACATGTAATCATTAGTAAGTGATGTTCAAAAAAGATGTGAAACAAGACCCAAAAGCCCACATACTTGTTTCAAAAATTGGGTCATTCCAATTGGAAAGAGGAACTATATATGAAAGACACAATTGGGAAAAAAGAGGGCAAACCCATCCTTGGGTTGTACCACTTGGAACATTGCACCCCAAATTTTTGAAACCCATTCAACTTCAAAACAACATGAGACTCATTTAAAGAAGACTTCATTTCAAATTTTATATCACAAGACTACCCAAATCATGTAATTTGAAACTTCAATTGGCTTTACAAAATTTTAATTTTAGTATTTGAAATGAATGGTCAAGGAAAATGTTTCAAGAAAGTAACACTTTAGGTTCCTTTGTTCATGAACACAAAAGGAACATGTTTTAAGAAAGAAATTAATGATTTTCAATTAAATTTTTAAGAACGCTTGAGATGGTCCTTTTATTTGATTAGATAGTGAATTAAAATAATCATAAAGTTTTGAGCAATTTTCAAAGGTTAGGACCAAGAAATCTTGAAGGGCAATTTCATTCACAAATTTGTAATACTTTTCAATTTTTTTTGTTTCAATCAACAATTTGAACAATACCATAATGATTATAATTAACAATTTTTTTTACAATGGTGCAATTTGACATTTAATCATAAGGGGTTAGGAATTTCAAGAACACATGTGAGGGACATTTTCAAAACACAAATCTCTTACTTGTGTAGCCTATGTACATGTTTACAAATTTTCCATAACGTATACATATGTGGGGAAATCAAAGCCCATTTGATGCAATCAATAGTTAAAATCACAAATTTAAAAATTAAATTAAATTGGGATTGCGTTTCCATGAATTTTGGTGAGGTGGTTCCTAGTGGTACACCACTTACTGATGGGTTTGTTAAAAAAAAAGACAAGGAAATCCAAATATAAAGGGAAACCAATTGAATTTTGACAAAAAAAAACATTCGAAACACGAAGTGATGATTACATGTTCAATTGGAGTTGAAAAGAGTGAATAAAAGATGTTTCATGACCTTCTAACATATTACATCGCAGGAATGCACATTAAGATTCTTTTACAAACCCACAATAATGCAATAAAATTTATAATTTTGCAAATGTCAATAACAAGGCCTAGGTGTTTCTTATGTTTTTAAAACCTTGTCAATAAGCCATAAACAACTCATAAGTGTCTTGTAGGACTTTAGGCTTTTATGAATAGTTGCATATGTTAACTTTTTTTCTTTCTTTTGGAGGTTGCAAAAAACTTTCAACATATTTTTTCTTCAAATATCAAATGTATGCTTATACAATTATAAAATGAACATATGTTTTTGTATGTCCCTAACATTATACATGCAACATGGTGACAACTAAATGTTACATTATTGATGAATCATTGACCATTGATGAAAACATTAAGTCTATCAAGCACAAGGAGTGGATCCAAGCCATGTAATTTAAGAGTATGACTTTTTGATCGAAATGGCACATGGATATTCCAAGATTTGTCAAAGGGAAAAAAAAATGCATTCCAAATGGGTTTATATAATCAAGCTTGTTACAAATGGTATCATTGTTCATTTCAAAGTGTGCCTTGTAACAAAGGTTTCACTTAAAAGGGATCGACAATTGCAAAACCATCCATTCCATTGTTGCATGTTATTATCCAATTATGACATTTGCATGACATTCTTATATTGTGAAATTGACAAGGAAAGTTTTTTGGAACAACTAGTCAATTTTTGTTGATGAGGACCACCCAATTGAGTGATTGGTGAAGCCTGTGCTTTATTGATTCAAAAAAATTTCATGGGTTTGGAATTATATGTTCAATAAATTTTTCACCATTCATCATCTCATTCCATTTACAATTCATCCTTATGTATATGTAAGTAACATAAACCTTTGCATTATTCTTTACATATTTGTGGATGATGGGATTGCATGTAACATCAAAATAAACAAAATAGCTCACATTTTTGGTGAAATGAAGGGCATTTTTAGCATTACTAAAGCATACATTTAGATATGCATCAACTTGCACATCATGATGAACATATTCACTAAGACAATTTGGATTGACCAACATTGATATATCAAGAAGGTTTTGATCAAGTTTGGTTTTCAAGATGCAACCTTAGTGGTAGTCCTTATTAATCTAGGCCACAATTCACCAATTTTGGTTTTTGCCAACCACCAAGGCCAAAAAACACTTTGGGTCTTATATCACAACTACATCAACTTGCAATTTACTAGTCAAAAGGACCAGAGTGGATATCACATACTTTCTAAGCCAGTAGCAAAGTTTTGTGAAACAATAAAGTTCTTCATGTTCATGATGTTAAGCACATCATGAATATTTCAAAAGGTCACCATGACTATAGATAACCTATAGTGCTCAACCCTATTCAACAATCAATTGATTATATATTGTTATCCAAATTATGTTGCAAACATGGACAATTGCAAATCAAGACCTAGGTATGTGTTGGTTGGAAGTTCTTGGAATGTGCATACAAAGGTTCTTGGTGTGTTTGGGTTTTGGTGTATAAAATAGGTGTTGGATTGTGAAGTATGTGTGATCACAACAACTTTATGTTAAATGTGATTATGTGATTTGTGGCTAATACAATCATGTTGTTATATCTTTGTATACAAGTGTAGAAGGTGTTGTGTGATTGATTCACAATTTTTGAGTTGTTTAACTCTAAGGTTTATGTGTTAGTACATTGCTTTACATCTACAAATTTTCATTATGTAAAAAATGAACAATTATGTTTTATCATCTTTTCTTTCATTGTTGCCCACCTTATTATGATGTTCATCAAAGTTTTTTTTTTGGTTGCCATAGTTGTATGTGTTTTCCATGAATCCATTCTTACACTCTACCAATAAAAGGTGACAATGTATGTACATATGTATGTATGTATGTATGTATTTTTTGAGGGACATTTTTATTTTTGGCTTTTGGTCTCCACACTTGTAAAAACTAATGATTATCCCAAACCGCCATAGTTATGTACTTAATCCCATTTTGGGATTTTAAGTTCTCCACTTGTTTTTACTATAGTTGCTTTCACATATGACAATATTTCCTCATACTATAAGCAATAATAACAATTTAGAACCTTAATATCCTTGGAAAAGTTTCCATTGCATTTACATAACCTCTTTGGTTATGACAACTATCATGAGATTGGTTTAATAAATTGATTTGTCTTGCCAATCTTGACCTTCATGTCCTTGATGGTATGTTATTTTGATTTTTTCCTTGTAAATTAATCAAAATTGGATAACCCTCCTTACTTGGTTTTTTGAACTTCCTTGCATTGGATTAAATATTTGTATTGCATTATTTAAAAAATCACACTTTAACATTTCCCTCCAAAGCTTTTCATATGACACTTGTTTTTGCTATGGGTTTATATATTTATTCCAACTTATAACCCATTAAAAGCTTGCCCAAGCTATCTTGATGCGGTCTTCATTATAATGATTTATAAAATGCATGTTATTTTTTCCTTATTGTTCATGTTTCAATCTTTCCATTTCATCTTCTTTTGGTCTTTATTGTTTGAACTTTATTTCAATTTTTTGATGTTGAAGTAATTGCAATAAGAATAATTAATTATCTTCTTTCAAAATTTGACTAATTTATTGTGCTACATTTCCCCACATTAAGATGATTATTATTTTCAATGTAATTTTCCCTCCTACAAGATAATTTTGAAATGTATTTCATTAAGCATATATAGAAATTAACATGCATAATGATCATAATAATGTTGACTAACTCATATTTATTTTTCTTGGAAAACTGTAACATTGCCACAACTTGTCCTTCGTTTGATTGATTCCATTACCATTCGACCCTAAAAGGTGTGATTTTTTTGTAGAAAACAATGTAATATAAAATCACCCACAACTTAGTTGTCTAATGGGCATTTTCATGGAGTTAGTATGTTCATCGAAGATTTTTCACTTCCAACAAATTATGATTTTAAAAATTAAAAATCAATTAAAAAACCCATTTGGGATAATTATTAATTTGACCGAAATGCAATTATTACAATATATATATATATATAGTAATTTTCTGTATTAAAAAAAGAAATTACAATCATTTTAGAAATTGAATAGTTTTGGAAGGAAAAAAACATGAGCATTTATGAAATAAACTTGTTAGCACTTGATTCATCATCATGTGTCTAATGACAATTGAAGGGTTCTAGCACACCATGTTTATGTTGATTGAAATGTTGAAGGACATTGTTAAAATATAATTATTTAAAAATAATAATTGTATAATAATGATAATGACAATGATGACCTAAACTATCCCCCTCAAACCTAAACATTAAAATGTTAACCCTCATACCCTTAAACCCTATCCCAAAAAAACACCCCCCTAACCTTACCCTTCACTTTATTCAGGGGAGCCAACTAGTGTAATTAAAGGCAATCTTAGCTTTAGTTTTGAGAATTGGTCCTTGGTTTGGGGGGGACTTTAAGGATAGCTGAAAATTGAGAACAAAATGGCAAATTGAGGTCAAAAAAATAAGGATGATTTTACACATAATTTTATCATTTTTTACAAATTCAAAAAAATTAACAAACATTGAAACAATTGTTTAAAACTAAAAAAGGGCAACAATCTTGTTAGTTGATTGCCTAATGACCTCTTGTTAGACAAATGCTTGATTTCTTGTGGGTGGCTTAGTCACAAGAGACATTAAATATCTCATAACTTACAAGCTCTATCTTAAACCTAATTGTCAAACGTTGCACAATTTGTGCCCTTGATGCACTAGTAGAAAAGCTCATTTTGCAACTTGTCCAAGGTGATTAAAAATAAACGAGTATTTTGTTGCAAAATGACACTTATAAACACTTTGGACAAGTTGCAAAATGAACTTTTTTTTTACTAGTGATGATCAACACTTATCTCATGTTTAAAAACAAAGAAAAATTGAATGTTTTTGTTGTTCCTAGTTGAATTTGAACCCACAACTTCAAGGAAGTAGAAAATAATACCCACCCATCATCACCAACCTTCTTTAAATCATTTATAACAATGATTTTTAAAGGTTAATTTATTTTTTAATTTTTTTCCCATAACATGAATCAAACCCTATATAGAACCATGCAAGGTTCCTTGCAAACTAATGCCTCGACAATACTTGTTGTTATGGGATATTTAGTGTCTTCTAATCATCAAGGGCATGTTCTATTAGACATAAATGGTTTTATGTGTCAATCTTGTTTTGTTTTGAGACACATATGAAATTGGTTAATTGAGTTCCAATGGATAGAATGTAAAGATGGAATGATGGTTCCATAGAGTTTTCAATTTGGACTCCTCCAAAATAGAAGTATAGAGGTGCTTCTCTTTGGCCCACCTTTATACATTATGCAAGTTCAACTTTGGGTAAAAATTATGGGATATTGAGTGGTGGGTACTATTGGGAACATCTTGGGGGAAGACATTGAGAACTTTGGGGAACATAATTTTTATTCATACATTTGTTTGCCACCATTTGGCATTTCTGATCTAGCTTAATGACACGGGAAATAATTTGGAGACTTATTTATCCTTCTTATTAATTAGTTGTAGGGTGCACCCAATTTTTATTTTATTATTTTGTTTTTTTTAAGGAGCCTATTTGATTGGCTTATCACAAATTTTTAAAAACATTGGGCACTCTCCAATTGAAGCACACAAATGCCCCTATTGCCCTTGACCACCCCCGGCCACCCCTCCCCTCCCTATGGTTTATATATATGAAAGTTCAACTTTGGCCATAGCATACCAGATAAAAGTGTGGTGCTATTGGGAACATCTTGGAGAACACCTTGATGGGAACCCCTTGGGAACTCAATGGCAACACATTGGAGGAGGAAACAAAAAGGAAAAAAAGTGTGATGGTATTGGGAACATCTTGGAGAACACATTGATGGGAATCCCTTGGGAACTCATTGGAGCAGGAAACAAAAAGGAAAAAAAGTGTGATGGTATTGGGAACATCTTGGAGAACAGATTGATGGGAACCCCTTGGGAACTCAATTGGCAACACATTGGAGCAAGAAAAAAAGCAAAAAAGAAAAAAATGTGATGTTGCTATTGGGAACATCTTGGAGAACACATTGATGGGAACCCCTTGGGAACTCAATGGCAACACATTGGAGCAAGAAAAAAAGCAAAAAAGAAAAAAAGTGTGATGTTGCTATTGGGAACATCTTGGAGAACACATTGATGGGAACTCCTTGGGAATTCAATGGCAACACATTGATGGGAACTCTTTGGGAACTCAATGGCAACACATTGGAGCAAGAAGAAAGTTTTAAAAACAAAAAAAAGTGTGATGTTGCTATTGGAAACATCTTGGCCAACACATTGATGGGAACTCTTTGTTGGGAACTCAATGGCAAAATTTTTATTTTTTTAAAAATAAAAAATACTGGGCCCTCATGAATGCATGTTGAGCCTTCTCATTAGATGGATGAATTTTTTTTATAATTTTTTTTTCTAAATCTATTTGTCACAATTTATTTTTGACTTAGGCTAATGGAAAGAAGATGGGGGGGTAGTATGGGCATCATATATGTATGGGCTTGCTTGTCCTCAAAATGTTTTTGGGTTAAAAAGGGTGAAGGAGGCAAGTAAGTGGTGGACCACTCTCTTAACTTTAATGCAAAGAGAGGGGAAAACAACAAATCTACCTGCAAACAAACAAATAAAGAGAGAGAGAGAGAGTCTGTTCCCTTTTCCCTTTGTTTTTCCAGCTCCTTTCCAGCTCCTCCTCCTTCAGAAAGGTTCCAATTTGGGTAGTTTTCAATGCTTTTGTTTTGTTGTCTACAATGCTTGTTGGTTTGTTTGTTGGCCTTGCCTTGCCTTGCCATGCCTTGCCTTGCCTACCAGAGCGAGGATATTGTGTTTAGATTCATTATAGAGTATAGGTAGTAGCTTCAGGGATTTTTATAGGCCCCTAGTTAATAATAATAATAATAGGTCTATATATTTTTATATGAGGCATTTTTGGAACATGATAATTTTGGCTAAATTGTGTTGAAACTTGAGATTAGTTCTAGAGTTATGATATCTTGTTAAGGATTTTGGTTTCTTTTAGAGGATTTTTTTTTTGAAGATTATATTTTTGCATGGATGGTGAAATAATTGAGTTTCCATAATTCTTCTTCCATAACACATCTAACCAAAAAGGCAACTCAAAATGAGTCCTCTCTGCAATTGGGTTTCCTTATCTAAGTAAAAAAGCTCTTAGCTCACATGCTTTTTTGTCTATTTATGGTTGTCACTTAGCCTGGCTCAGACCCCTTTGCTCACACTCTTTACTTGTGTTTCCATTCTAGGTTTTCTAGCCAAAATGATACTGCAACAAAGTTGATGATTTTGAAAGGGCAAATAAGATGGCCAATGGGAAATTCTCCATGCATTTTTTGTTTTTTTGTGTGATGTGGAAATGGTAAATATGATGATCAATGCAATTTTTATTTTATTTTTATTTTTAAAAAATTCACGTGATGTGGAAAGGTGATGTGAAAAGAAGTGTCAATATGATCAAATAATAATTTTTTTGTAAAATTGATTTTTTGGGGCTTTGGTTGTCTTGAGGGAAATATGAAATAGATGTCCACCCAACCATTGAAATAGTTCAAACTGATTGAAATGAATGTACCTTATAATAAGTTTATTCTCTATCATCAAAATTTGTAGAATTCAAAACCTAAGAGTTGAACTAGGAAACTTAAATTAAATTATTTATTTGACATTCATGTGTTGAATTGGCCAAGGTATTATGATCTTGATTAGTTGGGGATACATGCCAAAGTTGAATTTTTTTCACAAGGAATTATTTTGATTGGTCCATCACAATATTTTTTTAAAAATTGGAAATCCCCCAAATACAAATTTCACATGTTCCCTTTCAAGATAAAATACATAATCTTTTGTCTTTTCCCTATGGATAGAATTCAAAAGTTAAAAATTGAAAATGTAAATTCTAATGATGCGATGCAAGAGAGCATGTCTATTTCTTTTTAAATTAGAGGGGAGAGGGAGAGAGTGGAAGTGTGGGGGAAAAGTCTTTCCCATTATTTGTAATTAAGGTGTGAGAAAAAGCAAGGATTTTATCTCATATCTTTTGCTCATAGTTTCACTATTATTGTAACTTATAAAACTAAGCAAATGGAGAGAAACATTAAGAGTCTATTGTGGGATTGTTGCTTAAAGAACAAGTTGGATGAGCTAGATAAAGTTGCAACCTTTTGATGCTTGCTTTTTTTTTTTACTCGTTTACTTTTTGTTGTACTTCATCTCCTCAATACCTTGTTAAGCACCTTCTTGTACAAATCTTAGTTTAAAGAGAGAAGAGGATGGCATGCCCAACTATAAATAAGAGCATTTTTTTCATTGTGTGGCTACTAGACCATGACAAGTATGAGTTTTGTAACCTTATTTAATAGGATTACTTTGAATGCTTGTGGTTTTCAAAGGTCTAGGATGATGAAAACACATTTCAAAATCAAATAATATATGTCAACTTGAATTGTCCTGCAAGGAGTTAGGGTTTTCATCTAAGGTTTTTTCTTAGTTCATTTGGGTTTGTTGGCAAAGCACCCAACAAACCCAATCACGTTGAAACCCACATCCACCCCCTTCCCTAGAAAGAAGAACTAAAAGGGAGAAGAAGAATCGATGGTAATGAGGGTTAAAGTCCCTTAAACTTTCTAGGTTCTCTTAGCACAGTGGGACATATGAGAACAACCATTTTTTGGAACAAAGGAGGAGGGTAATGATAACAAAACAACACCAACATCAATAAACAACAAGACAACAAAGGTAAAGAAGTTAAGGGAAGATATGTTTTGTGTTTTTTGTGTTTTTCTTTTCTTTGGGTTTTGTTTTGTGGGTGGGGTTTTTTTTTAATACTTTTGTCAAGTTTTAATTTTTTAAAAAATTTCCAAGAATCTAGTCATTATATTCAAATTGAGCACAATAGAGAGTTTCTACTACATAGAGAAATATTTTGCCACAATCTTTGTTTTTTTTGGTTCTTGTCACAGTCCTAGAAAAATAGCAAAGGAACAAAAAAAAAAATTTAAAAATATAAATAAATACAAATGCATTGTAAGTGTGAACGTGTTAATACTTAATGGCTAGTCATTCACCAATAATATGTTTTTAAAGATGTTTAAAAAAAAATCAAAGTAAAATATTAAATCCAGGGTGTTTTTCTATTAATGAAGTTGGGTGTTACATTAATTGGATAGTCCAAAGAATAAAAGATTAGAAGTTTCTAGGCCCTTATTTCTTGCACAATAGTTTTTATATATAAAAACAAATTGTGTCAAACTTAGTAGAGTAAGGATGATAATGTCAAATGTTATGTCAAAATTAAGGTTAAATTATCTTTTAAAATAGGACTTTCTTATTTGTAACAATTCATTATTTTTTTCCATTTGATCTGTCTAGTCTTATGTGGTTGGTTCTATAGGTTTAAAATTAACATGTTGAAATAAGCAATCTTTAAAACTTGGGACCTATTTGCAATTGCATAAATAGGTCCTAATATAATATTTTGGTATTAGAATGTTTAAATTTTGTTGAATCCAGTAGCTTAGTGATCATGACACATAGGCCCATAATGAAGTTAGGGTTTGGCCTTGGCATAATGCCTTAGCAAAGGACTTCTTGGAAATTTTCTTACCTTTTTTCTTTTGTTTCGTTTAGTATTGTGTGATTAAAATTGTAGATTTAGGATTGTTTTGTAACAATAAACAAATTTGAAAAAGTGATGCCCGTGTTCATAGTAGACCTCCTACCACATGGGCACCAAATATCCCATGTCCCCCAACTCATCCCATCTCATCAAATTGTGTAGTTGTTATTACCCGTTCATTTTATCATGCAGCACCACCGACCTATTTTCCACCTCATCCCCCATGCAAACCACAAATCATCCACCAATTACCCCTCTAATTCTAACAAATCATATACCACCTACTAGTGCCCCTTATTAGCCTCTAACCTTTCATGTGAATGAAAGGTCCCAACTTTACACTTTCCCAAACCCTCTCGATCATGCACAACTAGGACATTTTCCCCTTCCACTTTATTGGTCCCTATAGTTGGCCATGATCATACCCCCCAACCTACCCCCATTTCTTCAACAACCTTCAACCTCCACCTAAAGTCTTGTGTCCCACACGTGGGTGCCAGTTTATTAGTTGAAGGTTAGCTTGTTAGCAATGTTCCTATTAGACATTTAATTCATCCAATCCAAACCCTTGTGATAATCCTAGCCCAATACCTTCTCTTACCCTCATTCCATTTTCATTAGCTTGGATTTGGGTTTCAACATTAAATGTCTTCGACTCCTTTCATTTAGGCTTTTGTCATCCTTGTTTGCATAACTACATCCCCATGATTTACGGCGTGATGTACAAGTGGTATTTCATTTTCCATTGGATAAGTTAGCACATGACCTATACAATGTGGCAGCTTGGCATTTGCTTTTCTTGTTACCCCAATGGTGTTTCACTTTACTTCCTTGTGGCTAGGTAACAATGCATAGGGAAATGCGGATTTGACTCAAGCGTTTGTTAGTAGGCGATTGGGAAAACTTATAGGAGGAGTTTTTTTTGTGGGCCCAAGCTTTGTTGACTAGTTCAAATTCAATCCTTTTTCCCCAACAGGATCCTCCAATTCACAACCGTTTGTTCCATAGTTTAGCCTTTGGATATGCAGGGGAATATTCTTGGGTAGTTCATGCTTTGGCATTATTTTCTTTCGCACCCATGTCCTTTGACACCACTTCAGTTTTCATCGCATTACACTTCGAATTAGATGGCTATTTCCCACTTTTCTTCAAAGACTATGAGCTAGACTAGGACCTCGAACTTTCTTCCGATTCTTTCAATTTGGCATTCCAACGCATGCTGCATTTATCAACAAGTGGTCCTTTTGGGATGGTTTTTGAACACTTTCAAAATTATTTTCACCCTAAAGATTTAGCGAATGGATTCCTTCAATTGTTCCAACTTTGTTTTCAAATTGCACAAGGCCACATTCCACCCCAAATTACACGTGTCCTTGGCATAGCTCGCCTTTTAGCCATGACCAAACCTTTAGGTGGAGTTTGTCCCATTGCAATGGGGGAAACATTGTATTGACTCACAAGCTACGCTTTATGTTTTCAATTCTGAGAAACTTTTGCAACACATTTTTCCCCACACCAATTTGGAGTTGCAATTAAGGGTGGCTATGAAACAAGAATCCATGGCATTAAATGCACCTTGGACCTTCACCCCAATTGGGTTGTTTTTCAATTAGACATGGCAAATGCCTTTAATTCAGTGTTAAGAGGGGTCATATTTCAAGAATTTCATGCAGAAGGTGGGGACATCATACAATTCATCCCTTTTGTTTGTGCATTCTATCTATTTGAATCTCCTTTGTTTTGCAGTCATCATAATCATGAAAGCGATGACATAATCATCCCATTTGCCATAGGGATTCATCAAGGTGATCCTTTGGGGGGCACTATTCATTTTAACCATTTTAAGGCTTTACGTTCTATAGTTAGTCATTTGCCCTCTTGTGTATTTCCATCCATTGTAAATGACACTCACATCATAAGCCCCTTTTCAATTGTATCATCTGTCTATGAACATTTCTAGACCGAACTTCGTGCGATAGGTCTTTCCATCCAACCTCAGAAATGTGTTACATGGTCACCCTCTGGCCTACCACCAGACTTCAACACCCCATCCGAAGGAATTAGAGTCCTAGGGGTTTTGTTGGGCACTTTAACTTTCACATCATCCTTTGTTAAAAATGCCCTGTAAAAGGATGTTCAACAAATGGACCTTCTCTTTAGAATGGGTGATGTTCATGTGGCCTTTGGAATTTTAACTCATCATTTCGTGTAACACCCATCATATTTTTTATGATGCACATTTCCATTTTCCATTTTCATAGAGGCCCTTATTTCCTTTGATTCTTCCTTCCATAAAATGTTTAGATGCCTTTCGGGTCCAAGATCCTTTGATAGCCCAAAAAGACCTTTAGCTTGTAAACAAGCCTCCCTCCTAATAACTTTCAGTATCGTCAGGCTCATATTAACATCCACCATCGCCCTAGCAGCTTATTAGGGAGTTGGGCCCTTGTTGTTTCATTCATAGTTGCTAGGTTTATGGTTGATCAATGTCCCTTCCTTTTCGAAGCTTTAACACAAGTCGATAACAACACATTTCCTTTTTAATAACACTTCAAGGCGACATGTGATCTTCTACCACCCCCAGCCCGTGCATGTCTTCTTCCATTTGAATAACTCATCGGGTAACAAATGGTTCAATTTCAAGATTCCATCTTGGAGCATCTGCACCATCATACCTTTTCCAACATGCTCTTTAACAGGACATCTGAGGCCCATTATGCATGAATTTTATCATGTTCTAGCTCAGGGGTAAATGCTTGGCTTACAACTTGACCAATCTTCCTAGCTTTTCAATTATTTTCCCCAATTTTTTGCATAACATTTTGTACACGACTTGGACTACCCCATCGCTCAATTACATACATCCATCGATGTGTGTGCACACATCCCATCAACACTATGGGTATCCACCTTTTACGTTGTGTTCATGGCAACAAATGCATTAGAACCCATGATGCAATTTGTGACACCTTTGCCACCATTGTGTAAAATGTTGGTTTTCACATTGGGATGAAAACAATTACATGCACTTCCTTCAACCACAATCAGTTCTTCTCGTTCACGAATCGACATTGTGCTTACCAAAGATGGCATTCGCACCTTAGCCGATGCTGCCTTTGCTGACCTAATGCGAATGGATTTACTTCCATGATCTTGCGTAACTCAAGGATTTGTTGCCTTTGATGCAACTCAAGTCAAGGAAAGGAGCTATCGTAATTGATACCTTAATGATCGATTCCTCCCCTAGTAATTGAGGTATTTCGTTGCTAACATGCCAATGTGTTTTTACACGATTGTGCCAATGCCATTTGGAGCTTGAAAGGGACACAAGGCTTTCATTTTTCTACCTTGGTCATTTTTTTTCATCAAAATTTTTTGATCATATTACAAAGGATGCAAATGTCTTCCATCTTAAGTTAGGCAATATTTGTAGGCTTGGCTACTTATCAACTTCCTCCCCTTTAAGACACACCTTTCATCACCATGGCCGATCTATTGCAAGCCGTTGATTTTTGATATCTAAATATGGTCGCTTCCACAAGCAATCAGTTATGGACATGCATAGATTTTCCTAGCAACTTTGAGCCAACTTGACATCGTGTCACTTTTCCCTTTTCCTTTATTTTACTCCTTTGTACATTTCCTTAATCTATGGTGTGTTTTTTAATAAAGATTTACAAGTCTTCAATAAAAAAGGAAGAGGATTTGGGGGGACATGTAGCTCGTCCTAATAAGCCTTAAGGCTTGGGCCTTGCAACAAAGGCCATTAGAACTATGGTCTAATTTAAATAGTTGTGTTTGCCCCATACATGCTTGATAAAAGCTAATTCACACATGCATGTCTACTATTTTAGGGCAATAATAAAATTTTATAACATTAAAAACAGTAACAATACAAAAAAAATTCAATTGAACATTAATTTCATTATGATTTTATAAATTAAATCTCCATCAATGCCTTACTGAAGTTTAAAAATAACATCCAATAATTAGAAAAAATATATATCTCAAAAGAATATGATAATAATTTTTTTTTTGGGGATCAATTCTTGCATAATCTTTTAAATCATTTTTTTAAGAATCTCATTTAAATAACATTTAAAGAAATTGAAGCTAATTACCTGTATGTTTATCAAAAAAATATTATTTAAAAAATTAGCCATCTGAATTGTTTTTACCTTTCAGAGTGATATAAAACCTCGTGATACGAAAAGAGACAAGTGACCACCCAAAAATATAAAATGATATAAAGGCATGATTGAATCAGTTACCCAACATTCATACTTTGAGAAGAAACCTGACAAGTAGATAGGTGGACCTCAAAACAACCCATCAGTTGGATGGGTGCACCCAAAATCTACACATGGGCGTCCATTAGCTTTGGGGCAATAATTGTCTCTCCCATTTCCCAAGTTAGTTCCAGGTTGGGTCTTGGGGGACTTGACCCTGACCTGGATTCAGTCTTTTGTCGAATCTTTAACTCATGTAAATCTGTCAGATCTGGGTCCAATTCAAGAACCCCGATTTGATCGATTTACATGAGATAAGATTCAGTTCTTTTGAACTGGACCCCAGATCTGAACTTGGTTGAAAACCCAAAATTTGTCACACTAGCTCAACAATGGAAAACGCTCCCCTTGCGGCGAGATATAGAACTTCTCATCTAGATGCATGCATGTTTCTAGGGATCTGTGTTCATCCATCTAATGTGCACATAAGTCTTTCAAATGTCACTTTACAGATTGGGTTAAGCTTGAGCCAGAATTTGATGTCCAAATCCTCCTACACCTGATGATGATGCTTCGCGTCTTCCATATGTTGCAGAGTCATCAAACACCTATGTTGTTAATATACAGATTGTTCCTTGCAATTACATAAAATGTGAAAGCCATGCACCATATTTCACATAATTTCATCAACACGTTTATTTGTTTGTTTGTCTGTCGGCCAATTCTTCTTGAAATCACTGGAGAGTCAAGCTCGCTGCTCAATGAGCTCAACAGAATTCAAATAATTTAATCTCAAAAGTTGGGATTCATTTCATTTGAAAGCTACTTCATCTTTGTTGTTCTTTAGCAGTTTTGGTTTTTAGTTAGGCATGCTTTCATGACAAGTATTGCCCAAGTAAAATTTGCTTTGTTTTGTTAGCCTTTTTTCATATAATGATGCACAACTTTTATAAAAGCCTTTCACAAGATGGGTTGACTTGAAATTAGACATCATCGTTATGGACAACTCTTATAAATGTGTTTTACACGATGGGTTCACTTGCATTATTTATAATGATTTATGTGATGAACAATTATCATGAATGTCTTTTACATGATGGGATCACATGAATTATACATAACGGTTTATGTAATGGACAAGTTTTAAAAATATTTTTTTACATGAAGGGTTCACGAGAATTAGACATAATTCTTTATGTCTGATGCACAACTTTTATAAATGTCTTTTACACAATGAGTTCACTTGAATTACACATGATCGATGTTTATTTGATGGACAATTTTTTTTTTATAAATGTCTTTTAGATGATGGGTTCACTTGAATTAGACATACTGAGTCGGTGTCAGTATATGGGCTATATTACAAGTGAAGAAAAGGATCCTCCATTTGTTTCAGAAAACAAAAATAATAAAAAAAAGAAAGAAGGAAAGTAATAAAAAATAAATGTGAACTTTAGACACACCAACCAAGCTAGGCCTGTTTTGTGCACAAATAATACAGACACTAACTACTATTGACTGGGAAAGAGTTGCTTCACCATGTGGCATTGTAGACCAGAGTCCCCACCCCTTCTCTTTTTCCCATAGGATTCTGACAAGTGATGTTTGTGGTCTTTGGGGTGCTTAGCTTGCAACTGAAAACACATGTCAGAATACCTGTACTTGTTGCTGCACGCAAACCAGTGTTATATCAATAATGGAGTTTTTCTTTAAAGTCATCCTGTCTTCACCCTGTCTTTGGGCCTCTTTCAGTGAGGTCCTGCAAAGTAAGGAATTTTTATTAAATCTGGGTATGAAATGCTGAAACTCAGCATTTAATGCACAAGGTTCCAGGAGGTCCTGCAGAGTAAGGAAGTTTTATTAAATCTGGGTATGAAATGCGGAAACTCAGCATTTAATGCACAAGGTTCCAAGTAATTATAGTAGTTGTACCTGGTGAAAATATATGTAGCAGCAGTGGAGGCGCTCAGGAAAGACGGGGTCAAAACAGGATGAAACTCAGTTTGGCAAAGAAAGTGGTGCATTTCTGAGTTTGACCCGCCCCCTCCCCTTGAAGGCAAAATTCTATGTGTAATTGTCGCCAGACCAATTTCACGCAAGGAAACGAATTTTGCCAATTAAAACAAATTGCTGCCACCGAAACTAACTGACCCCTTGTTTTGCTTCCTTTTCCAGAACTCTGTAGCCATTTTGGATGTTATGTAGTATCTGGGTGGCTGCTGGGCACACAAGACAAGTGTCGAATAATTTATTTATTTTTTAAAATTTAAGATTTGTCATACGAGTTTTTAATTTTGGAATTTTTTTTGACATATATATATTTTTTGAAAATAATCAATTCTAATTCAATTTCAGAGTTCTCTTATTTTTTTTGTTGTCAGTCTGTTCACAAATAATGTGCTTATTTAAATTAGGTCAAAGTTTGATTTCAGATTCTTGCAATCCAAATTTTTAGAAAATTCAATTCGACAACAATAAGGCTAAACGTTTTCCCAAAAGAATTTGGCAAAATAAAATAAAAATAAAATAAAATTTATGCTGAAGTCACCCATGTCCTACAATATTCAGGTAAAAAGGCCTACCGTTGAACCGCAACATCATTATTCAAAATGCTGAGTCAAGGATGGATCCATTAAGGCCGTGCTTTTTTCTCATAAAAGTTCTAGATACCTTCATCACCTCTCTTCAATTTGTTCTTCATTCTCTTACTAATTTTGCAAAAGTATTCCAATAATTTTATTTTGACAAGCTATATCATCTTCTTCTTATTTTTCCTCTTCTTTTTGTGTGTAAGACACACTTTCTCAAGTTGTATTTTTCTAAATTATTTTAAATTATTTTAGAAATTTATTTTTTCCTCTTTTCTTTTGTCTTCTATTGGCTTGTGAGGGGTGCCTTGTGAAAAGATGCCATTTAAAAAATTCATTAGAAATTGTTCTCGACACTAACTAATGTTGGTAATGAGTGAGAGTGTTGTGTATATATAGAGAAGGGAATAATAAGAAGATCGAGCGGATGGCAAGTCAGCAATGGTGGTGAACTGCAAAGCTGATTGCATTATTGCAATAGAACCTCACAAGAACCTCGCAACCTTTTGCCAAGTTGACACTTGGCTAAACATTACACAAGGGAGGAGGATGACATGTTGTGTGAAAAATAAGCGGATCACTTAAAAACACCCATCTCGAAGGGAAATGGAGGAACACAAAGAGATGACTAACCAACCAACATTCAAAGCCAATGCCCAAAAGTGAAAGGACAAAATAGCCATCCTCCCAAATCCAAACCCCAAGCCCTAGTCCTAAACCTCTCTCGTTGGTTGGTTGTGTGAAGCAAATGAAACAAAGAGAAGGGAAACTTGAAAGAGTGCTAAGCTTAGAAGAGGCCTCATCCATGAATCCCATGAAGCAAATGAAACAAAAGGGGTTTATTACAATGTGGCCTTGTTATTTACATTAAAAAGGTACACCTTAAGGCAAAAGAATAAGAATTATAGAAAACTCAAATATTTCACCATTGCAAAAATATAATCTTCAAAAAAAAATCCTCTAAAAGAAACCAAAATCCTTCAAGATATCATAACTCTATAACTAATCTCAGGTTTCAACCCAATTTAGCCAAAATATCATCTTTCAAAAAATTCTCATATAAAAATAGACCTATTATTATTATTATTATTACCTAGGGTTCCAAATCCCTGAAGCTATTATACACTCTATAATGAATCTAAACACAATATCCTTGCCTTGTTGGTAGGCAAGGCCAACAAAGAGAGAGAGGGGGAGAGAATCCTGAAAGAGGGCCAAAGCTTAGAAGAGCCCTCACCGGCACCACGATGACGACTTTGCCTCAAGAAGACGCATGAAAGCTTGGGCGAGCTCCTCCTCAGGTGGAGTTGTTCCAAGTTTTTACTTACGTTTTCACATCACATGGGGGAGCCTGAACATGAAAGTATTGTGAAAGGGCGACAATAAATGGGACAACTTCTCGCAAAAGGAATGTTCAATTAAGGTGTGAGAGCATGCAAAATGTGTTGAAAATATATAAAATTAAAATATATATATATTAAAATAAATAAAAATAAATTTTTTTTCTCAAAAATTTAAAATTAATTAATTTTTTTTCTAAAAAATATATTTGTGTGAAATAGAAATTCAGTTTAAGCCTAAGGTCATGAGTGCAGGCTGAATGTGCTTCTTCTAAAAAGTTGGGAAACACATGTGCTAGTAGTCAAGGGTGACAGAAGATGGATCACATGATGACAGCTTTCAAATCTTGTTGAAAAAGGGAAAGTGCCAATCCTCTTCACATGGGGCCAACCAACAAAAGCTTTCTAGAAGAAAAGAGTGTTGTTGTTCACACAACAACCTTGAAAGGCAAAGGAAAAGGGGTATTACAAGAATAGGGCCTACAATTTGCCCAAATTCCCTTCTTAGTATGCTCCTAAAACCATGGTCAAAGCCCAAATGAGGTTTTTTTTAAAAAGAAGAGAGAAAAAAAAGAAAAAGAAATTTACAATTTGCCAAATTCCCTTCTTAGTATGCTCCTAAAACCATGGTCAAAGCCCAAATGAGGTTTTTTTAAAAAATTTTTTAAAAGAGAAAAAAAGAAAAAGAAATTTACAATTTGCCAAATTCCCTTCTTAGTATGCTCCTAAAACCATGGTCAAAGCCCAAATGAGGTTTTTTTAAAAATTTTTTTAAAGAGAAAAAAAAAGAAAAAGAAATTTACAATTTGCCAAATTCCCTTCTTAGTATGCTCCTAAAACCATGGTCAAAGCCCAAATAAGGTTTTTAAAAAAAAAGAAAAAAAAGAATTTTTTTAAATAAATAGATTAATATAAAGAAAGGGGAATAAAATTTTGTGAACATGTTAAATCCTTATGACTTGGAAAGGGGTTTAAGGGGGGAGGGGGGGGGCCAATAAAAGAACAATTAAAGCAATTCTACTCCTTTGTTTGGCAGGCATGCTTGACTTGAACCCCCCCAAAAAATGCTACCCTAGTTAGTGAATGATGAGTGAGTGACCCACAAGGGTGGGGAAAGCATCTTGGACCCAAACCCTAAGACTATACTACATTCTAGAAAGTCAATAGGCACCTATGGTTAACCCTAGTGGTGTTAGGAAGGGGTGGTATTATTATTAATTATTATTATTATTATTAGCCCAGGCCAAAAATGGAAGTCACTCTAGGAATAGAAAAATTCACATAGCCAATGAGATGGCTCCACATGCCCCTTTTTTGGGCCCCACTTTTGTTTTTTTTCCTTTTAGGGTACCTAGTAGGGAGG
>Ga0116227_10005128_pt1 | contig 27939 bp, 22 predicted proteins | sample S1TSphgellanicum_FD_89693 | JGI IMG/M metagenome (GOLD analysis project Ga0116227, IMG submission 89693) | Host-associated microbial communities from peat moss isolated from Minnesota, USA - S1T2_Fb - Sphagnum magellanicum MG | ecosystem: Host-associated > Plants > Peat moss > Unclassified...
CAGGCGGTGCGCGACATGTTGCGGAAGTGGGGCATGCAGGCCTGCGTCCAGCGGCTGGGTGCGGCCAGCCGAGCGAGGTAGGCAGAACTGGCCAGCGCCTCCGGCGATGCCACGCGGTACAGGCAGAGCACCGCGCCGCCCTTGCCCTGCGTCCGGTCATAGCGGCTGGCTTCCAGGAACCCGGGCAGTTCCAGGCGCTCGAAGTGGTGCTCGCGGGCATACCACTCGCGAACGTCGGCCACATGCCCGGGCACCACGTCATGGCTGATGGCCAGCAGGCCCTGAGCAGCCGCGGTCATGGCGATCATGCGAAGACCACCTGGACGGCCGCAGGCTGGGGGTGCGGGTTGCGGCAAAGGGTGCTGGAATGGGATACGGCCATGGTGGAAGCGCCTGGCGGCGGTGAAGGGCACGGGTCGGGCTTGCTCCCGTGGACAACGGGGCCCCGGGCTTGTCTGTCTCCGTATGGTCTGCGTCTGCCGGGCATGCCCTCTTGGAGCTCCTGAGCGCTTTCGGGCATTCTAGGAACGCCATTCCACAAGGGAAAATACCGTTTTCGGAGATGAGCTATAAGCTCAACGTATAGGCCAGGATCCGGCCGCGGCGGTTATCTTCGGCAGTCCCGCCACACAGCGCCCACCACCCCGCGATGGACCTTCGACAACTCCGCTACTTCGCCCAGATCATCGAGAGCGGCAGCCTCGCCAAGGCCTCGCGCCAGCTCTTCATTGCGCAGCCCGCGCTCAGCCAGCAGATCGCCAAGCTCGAAGCCGAGGTCGGCAAGCCGCTGCTCAACCGATCCTCCAAGGGCGTGACCCCGACCGAGAATGGCCTGGCGCTGTATCACCATGCGCGCTTCATGCTGCGCCAGCTCGACCAGGCCCTGTCCATCGCGCGCCAGGAATCGGGCGAGGTTCGGGGCATGGTGTCTGTCGGACTGCCCGCCACCACGGTTTCGGCGATAGGCCTGCCGCTGGTGCGCCGCATCCGCGAGCGCTACCCCAGCATCCTGCTCAATGTGGTCGAGGGCATGAGTGGACACCTGGGCCAGATGATGCGGCTGGGCCAGCTCGACCTGGCGGTGCTGTTCAGCAGCGACGTGGTGCCGGAGCTCAGCGCCATGGCCCTGCTGGAGGAAGAGCTCTTCGTGATGCTGCCGCGCCACAGTCCGCTGGTAGCCCGGCGGCGCACCAGCATCACGATCGCCGAGGCTGCTCGCCTGCCCATGGTCCTGCCCACTTCCACGCACGGCCTGCGGCGGCGCATCGCCGCGGAGTTCGAGCAGCGCAATCTCGCCGCCCAGGTCGTGGCGGAGATCGACTCGCTGTCGCTGCTGATGGGCTGCGTCTACAGCGGCATGGGCGCCACGATCAAGCCGAAGTCGGCGCTGCTGCTCGAGGGCGAGCGCGGGCGCGATTGGCGGGCGCTGTCGATATCCGATGCACGCATTACGCGCCGCAACTACCTCTATTCGATCGAGCCGGGCATGCTCTCGCCGGCAGCGGCCGTGGTGGGAACCGAGCTGCGCGATACCGCCCAGCGACTGGTCGAGTCAGGGGAGTGGTCAGGCGTAGCGTTGCTGCGCTGAACGCCGGCCGGCTCAGGCCTGCGCCGGCAGCAGCGTGGCGCCAGCCCAGCGCCCGGCGCCGACCAGCGTGCGTGCGCAGTCGGCCAGCACCACGCGCGCGGCCAGCGCGGCGGGAGACAGCTCGTCGTCGGACAGGCTGCACAGCAGCGAGCGGCGCCGGGCCGCGACGTCTGCGATCTGGGCCAGCTGGAAGCGCTTTGCCGCATCGTGGAAGCGCCCCACGGCGGACCAGGGCTGCAGCGTGCTGCCCAGACCGGCATCGACCGCGTCCATGACCAGCGCCAGCGAATCGATCTCCATCGCGATGCGTGGCTTGGTGCGGGCGCGGGCAAAGGCCGCGTCCAGCGTGCTGCGCAGGCCATGCGGCCCGGTCGGCAGGATCAGCGGCTCGTCGCGCAACTGCGCCAGGCGCAGGCGCGGCGACAGCGGACCGCCCGCGGCCCGCGCGGAGCGGATGAGGAACAGCGCCTCTTCCAGCAGCGGCAGCACGCTCCAGCGGCGCGCGGGCTGGGTATCGAACAGGACGGCCAGGTCCAGCTGGCGCGCATTGAGCATGGCCGACAGGTGGCCTGACAGGCCCTCGACCATATGCAGCCGCACGTCCGGGTAGCGTTCGCGCATGGCGCGCATCAGCGGCACCCCGAGCACCGAGGCCGTCGTGGGCGCCAGCCCCACGGTCACAGAGCCGGTGAGCCGCGCCTGCTGCGCCGCGCGCACCGCCTGCTCGGCATGGCGCAGCGTGAGCTGGGCCTCGCGGAAGAAGGCCAGGCCGGCCTCGGTCGGCGCCACGCCCTTGCTGCTGCGCTGCAGCAGGCGCGTCGCCAGTTCGCTCTCGAGCCGGCTGAGCTGCTGGCTCAGGGCCGAGGGCACCAGTTCCAGGTCCAGCGCGGCACGGCCCATGGAGCCGAGTTCCACAACGCGGACGAAGTAACGGAGTTGGCGCAGTTCCACAGCTTCACAGCCTCTGTACGAAAGAGGCTGGATTGTCACGTGGAACGGCGGCACGCCGCCGCCCGCGGCCGCAGGCGGGCCGTGGTCAGAACGTGTGCATCACGCCCAGCGAAGTGCCGGTGGAGCGCGACTTGTTGCCCGCGCCCTGGTAGCCATCCTGCCAGCGGGTCAGGTCCAGCTCGGCATACAGGCGCGTGCGGCGCGACAGCTTGTATTCGCCCACCACCACGGCGCGGCCATAGCCGTCGGCCCGTGCCGAGGTGCGCGAGCGATCCACCTTGTAGTAGGCCGCCGTGATGTCGATGGTTTGCGTTGCGGCGAAAGTGCCCCCGGCGGAGAACACGCGTTGCACCGTCTCGGCCGTGGCCGAGGTCTGCGCCTTGCTGCGCCCGGCATTGGCGGCCAGGCGCCAGGCGCCCCAGCGGTAGGCCGCGCCCAAGGTATAGGCATCGAGCGTACGCCCCTCGGCGCTCCTGAAGCTCTGGTAGGCACCGGATACCGTCAGGTCGCCGCCGGCATATGCCAGCCCCAGCCCACGCGATGACAGCGGCGAGGTACTGCCCGTCACCTCGCCAAAGCCGTACATCGCGCGCGCCGTCACGGGGCCGAAGCTGCCGCTGTACTTAAGCGAGTTGTCGAGTCGGTAGGAGCCGGTGGTCGCACCCGCATTTCCAAACTGGATGCCCAGGCCGTGCTGGCTCAGCGCCGTGGTGTTGATATTGGGGTTGAAACTGGCCAGGCGCATACCCAGCGGATCCACCGGCGAGATGGCATCGGCCAGCAACGTGGTCTGGCGCCCGGCCGCCAGCGTGCCCCATGCGCCCGACAGGCCCAGCCACGAGGCGCGGTCGAAGTACTTGGTACTGTTGGCCGAGGTGCCGGTATCCAGGTTGATGCCCGACTCCAGCTGGAACAGCGCGCGCAAGCCACCGCCCAGGTCCTCGCTGCCACGCAGACCCCAACGGCTGGTGTTGTCCACGCCGCTGTTGAGCGCGTTGGACGTACCCGCTGCCGGCGTGTACGACGGCGACAGTCCGCTGCTATGGCGCACGGCGGCATCGGCGATGCCATAGAGCGTGACATTGCCGGTCTGCGCCATGGCCTGGCTGCCCACCAGGGCCGCGCACAGTGCGAATGCTTTCTTCATCAAAGTCTCCTCGGTCTTTTGTTAACAAAAATGCAGGTCATGAAGCGCGCTTGCCGCCGCCTCACCCATCCAATGGCCGCGGAGCAGGCCAAGCGCGAACCGCCGCGGCACTGGCTTTGCCAGGCCGCTGGCGGTACTCCTTTGAGGGGGAAGGCGAAGACGCGAAGCGCGCAGCCTTTGGGGGCGGTCTCAGTCAGCCGCCAGGCGCGCCTGCTCCACCACGCCGCGCCACTTGGCCAGCTCCTGGCGGACCGTGCGGCCCAGGCCCTCGGGCGTGCTGGTGTCGACCACCGCACCATGGGCTTCGATGCGGCTGGCGATCTCCTTGTCCGACAGCGCGGCATTGAGGGCCTTGTTGAGCTGGTCCACGACAGCGCGCGGCGTCTTGGCCGGGGCAAACAGCGCATACCACTGGGTCACGTCCACACCCTGGATGCCAAGCTCTTCCAGCGTCGGGATGTCGGGCATGGCGGACGAGCGCTTGGCACCCGCTACCGCCAGCGCGCGCAGCTTGCCGCTCTTGACGTAGGGGTAGGCTGTGAACAGGCTGGGGAACATGACCTGGGTCTGACCCGCCATGGTGTCGGTCATGGCCGGCGCCGATCCCTTGTAGGGCACATGGGCCAGTTGCGCGCCGCTCGCCAGCTTGAACATCTCGGCCGCGAAATGCGGTGCCGTGCCATTGCCGGCCGATGCGTAGTTGAACTTGTCCGGCTGGGCCTTGCTGAGCCGGACCAGATCAGCCACGGTCTTGGCCTGCACCTGCGGGTTGACGACCATCAGTGTGGGCGAGTAGCACACCATGCCGATAGGCTCGAAGCTCGTGACCGGGTCATAGCGCAGCTTTTGCAACGCCGGATTCATGCCATGCGTGCCGATGTAGCCGAACAGGATGGTGTAACCGTCGGCGGGCGCGCGTGCCACGTACTCGGACGCAATGGAGCCGTTGGCGCCGGCCTTGTTGTCGACAATGACCTGCTGCCCTAGCAGCGTGGACATCTTCTGCGCCACGGTACGGGCGATGGCGTCATTGCCGCCACCGGCGGCCGTCGGCACCACCAGCGTGACCACGCGCTCAGGATAGGCGGCATGCGCCGCGGTGCCGGTAGCCAGGACGCAGGCGCCCAGCACAGTGGCGGTAATGGCGCCCAGCATGCGGCGGCGCCCGGACGGGCCAGGTTGATAGGCTTTCATGGATGTCTCCTTCGTTGGGAAGTGGCGCTGCGCAGCAGCGCCGGGGATCAGGTCGCGAGAACGCCCTCAGGCATGTACAAGGTGCCTTCCAGGATCTTTCGCGCGGTGCGGACCAGGGCGGCCTGCACCAGCCGGAACGTGCCGTCGGTCTCGGCCAGTTCGACCTCGACATGGATGCACCCGGCCGGGTGCATCACCGTCACGCGGCGCGTGCCGCTGCCCGGCGTGCAACGGGTATCGGTGGCCACCGTGCCAGGCAGCACCAATGCCGCGGCCACGCCGATGGCACCGGTCGCGGCATGCGATCGATGGCAGCGCGCCGGCGTGAAGTAGCGCGACTGGATGCTGCCTGGCGTCGGGCCTGGCGACACCAGGACCGGCTTGGGCAGCACGCTGCCGGACACATCGCCCATGCCCATGCGCAGGGCCGCGCTGCGGCGCAGGGCCTCCAGCCGCGCCAGCAACGCGGTGTCGGCATCGAGCACGGCCGGCGCCTCGTCGCCGCGCAGGCCCAGGGCTTGCGCGGGCACCAGCACCATGACCTGGGCGGCGTCGATGCAGGTGACCTCGATGCCATCGACCAGGTCGATGCGGTTGCCGGTGGGGAAAATCTGGCCCGTCACCGCGCCCCAGGCGTCGAGGAAGCTGAGCAGCACCGGTGCGGCCGTGCCCTGCACGCCGTCGATCTGCACGTCCCCCTCGTAGCGCACACGGCCGCCGGGCGTCTGCACCCGTACGTCGATGCGGGAGCGGGTATTGACGTTGAAGACGCGCACCAGCGTCGTGTCGCTGCCTTCGGAGGCGGCCACCAGGCCCTGCTCGATGGCGAACGGGCCCACGCCCGACAGCATGTTGCCGCAGTTGGGGCGCGTGTCCACGCGCGCCTCCTCCACGCTCACCTGGGCAAACAGGTAATCGACATCGCAGCCCGGATGCGCCGAGCGCGACACGATGGCCACCTTGCTGGTCAGCGAATTGCCGCCGCCCAGGCCGTCGATCTGCAGCTCATGCGGCGAGCCCAGCGCGGCGATCAGCGCACGGTCACGCAGCGCCGGGTCGGCCGGCAGCCAGTCGCCCAGGAAGAAGGGACCGCGGGATGTACCGCCACGCATGAGTACGCAAGGAATGCTATGAGCCATGGCCGCGATGTTCGGTTTCGGCCGCTCATTTGTGAATTGCATTTTTCACAATTATTGATGCATGGATTGGCATATTTGCTTCATGAAGCAAACGCAGCGCTTGCCACTGTTCATTGCACCTCTGGCATGAATTGATGCACCATGCAGCACAGTCCCACTCGTGCTCAACCGCCTTCCATCCATGAATGCCAAGTTCGATCTGGCCGATATGCAGGCCTTTGCCGCCGTCGCCGAGCTGCAGAGCTTCCGTGCCGCAGCCGAATCCATCCACCTGTCGCAACCGGCGTTCAGCCGGCGCATCGACAAGCTCGAGGAGGCGCTGGGCGTACGCCTGCTCGACCGCACCACCCGGCGCGTGACGCTGACCGCCGTGGGGCGCGACTTCGCACGCAAGACCCGGCAGTGGCTGGACGACCTCGACGGCATGCTCCTGGGCCTGGGCGACGTGGCGGCGCGGCGCATGGGCGAGGTCACCATTGCCTGCGTGCCCTCGGCCGTGTACTACTTCCTGCCGCAGGTGGTGAAGCGCTACCACGAGCGCTTTCCGCGCATCCGCGTGAAGGTGCACGACGCCAGCGCCAACGAGGTGCTGGTGGCGGTGGCCCAGGGCGACGCCGACTTTGGCCTCAACTTCATCGGCAGCCAGGAGAGCGAGATCGAATTCAAGCCGGTGCTGGCCGAGCGCTTTGTCGCCGCCTGCCGGCGCGACCATCCGCTGGCGCGCCGCAAGAAGGTGAGCTGGGCCGACCTGGGGCAGCACGACTTCATGTCGGTGGGCAAGACTTCGGGCAACCGCCTGCTGATGGACCTGGCGCTGGCCAACGTACCCGACCGGCCGCAATGCCTGTACGAGGCCAAGCACGTCACCACCCTGCTCGGCCTGGTGGAGGCCGGCCTGGGCGTGGCCGCCGTGCCGGGCCTGGCGATGCCGGGCAAGGACCATCCGACGCTGGTGAGCATTCCGCTGGTGGACCCGGTCGTCACGCGCCAGATGGGGCTGATCAAGCGCCGCGGCCGCTCGCTGTCGCCGGCGGCGCAGCAGCTCTATGAATTGCTGGCCGCTACCCGCTCTGCGCGCGCGCGCAAGTCCTAGAGCCCCTTGGGCAGCAGTGCCGCCAGCGCGCTGCGCATGGCGCGCGCGATGAGCTGCTGGCGATCGCGCGGCATGCGGTCGATGGAGGAGGCCACGCTGATGCCCGCCACCGGCGTGCCGTCGGCACCACGCACCGCCATGCCGGCAGCGAGCACGCCCTGGGTTGCATGGTTGCCGATCACGGACCAGCCGCGCTCGCGCGTAGCGCGCACCAGGATCTGCATGCGCTCAGGCGTCATGCCGCCGTACTGCGCCAGCACTGCTGCGTTGGCTGCGATGGTGGCCTTGACCTCGTCATCCGGCAGCGCTGCCAGCAGGGCCAGCCCGGCAGCGCCGACACCCAATGGCTGCCGCGTGCCGACCTGGATCACCAGCATCTGCAGCGGGTGCGTGCCCACATGGCGCGCAATGCAGTGGGACAAGGGCCCTTCGCGCACCACGGCAAACGCGGCGTCGCCGCACGCGGCGCTGACACGCGCCAGCACGGGCTGCAGGCGCACCGCCATGTTCGATGTGCCTGCGGGCGGCACCGAGCTGGCAAGACGCAGGCCCGCCACATAGCGAAAGCGCCCGCGCTGGGCCACATAGCCGCACTCCAGCAGCGTGGCCAGCAGCCGGTAGACCGTGGCGCGCTCCAGCTCCGCGATGCGGCACATATCGACCACGCGCAGGCCCTCCTGGCCGCTGGCGGCCACCGCATCCAGCAACTGCAAACCACGGCGCAGGGTGCGGCTGCCGGGGTCATCGGCGGGCTCCGCAGCAAGCGCGGGCGCCGCGGCGGTCTTTTTCAAAACGTCCGGCTGCCGGACGTTTTGATTCGCGGTGCGAGAAGGCATGGAGAAGAATTTCCTGGTCAACGGAGCCATCCTGCAGTGTGCCGCAGCGCGGCCGGCAGGAGGTATCCACCACAAGGAGACACACCATGACATCGCATCCCGCTTCGCGCCGGCGCCTGCTGGCGCACGCCTTCGCCCTGGCGCTTTCCCTGCCTTTTGTGCAGGCCCATGCCCAAACCCCCAACTGGCCGGCCAAGCCGATCAGGCTGGTGGTCGGCTATGCCGCCGGCGGTGCCACCGACGTGGTGGCGCGCCTGGTCGCCGTCAAGCTGGGCGAGCAGCTGGGCCAGCCGGTGATCGTGGACAACCGCAGCGGCGCCAACAGCAACGTGGGCGCCGAGGCGGTAGCGCATGCGCCGGCCGACGGCTACACGCTCTACGTCTTCACCATTGCCAACACCATCAATGCCTCGCTCTACGACAAGCTGGGCTACGACCCGCAGAAGGACTTCGAGCCGATCGGGCTGATCGCCAAGATCCCCAACATCCTGGTGGTGAACCCCAAGCTGCCGATCAAGACCGTGGCCGACTACGTGCGCTTTGCCAAGGAGTCGCCCAACGGTGTCACCTTTGCCTCCTCGGGCAGCGGCTCGTCCATCCACCTGTCGGGCGAGATGTTCAAGATGTACGCCAAGCTCAACATGCTGCACGTGCCCTATCGCGGCAGCGCGCCAGCCGTGACCGATCTGCTGGGCGGGCAGGTGCAGTCGATGTTCGACAACACGCCCTCCTCGCTGCCGCACGTGAAGGCCGGCCGGCTGCGTGCGATTGCCATCACCAGCGCCCAGCGCTCGCCGCTGCTGCCCGATGTGCCAACGGTGGCCGAGTCCGGCTACCCGGGCTTTGACGTGCAGTCATGGTTCAGCCTGGCGGCACCCACGGGCACGCCGCAGCCGGTGATCGCGCGCGTCAACGCCGCGCTGAACCAGGTGCTGACCGCCCCCGAGATGCGCCAGCGCCTGCTGGACCTGGCCGCCACGCCCGAGCCCGGCACGCCCGAGCAGTTGCGCAGCTTCATCGCGGCCGAGACCAGGCGCTGGCATGAGGTCGTCAAGCAATCCGGCGCCAAGGCCGAATAAGGAGTACCCGCCCACCATGTTTCCCATCGATTTCTTCTGGCGCGCCGCCGAGCGCTGGCCCGGCAACATCGCCATCGACACGCCCACCGGCAGCATCCGCTACGACGCGCTGGCCGCGCAGGTGTCTGCACTGGCCGCAGCCCTCAACGCGCTTGACCCAAGCCCGCAAAGCCGCGTGGGCATCTGCGCCAAGAACAGCGCCGAGCACATCGCCGTGCTGCTGGCGGTGCTGGCCTGCGGCAAGGTGTGGGTGCCGCTGAACCCGCAAAGCACGCGGCCTGAGATTCGCCGCATCATCGACGCGACCGAGCCCTCCATCCTGGTGCTGGACACGGCCTGCGCCGAGCTGCTGCTGGATGCGCCCGGCGCGCGCATCTACAGCGGCGCCGCGCCCCAGGGCGAGCCCACCGTTGCCGCGCTGACGGCCCAGTACGCTGGCGCGCCGCGCCCGGTCTTCGACCTGCCGCTGGACGCCACGCAGGCCATCAAGTTCACCGGCGGCACCACCGGCGCGCCCAAGGGCGTGATGCAGCCCTACCGCGCCTGGATGGCCAATATCGCCAACCAGATCCAGGCCTGGGGCTTCGATGAGCACGAGCGCTACATCGTGGCCGCGCCGATCACGCACGGCACCTCGACCTACCTGCTGCCCATCCTGGCGCAGGGCGGCTGCCACGTGGTGCTGGCCGGCGCCGGCGCCGAGGCGGTACGCACGGCCTTCAAGGAGCGCGGCGGCACGGTGTGCTTCATGCCGCCCACGCTGGTCTACATGCTGATGGCGCTGCCTGGTGCATCGCGCGCGGACTTCCCGCAGCTGCGCCGGCTGATCTACGGCGGCGCGCCCATGCCGCCGGAGAAAATCCGCGAAGTGCGCGAATTCTTCGGCCCGGTGCTGGGCACCACCTATGGCCAGACCGAGGCGCCGCAGATCCTCACCGTGATGCGCCCCGAGGATTTCGAAGACCCGCGCAACTGGGCCGCCGTGGGCCGCAGCACCTGGTTCAACGACGTGGCCATCATGGCGCCCGATGGCCGGCTGCTGCCCACGGGCGAGGTGGGCGAAGTAGTGGCGCGCGGCGACCTGCTGATGAGCGGCTACTGGCGCCTGCCCGAGAAGACGGCAGAGACCTTGGTGAACGGCTGGCTGCACACCGGCGACCGCGGCCTGATCGACGCCCGCGGCTACCTCTACCTGAAGGACCGGCTGAAGGACATGGTCATCACCGGCGGCTTCAACGTCTACCCGGTGGACGTGGAGAACGCGCTGGGCCAGCACCCTGCGGTGCACGAATGCGCGGTGTTTGGCGTGCCCGACGACAAATGGGGCGAGGCCGTGCACGCCGGCGTGCAGCTGCGCCCCGGCATGCAGGCCAGCGCGGCCGAGCTGATCGCCTTCGTGCGCGAGCGCCTGGGCCCGGTGCAGAGCCCGAAGCACATCCATTTCCATGACAGCCTGCCGCGCTCGCCCGTGGGCAAGGTGCTCAAGACCGCCGTGCGCGACCGCGCCATTGCCTCCATCGCTGCCACCGCCTGATGAAAGAACACGCCATGACCACCGCCAACAACGCGCCCACCACCCGCCTGTGCACCCACACGCTGACCAGCCTGCACTACCGCGACGCCAACCTGGTCGAAGACCTGATGGGCAAGAAGAGCTTCACCGAAGTGATGCTGATGCAGATCCTGGGCCGCAACCCGCGCGGCGTGGACCTGCGCATCACCGATGTAGTGCTGATCGTGCTGATGGAGCACGGCCTGACCCCCAGCGCCATTGCCACGCGCCTGATCTACATGAGCGCCCCCGAGAACCTGCAGGGCGCGGTTTCGGCCGGGCTGCTGGCGGTGGGCAGCTCCTTCGTCGGCACCATGGAGAACTGCTCGCGCCTGCTGGACCGCATTGGCGCGGCGGCCGATCCGGAGGCCGAGGCGCAAGAGATCGCACGCGAACACAAGGCGCTGAAGATCCCGGTGCCAGGCTTTGGCCACCACCTGCACAAGCCGGTGGACCCACGCGCCTACAAGCTGCTGGACCTGGCGCGCGCCGAGCCCGATCTGGCGGGCGACAAGATCCGTGCGCTGGAGTGCCTCTCGCGCGCGGTGGATGCCGCCGCCGGACACCCCATCACCCTCAACGCCACCGGCGCCGTGGCGGCCCTGCTGGGCGAGATCGGCGTGCCCACCAACGTGATGCGCGGCTTTGCCGTGATCTCGCGCGCCGCGGGCCTGGTCGCGCACATCGTCGAAGAGCAGCAAAGCCCGTCGGGGCGCTTTATCTGGGACACGATCGAGCACGCCATCCCCTACGTGGGCGAAGGCGGCCAGGCCGCATGAGCGCAAGGCCACCGGCATTGCCGCTGGACCTGTCGGGCCGCGTGGTCTTCGTGGCCGGCGCGGGCTCGGCCGGCCCGGGCTGGAGCATTGGCCGCGCCTCCAGCCTTACCTACGCCCGGCTGGGCGCGCAGGTCTGCGTGGTGGACCGCGATGCGGCCTCGGCCGAGGAAACCACCGCGCTGATCCACGCCGAGGGCGGCACCGCCCAGACCTTCATCGGCGATGTGGCGGAGCCAGCCGACGTGACGCGGCTCTTTGCCGAAGCGCGCGAGCGCTTTGGTGCCATCGACGTGTTGCACCACAACGTCGGCATCGGCAAGACCGGCGGCCCCATGGAAACCAGCGCCGAGGACTTCGACCGCATCCACAACGTGAACGTGCGCAGCCTGCTGCTGGCATCGCAGCAAGTGCTGCCCGGCATGGTGGAGCGCGGGCGCGGCGCCATCATCGCCATATCGTCCATTGCTGCCATGCGCTACCTGGGCTACCCCCACCTGGCCTATGGCGTCACCAAGGCGGCGGTCACCCACTTCACGCGCATGCTGGCGCAGCAATACGCGGCCCAGGGCGTGCGCGCCAACACCGTGGTGCCGGGACTGATCGACACGCCACGCATCGCCACCACGGTGGCCAGGATGTTCTCTGCCACCGACCTGGACGAGGCCCGTGCCGCGCGTGCGCGCCAGGTTCCCATGGGCCGCATGGGCACGGCCTGGGATGTAGCGCATGCCTGCGCCTTCCTGGCGAGTGATGCGGCGGCTTATGTCACGGGGACTGAGTTGGTGGTGGATGGCGGGATTACGGGCAAGTTTGTTTGATGGATTTTGATGAAAAGTGCCTGCAGCCCAGATTCTGCCTAGGCTATTAGCTATTAATTTAATAGTTTCGCCTTGCTGGCGGCAGGTGCCGGGTCTCGGCCCGAAGGCCGAACAGCCAGCCCCCACCCCGGCCCTCCCCCAGCGGGGGAGGGGGTAGTACCGGGCCGAGCGCAGCGATGGCCCGAGTGGCAGTCCCGGGTCCCCTCTGTGGCGTCGAGGAGCGGAGGTGGGGGCAGGTTGCCCGCAGCGAAGCGAAGGGACGGCGAGGACTGTTTGAGCGAAGCGAGTTCCGCAGCCGCCTGCCCGCACCGAGCACCGCAGAGCAGTCTGCGCAGCAGACCGTCACAGCGGGGTCGCCTTTTCTTCGGTTACCTTCTTTTGGCGAAGCAAAAGAAGGTGACTGCGCCGCCGGGCGCACATCCCGGCTCCCGCCGCCTGCAAGGCAAGCAGCCGAGGGATATCTCAAAGCCCCACCCCATTGCCCCGCCACCAGCCAGGGCTCGCCCCAAAAAATACAATCCCCGCAATGAATGCACATCCCAAGCAGCGCGTCGTCGTCGGCCTGAGCGGCGGCGTCGACTCTGCCGTCACCGCCCATTTGCTGAAGCAGCAAGGCCACGAAGTGGTCGGCATCTTCATGAAGAACTGGGAAGACGATGACGACAGCGAGTACTGCTCCTCCAACATCGACTTTGTCGACGCCGCCGCCGTGGCCGACGTGCTGGGCATAGAGATCGAGCACGTCAACTTCGCGGCCGACTACAAGGACCGCGTGTTCGCCGAGTTCCTGCGCGAGTACCAGGCCGGCCGCACGCCCAACCCGGACGTGCTGTGCAACGCCGAGATCAAGTTCAAGGCCTTCCTGGACCATGCCATGCGCCTGGGCGCCGAGAAGATCGCCACCGGCCACTACGCGCGCGTGCGCTTCGACGCGGCCACGCAGAAGCACCAGCTGCTCAAGGGCCTGGACCCGTCCAAGGACCAGAGCTACTTCCTGCACCGGCTGAACCAGGTGCAGCTCGGCAAGACGCTGTTCCCGGTGGGCGAGCTGCACAAGACGGAGGTGCGCCGCATCGCGGAGGAAATCGGCCTGCCCAACGCGAAGAAGAAGGACTCGACCGGCATCTGCTTCATCGGCGAGCGGCCGTTCCGCGAGTTCCTCAACCGCTACATCCGCAAGGAGCCAGGCGCGATCCAGGACGAGCGCGGCCGCACGCTGGGCCGGCACGAGGGTCTGAGCTTCTACACCCTGGGCCAGCGCCAAGGGCTGGGCATAGGCGGCATCAAGGAGAAGGGCGCGCAGCGCGGCGGCGGCGAGCACGCTCCGTGGTTCGTGGCGCGCAAGGACGTGGAGAAGAACGTGCTGCGCGTGGTGCAAGGCCACGACCATCCCTGGCTGCTGTCGCACCGGCTCACGGCCGACGACACCAGCTGGGTGGCCGGCAGCGCCCCTGCGGCCCCCCAGCTGGCCGCCAAGACCCGCTACCGCCAGACCGATGCCGCCTGCGGCTTCGCCACGGCAGGCGATGGCGGCTTCACGCTGGCCTTCCCGCAGGCCCAGTGGGCCGTCACGCCCGGCCAGTCGGCCGTGCTGTACGACGGCGAGGTATGCCTGGGCGGCGGCGTGATCGCATCGGCGGACACCCTGGCCGATCAGCCGGCATAGGGTCCGCAAAGCCCATATCCAGCCAGGGCATCTCGCTATTGCATTAGTAGCGGCGCACTGCGTTTGCGCCACTGCGGCAGCCACGCCTCCAGCTGCTGCGGCGACAGCGGGCGGGACAGCAGGTAGCCCTGCACCAGGTCGCAGCCCAGCTCCCGCAGCCGCTCCAGCACCTGCTGGTTCTCCACGCCCTCGGCCACCACCTTGAGGCCCATGTTGTGGCCCAGGTCGATGGTGGAGCGCACGATGGTCTCGTCGTCGCGGTCCTCGGCCATGCCCATGACGAAGGACCTGTCGATCTTGATCTCGTCCACCGGCATGCGCTTGAGGTAGGCGAGCGAGGAGTAGCCCGTGCCGAAATCGTCGATCGACAGGCGCAGGCCCAGGCCATGCAGGCGCTCCAGCGTGGTCAGCGCGTGGGCCGGGTCGTCCATCACGGCGCTTTCGGTGATCTCGATCCAGACCCAGGCCGGGTCCAGCCGGTGCTCGCGCAGCAACGCCGCGAAGGTATCGGCGAGTTCCGGCACCAGCAGATCGCGTGCCGAGACGTTGATCGACACCGCCAGCGGCATGCCGCGGGCCTGCCAGTCGGCGCATTGCGCAATGGCGTGTCCGGCCACCCAGCGCGTGATCGCCTTGATGTAGCCGGTCTGCTCGGCGAAGGGGATGAAGCGGTCGGGAGCGATGAAGCCGCGCGTGGCGTGCTCCCAGCGCACCAGGGCCTCCACCGCGCGCACGTCGCCGCTGGCCAGGTCAACCTTCGGCTGGTAATGCAGCGTCAGGTGGTCCTGCTCGACGGCCCGCCGCAGCTCGCCCATGAGCGACAGCCGCTCGGGCGTATGCGTGTCATGGCCCGCGTCGTAGAGCAGGCAGCCGGCACTGGCCCGCTTGGCCGCGTACATGGCGATGTCCGCGCGCCGCATCAGCGTGGCGGCATCGTCGCCCTGCAGCGGACAGGTCACGATGCCGATGCTCGCACTGATGTCCACCAGCTGGTCGGCCACGATCATTGGCCGCTCCAGCACCTGCAGCAGTTGCCGGGCGGTGCGCAGGGCCGAATCGGCATCGCCCCCCGGCAGCAGCACCGCGAACTCGTCGCCCCCCAGGCGCGCCACGGTGCATTCCTCGCGCGCCAGGGCGGCTCGCAGGCGCTCGCCCACCTCCACCAGCAACTGGTCGCCGATGGGATGGCCAAGCGTGTCGTTGACGTACTTGAAGCGGTCCAGGTCCATCACCATCACGGCCAGCGTGGCGTGCCGGCCCAGCGCGTCGCCGATCGCCCGCTGCAGATGGTCATGGAAGCGCGCGCGGTTGGGCAGGCCGGTCAGTGCATCCTGGTAGGCCAGGCCGGTGATGCGGCCCTCGCGTTCCAGGAGCGCCTCGCGCATATGGTTGAAGGTGTGGGCCAGTGCCCCGAGTTCGTCCTGGCGCGCCAGGACCACCGGTGGCGGGTAGCGGCCTTCGCCGATGCCCCGCGCAAAGCGGGTCAGCATGTCGATGGGCCGGGTCACGCTGCGCGCGATCAGCAGGCTTGCCAGCACCGACACGACCAGGCCGGCCAGTGTCAGCAGCAGCAGGGTGGACTGCACCTGCACGAAGGGCGCCATGGCATCGGCCAGCGAACGCTGCAGCACGGCGACCACCGGCTCGTCCCCCGCATGCAGGGACACCACGCGCATGCCGTAGCCCTGGCCGGCCAGTTCCAGCCCGGCATTGTGCGAGGGCATGGCCAGTCCATCGCCCACCGCCTGGGGCAGCGCGGTCGCCGCGCCCGAAGGCAGTGAACTGGCCAGCACCCGCCAGTCGCTCTTGGAAGAACGGCCCAGGAAGGAGACGTCGAGCGAGGTGGTCGAGGCCACCAGATCGACGAAGCGCCCGTCGATCAGAAAGCCCATGGTGATCCAGGCGATGGTGACCGGCGCGCGCACGGGCACCACCACCAGTTCGTACAGCCGGCCGTCGAGCTGCGCGATGGACGACGCATTGCCGCGGCGCCGGGCCTGCGCGATCAGGTCGGGGTAGGCGAACAGGCGATCGTCGGCCTCCTGCGCGCGGGTGTCGGCCACCAGCCGGCCATCCAGGCCGACCAGCATCACCAGATCGGCCTGGATGCGGTCGCCATGGTTGCGCAGGGCCGAGACGACCGTGCCCTGGTCGTGGGTGGCCACCGCCTCGCGGAAGCCGAAGTCCGCGGCGACGACCGCCGCGGCCTGGGTCAGCCGGTCGCGGTGCGCCTGCACGATCTGGCCGAACACCCGGTCGGCGACCTGCAGCTGCTCGTCGGTGTTGCGGCGCGCGGCCGAGGCGATCAGGCTGTGCACGGACGCGTAGCCCAGCAGCTGGACCACCAGCAGGAGCACGGTGAAGATCAGCGCGATGCGGGTGCGCAGGTGGTGGATGCGCGGCTTGGGCAAGGTCGCCTCAGTTCGCTTCGGTCGTCAGGGAGAACTTCAGCGCCGGGGGCGTGGCCCCGTCGGCGGCCTGCACCGTCTGCACCGGCTGGGCGTTGGGGTCGCGCATGGCGTAGTGCCAGGCGCCCACCCGGTAGCCGGCGGCGGGCAGTGCCTGGAGCGTGGCGCGGCCATTCTTGTCGGTGCGGGCGAAGTACGGCGTATCGACCACCAGCACGTAGGCCACCATCGAATCGTGGATGTTGCAGCCGAGCACCACCAGCCCCGGCTTGTCGAAGAGCACGGGGCGGGACGGCACGCCGGAATAGAGCTTGATCTCGAAGCGCTTGGCCGGCGAGAACGAATAGATGTCGTGCTCGACGTCGTCCTTGTTCGGGAAGCTGATGCTGGTGCCGGACTGCACCACCGAGACCTTGGGCACGAACTCGCGGTCGATCTGGTCGATCACGGCGCGCGCGCCCGGCGCCGCCGCCGGGGCCTTGCCCGCGACGGGCACCGCGTACAGCACGGCATCGGCCAGGGGTGCGCCGCGCTGGTCGGCGACCTGCACCACGACGCCTGCCGCGTGGGCCCCGCACGCCGCCAGGACGGACAGCAGCAGCGCCGCGCATCCGCGGCTGCGAGCCGGCAGGGGCCACGGCGATGCCGTGGCAAAGGAGAGCGATGTCATGGGAGAACGGGCCTCAGCGGGTTTCGATATCGCGGTGCAGGGGTGCGAGGCGGGCCAGCAGCGCGTTCTGCGCGCGGAAAGGCACGCCATTCTTCTGCATGGCCTCCTGCAGGTCCTCCACCACGGCGTTGAACGCGGCGCGGTCGATCTGCAGGTTGCTGTGCACGTTCTTCATCGAGCTGCCGGTGTAGCGGCACGGGCCATCCAGCTTGGCGCACAGGTGATCGGCCAGCTGCTGGCGCAGGCGCCGGACCGAAGCCTTGGCGAAATACGGGCTGGTACGCGGATCGGCGTACACGTTGGCGATGAAATCGTCGGTGATGCGGGCAATGCCGGCCTCGCCGCCGAAGGTCTCGTAGAGCGTGGCTTCGGCATGCGCAGCGGGCGCGGCCAGCAGCAGCGCGGCCAGCAGCGGGGCCGCCAGGCGCGCGCAAGGATGCGGCAGGCAGCGGCGCATCAGAAACCTGCCTGGGCCGACAGGTACCAGCCGCGCTGGCGCCGCACCGTGGCGATGTCGCCCAGCGCCACGTAGGCCACCGTCAGCGACAGGTGCCGCGTGGGCGCCCAGGCGACGAAGGCATCCCAGGCGGTCTGCTCGCGGGCGAACCCAAGGTTGTCCGGCTTCTGCCGGACCTCCAGCCCCGCCGCGAGGCTGCGGGCCAGCAGGTAGGCGGCCGAGGCCTCGGCCTGCGGCCGGTAGGCATTCGAGCGGTCGCCGCCGAACCCCAGCAGGCCGAACTGGTTGGCGCGCGTCCAGCGCACCGTGCCGTTCAGCAGCAGCCCCTGGGCAAGCAGCAGCTTGGTGGCCGAGACGTAGACATCGGTGCCCGAATTGCTGCGCGCGCCCACCGAGCGCACCACGGAGCCCTGCAGGTTGCGCTTGGCCTGCAGCCCGACCGCCACCTGCGGCCACCACAGGTCCGGATCCAGCACCGCATCCCCGAGCACGCGCAGCTTGGCGCCGACGATGTCCTGCTCGAAGCGGAACCCGGCGCCCAGCCCCAGCGCCGCACCCGCGGCCCGGGTGTCGAAACTCTGGTGGGCCAGCGACAGCTCCACGCGGTCATCGATGCCGACCGCCACCCCATGGGTGTCCAGCGCGAAGGCCTGGGTCTGCACCCGCGTGGCATGCACATTGGCGCCCCACTGTCCGCGGGTGCCGTAACCACCGATCACCGCCCAGGGCGTGAGGCCGCCGCCGGCGGCGCCCTCCACCTGGGACACGCCGCCGGTCAGCAGCAGCTTGCCGCCGCTGCGATCGGCCGGGGGGACGACCAGCTGCGCCTGCGCCGCCAGCGCGTGGAGCGCCAGCAGTCCCGTCGCCAGGCGGCTGCCCGCGCGGGCCAGGACGGCGGACCTGCGGTGCGGCAGGCGCCTGCCGCCGGTGGACGGCACGCGGGCGCAGGAGGAGGCAAGGGAGGGGACGGGCGCGCAGCGCATGGAGGAAGGCTGCGTCCAGGAACTGCCGCAGGCGTAGGAATGGGGAGTGCGTCGAAGCCAAAAGTATAGGTGTGCCCACACGCTTCGCCCCGCAACAGAGGGCCAAAAAGAAACGTGGCGCGCCCGCCGATGCGGCCGCGCCACGCTGGGCACATGGTGCGCGGCACGAAGGCCGCGGATGCGGATCAGAACGGAATGTCGTCGTCCATGTCGTCGAAGCCCGAGGGCGCGCGGCTGCTCGGAGCCGGGGCCGGGGCGGCGCGCGGTGCGGGAGCCGGCGCCGGGCGCGGGGCCGGCGCGGCGCGGCGCTGGGGCGGCGCGCTGTCGTAGCCGCCGCCCTCGCCTGCACCGCCGTCATAGCCACCGTCGCCGCCCTGCGGGCCGCCGGCGCCCTGGCGGCTGCCCAGCATCTGCATCTGGTCGGCACGGATCTCGGTGGTGTACTTCTCCACGCCGTCCTGGCCGGCCCACTTGCGGGTGCGCAGGCTGCCCTCGACGTAGACCTGCGAGCCCTTGCGCAGGTACTGCCCGGCGATCTCGGCCAGCTTGCCGTTGAAGACCACGCGGTGCCACTCGGTGGCCTCGCGCATCTCGCCGCTGGCCTTGTCGCGCCAGCGGTCGGTGGTGGCAATGGTGACGTTGGCGACCTGGTCGCCGCTCGGGAAGGTGCGCATCTCGGGATCGCGACCGAGATTGCCGACGACGATGACTTTGTTGACGGATGCCATGGTGGGGGCCTGCAGAGAATGAGGTAAGTGTGACGAAAAGCAGCACTGGGGCCAGCGAAGGACCGCCATTGTGCCGCAGCCGGGTTGCGCGCGGGCCTGCGAGAATGCGTGGCTACCATGCATGATCACCCGGATTTCTGGCGCAGCATCCAGGCGGAATTCTCCAGCTGGCGCCTGTGGCTGGACCGTACCGTGGTGCTGGCCTATGCCATCGCCGCAGGCCTGCTGGTGGTGGGCTTCACCATGCTCAGCGAAGTGGCTTTCGGGCTGTTCGAGCGGGTCTACCACTGGAACTGGTGGGCCGTGCTGCTGTGGACGCCGGCCTGGACGGCGGCCGTGGTCTGGCTCACGCGGCGCCATTTCCCCGGCGCGGCCGGCTCCGGCATCCCGCAGGTGATGACGGCGCTCGAGCCGTCGCTGCCCGAGGCCGGGCGCGGCCGCTTCGTCAGCCTGCGCCTGACCGTGGCCAAGGTGGTGCTGTCCTCTGCCGCGCTGATGGCCGGCCTGTCGGTGGGCCGCGAGGGCCCTTCGGTCCAGGTCGCCGCGGGCGTGATGCAGCATGCACGGCGCTGGCTGCGCCCGGGCTCGGGCATCGACCAGCATGCGCTGCTGGTGGCCGGCGGCGCGGCCGGCATCGCGGCGGCCTTCAACGCGCCGCTGGCCGGCGTTGTGTTTGCCATCGAGGAGCTCTCGCGCAGGCTCGAATCGCGCAACAGCGGCCTGATCATCGCGGCCATCGTGCTGTCGGGCCTGATGGCGGTGTCGGCCTTCGGCAACCTGACCTACTTCGGCGTGATCCGCGTGCCGCGCCTGGGCTGGGATGCGCTGCTGCCCGGCCTGCTGGTCACGCTGGTGTCGGCGGTGCTCGGCGGACTGTTCTCGCGCCTGCTGGCCAACTCCCTGATCGGGCGCTCGCCCGACCGGATCAGCCGCTGGCGCGCCCGCTACCCGGTGCGCTTCGCGGCGCTGGGGGCCCTGGCGGTGGCCGTCATCGGCTGCGTCACCGGCGGCGCGACCTTCGGCGCGGGCTCGGAAGAGGTCAAGCAGATGCTCGCGGGCGAGGCCCATGCGCCGGCCTTCTTCGTCACGCTGAAGTTCATCGCCACCTGGCTCACCGCCTGGTGCGGCGTACCCGGCGGCATCTTCGCGCCCTCGCTGTCGATTGGCGCGGGCGTGGGCCACAACGTGGCGCTGCTGACCGATGCCCACCTGGCGCCGGCGCTGATCGCCATGGGCATGGCGGCCTTCCTGGCGGCCGTGACGCAGGCCCCGCTCACGGCCTTCATCATCGTCATGGAAATGGTGGACGGCCACGCGATGGTGCTGAGCCTGATGGCCGCGGCCATGCTGGCCAGCCTGATCTCGCGCATGCTGAGCCGGCCGCTCTACAGCGCGCTGTCCGAGCACATGCTGCTGTCGGCCGGCGGGCAGCTGCCCTCAGGCCCCCGGCACTGACGCGGCCGTGCGGCCCACCGGCCGCAGGCCCCAGGTGACCGCCAGCCAGGCGAGCGACAGCAGCAGCGTGGCCGCGAACAGCCCCGTGGGCCCGGCCAGCTTCACCAGCGCGCCGCCCAGGGCACCGCCCGCGAACAGGCCCAGCGACTGCAGCGTGTTGTAGGCGCCCAGCGCCGTGCCGCGCAATGCGGCCGGCGCCATGCGCGACACCAGGCTCGGCTGGCTCGCCTCCAGCACGTTGAAGCCGCAGAAGAAGACGAACAGCAGCAGGGCCAGCCAGGCGATGCCGTGGCCCCCTCCGGCCGCTGCCTCCGTTGCCGCCCACAGCAGCCCCAGCTGCACCAGGGCCACCAGCGCCACCGCGCCGCGCAGCGCCGCGCGCAGGTGGCCGCGCCGCTCCAGCGGGAACAGGCCCAGCCCCATCGCCACGAAGGAACCCAGCACGGCCGGGAGATAGACCCACCAGTGGTGCATCTTGGCCAGGCCGGCCTGCACCAGCAGGCCGGGCACCGCCACCCACATCGCCAGCTGGATGGTGTGCAGCGCGAATACACCGGCATTGAGCCGCAGCAGGTCGCCATGGCGCAGCAGCGCGGCCAGCGGCGCGCGCTCCGCGCCGCGGTGCAGGGCCGGCTCGGGCGGCACCCACCAGAGCACCACGGCCACGCCCGCCAGGGCCAGAACGCCGGTCAGCCCGAACAGGCCCGGCAGCCCGGCCCAGGCGGCCAGCGGCGGCGCGGCCACCAGCGCCACCGCGAACATCAGCCCGATGCTGCCGCCGATCATCGCCATGGCCTTGGTGCGCACCGCATCGCGCGTCTGGTCGGCCAGCAGCGCGGTCACCGCGGCCGATACCGCGCCGGCGCCCTGCAGTGCGCGGCCGGCCACCAGCCACGGCAGGCTGGGCGCGAAGGCGGCGACGAAGCTGCCCAGCGCGAACACCAGCAGCCCGGCCACGATCACCCGCTTGCGGCCCAGCCGGTCCGAGGCGATGCCGAAGGGCATCTGCAGGAAGGCCTGCGTGAGCCCGTAGATCCCCATGGCCAGCCCGACCAGCGCCGGATCGTCGCCGCCGGGGTACCTGCGCGCCTCCAGCGCAAACACCGGCAGCACCAGGAACAGGCCCAGCATGCGCAGCGCGAAGATGGCCGCCAGCGCGCCGGTGGCACGCCGCTCCAGCGGCGTCATGGCGGAGACGCGGCCCGCCGGATCGGCGCGGGGAGGCACGGAAGAGTGAGAAAGGGGCGGGGGGGTGGACACGGCAGGCGGCACCGGCAAGGCAAATGGGACGGAGCGGGCACCGGCCCGCGGCGCCGCGGACCGGCGCGGGGCATTGTCTCCGATCACCGGCGCGCGGCCCGCAGCGGCCATCCCCGCGAAGTTACGTTTCGTAGCAACCATGCTGTAATCGCGTCCATGAGCACGGCCCGACGACTCCAAGGCGCCTGGAAGGACATGGTCCAGGCCTGGGCGGGCGTGGGCGACGCCCCGGCCGAACTGGAGCGCTGGGCCGCCTTCATGCTGCACTGCGACCGCCTGCACGGCCTGGCCCAGGAGCAGGGCATGGCCGAGGTCGAGCATGCGCTGGCGCCGCTGCTGCAGCTGCTGGGCGGCATCGCCGAGCCCGCGGATGCGGCCTACGTGCCGGCCAACCGGCTGCTGCCGGCCATCGCGGAGGCCGTGCACGCCGTCTATGACGGCGGCGGCCGCATGCGCAGCGGCAGCCCGGCCGACCGCACGGCCGGCGCCAGCCCGACCGTGCTGGTGCTGAGCGCCGACGACGCCGCCACCGAAGACCTGCTGCTGCAGATGGAGCACTACGGCTACCGGGTGCAGCGCGAGCCCGATCCGCAGCGCGCCCTGGCCGCCGCGGCGGCGCAGCGGCCGGTCGCCGTGATCGTGGACCTCAGCCACGGTTTCGAGCGCGCCGCACCCGTCGTCGCCGAGCTGGCGCGCCTGGGCCTGCCCTGGTGCGCCCTGGCCCGCCAGGGCGACTACGGCCTGCGGCTGCAGGCGGTGCGGCAGGGAGCGCTGTTCTTCTTCGTGGCGCCGCTGTCCATCGACGCCCTGGTGGAAGTGCTGGACCCGATCGTCTACCCGCAGCAGGAGGACCCCTACCGGGTGCTGGTGCTGGACGACTCGCACACCGTGCTGGCCAGCGTGCGCCAGGCCCTGCGGCCCTATCCGCAGCTGCACCTGGGCGTGCTCAGCCGGCCCGAGCGGGTGCTGGACGTGCTCAACTACTACTGGCCGGACGTCCTGCTGCTGGACTTTCACCTGCGCGACTGCACCGGCCTGGAGGTGGCGCGCATCATCCGCCAGCACAAGGCCTTCGAATCCATCCCCATCGTCTACCTCACCAGCGAAAGCCGCGAGGCCATGCAGCAGGAGGCCATGCGTCACGGCGGCGACGACTTCCTGGTCAAGCCGGTGGGCCGGGAACAGCTGTTCCATACCGTGCTGCACAAGGCGCGGCGCTACCGCGGCCTGCGCAAGCTCATGGTGGAGGACAGCCTCACCGGCCTCTACAACCACGTCAAGACCAAGTCGCTGCTGCAGCAGAGCCTGGCGCAGGCCGAGCGCCAGCGCGTGCCGCTGTGCTACGCCATCCTGGACATCGACCACTTCAAGCGCGTCAACGACGGCTACGGCCACGCCACCGGCGACAAGGTGATCAAGGCCCTGGCGCGCCACCTGCGCCAGCACCTGCGCGATGCGGACATCGTGGGCCGCTACGGCGGCGAGGAATTCGTGGCGGTGCTGCAGAACTGCCCGCCGGAGCAGGCCAAGCGGCGGCTCGATGCCCTGCGCGAGAGCTTCGGCCGGCTCTACCATGCCTATGATGACGGCATCTTCGCCACCACCTTCAGCGCCGGCATCGCCCACTACCCGGCCTGCAGCAGCATGACCGAACTGATGGCCGCCGCCGACACCGCGCTGTATGCCGCCAAGCGCGCCGGCCGCAACCAGGTGCGGGTGGCCGGCATGGCCGGCTGACAGCGCCGCCACGAGCATGCAGGACCATCCCGCACACGCCTCCCGCGCCCCCGGCGGACTGCCTGCCGAAGCGCCCGCGCGCATCCGCGTGGGCACGGTGGAGGACGATCCCGAGACGCGCGAGGCGCTGGCCCGCCACATCTACGCCCAGCCCGACCTGGTGCTGGTGCTGCAGGCGTCCCGCCGGGCCGAGGCGCTGGCGCTGCTGCCGCAGCAGGCGCTCGACGTGCTGCTGGTGGACCTGGGCCTGCCCGATGGCTCGGGCCTGGACGTGATCCGCGCGGCGCGTGCGCAATGGCCCGGCTGCGGCGTGCTGGTCAGCACGGTGTTCGGCGACGAGGCCCACGTGCTGCCCGCGATCGAGGCCGGCGCCATGGGCTACCTGCTCAAGGACAGCAGCGCGCCGGAACTGGCCCACGAGATCCGCAGCGTGCACGCCGGCGGCAGCCCCATCAGTCCCATGGTGGCGCGCAAGATCCTGACGCGGGCGGTGGAGCGCGCCGCCCCCGTGGCCGCGCCGGCAGCGCCCTCCTCCATCGCGCTGTCGGTGCGCGAGCGCGAGGTGCTGCAGCTGGTGAGCAAGGGCTTCACCACCGAGGAGACGGCGGCGGCACTGAGCATCTCGAACTCCACCGCACGCACCTTCGTGCGCCGCATCTACGCCAAGCTGCAGGTCGGCACGCGGGCGGAGGCCATCCACCAGGCGCACCGCCATGGCCTGCTGCGCGGATAGCGCCAGCCGCCCGCGCCAGTGGTGGCGCGCGGCGGCATGGGCCCTGCTGGCGGTGCTGGGTCTGGCCGCCCCAGCCCACGCGGCCGGCGCCGACCCGGCGCCCCTGCACCTGCAGCAGGCGCGCCTGGCGCTCGAGCCCGGGGCTGGCTGGGATGCACCGGCGGCGCCGCCGCCGGCACTGCTCGCCCCGGACGGCGGCACCGCCTGGGACACCGTGGCCCTGCCGCACGCGCGCCCGCGCAGCCTGGCCGCGGCCGGCGACACGCCGGACGCGCCGCCCGACGTGGCCTGGTACCGCCTCGACCTGCCGGCGGGCACCGCCGGGCCGGGGCCGTTCTTCTACCTGCCGCGCTGGCAGACCATCGGCAGCATTGCCGTCTATGCCGACGACCGGCTGGTGTACCGCTCGCGCGGCAGCCGGGTCTGGAATGGCTTCAACCGTCCGCTGTGGCTGCCGCTGACCGAGGCGGCGCAGGGCCCCGCGCCGCGCACGGTGCTGGTGCGCATGGCCAGCCAGCGCGGCGTGGGCGGCGCGCTGTCCACCGCGTGGGTGGGCAGCGAGCACGCGCTGCAGGGACGCTACCGCCTGCGCGCCTGGCTGCAGTCCGACCTGGTGTCGATCGCCTCGGGCACCTTCCTGGCCATCGGCCTGTTCTCCTTCGCCGTGTGGTGCGTGCGGCGGCGCGAGACCCTCTACGCGCTGTTCTTCGCCAGCGCCGTGACCCATGCGCTGCGCACGCTGCACTTCACCATCGGCAACGAGCCGCCGCTGCTGCCCGACGCGCTCTTCGGCTGGGTGACGGTGAACTCGCTGGGCTGGTGGATGGCATGCGTCTGCCTGTTCGCCATGCGCGTGCACGGCCGCAAGCTGCCTGCGCTGGAGCGCGGGATCGTCGCCGTGGTGGTGGCCATGTCCCTGGCCACGCTGCCGGGCTGGGGCCTGCGGCTGGAAACCGTGCTGCCCGTGCTCTACCTGACCGACGTGGCGCTGGCCGTGACCGTGGCGCTGACAGGCATCTGGGCATCGCGGCGCGGCGGCACGCGCGCCGGGCTGGTGCTGTCCATCTGGTTCGCGCTCAGCGTGCCGGCCGGTGCCTACGACCTGCTGCTGGCCAGCTACCGCGTGCCCATCGAATCGGTCTACCTTGGGCCCTATGTGTCGATCGGCCTGTTCAGCATCTTCCTGGTGATCCTGTACCAGCGCTACGTCGGGGCGCTGCGCTCGGTGGAAACCGCCAACGCGCAGCTGGAGGTGCGACTGGCCGGACGCGAGCGCGAGCTGGCCGCCAGCTACGCGCAGCTGCAGGCACTGGAGCGCCAGCGCACGCTCGACGCCGAACGGCAGCGCCTGATGCAGGAGATGCACGACGGCATCGGCTCGTCGCTCATCAGCGCGCTGCGCATGACCGAGCGCGGCCGGCTGCAGGAGGCCGACATGGCGCGCGTGCTCAGGGAATGCATCGACGACCTGAAGCTCTCCATCGACTCGCTGGAGCACCAGGGCACCGACCTGCTGAGCGTGCTGGCGGCCCTGCGCTTCAGGCTGGCGCCGCGCCTGGAAGCCGCCGGGCTGGCACTGCGCTGGCGCGTGGTGGACGTGCCGCCCCTGGCATGGCTGGACCCGCAGAGCGCGCTGCACATCCTGCGCATCCTGCAGGAGGTGCTGGCCAACCTCCTCAAGCACAGCGGCGCGCACGGCATAGAGATCGCCACGGGCAGCACGGCGGACGGCAGCGTGCTGGTCTGGGTGCGCGACGACGGCACGCCGCACCGCCCGGACGGCCACGCCCCGGCCGGGCACGGCAAGGGCCTGGCCAACGTGCGCAGCCGCGCCCAGGCCCTGGGCGCGCGCTGCAGCTGGAGCGTGGAAGAAGGCGGCAACCTGTTCGAGCTGCGCCTGCCCGCGCAGGGCGCCACCCAGCCAGGCTGAGCGGGCGGCGGGCGGCGGGCGGCGGGCGGCGGGCGGCGGGCGGCGGGCCATGAATCTTGCCAAAAAACGTCGCCAGCCCAATTTATTCCTTGGCTACCAGCTACATATTCAATAGCAAAACCTGGTCCATGCCGCTACCAGCGGCGCGGGATACCTTGCCGCCATGCCATGCCGCCGAGCAGCAGCGCCAGCAGCATCAGGCCCCATTGCGAGAGCGTCGGGATGGCCGTCATGGCCCCCGGCGCGGGCAGCAGCAGCGGGACGAACGGGTCGGTGATGGTGCCGGGCGTGGTGGTGTCGCTGTCGCCCTCGCCGTCGTCCGTCACCGTGTAAGTCACCGTCTGGCTGTTGTTGCTCAGTTGCAGGCTGGTGGGCGTGAACCAGCTGGCTGCGGCCCCCGCGCCGGGCGGGCCGTACTTCTGCAAGCTCAGCCCGCCCAGGCTTTGCGGGTAGGTGACGCTGACGCTGAGCGTGGCCCCCGCGCAGCCGGTGGCGGTAAAGCGCAGCACGCCCAGCGGAGCGCTGGCACCTGCGGGGGCTCCGGGCGGAACGGTGTTGTCGATGGTCAAGGCCCCCAGCGTGCAGCCCGGAGGCCCGCCGCCGATCACCACGCTGGCATTGCCGCCATTGCCCGGCAGCGGCACGCTGGGGGCACCCAGCGCCTGCGGCGTGGCCTGCACCGGGGCCGATGCATCGCCTGGGCCCACGGTATTGCTGGCCTGCACGGCAAAGGCGTAGGTCGTTCCATTGGCCAGGTTGCCCACGGTGCAGGTCATGGCCGCCGGCGTGGCCGTGCAGCTGCCCAGCGCAGCCGCGCCCTGCACGTAGGGAGCTGCATAGGCCGTGGCGGTGTAGCCCGCCACGGCACTGCCGCCATCGTCGGCGGGGGCCGCCCAGCCCACGCGCACAGCCCCGTCGCCCGGGGTGGCGCTGACGCCGCCGGGCGCGCCCGGCGCTTGCGCCGCCCTGGCGAACAGCGGGGCCGAAGGAATGCCGTTGACCACCGCGCGCAGCGCATACCAGCCCGCCGGCAACGGCGTGGGCAGCGGCTGCGAGCTGTAGCTGGCGTCAGTGGAACTGGCCGGCGCCAGCCAGGAGGTGGCGGCGTTGTCCAGGCGCTGCAACTGCAGCAGCGGCAGGTTGTGGGCCTCGCCGCGCGTGCCGCCGCCGGCCTCGCTGTCACCGTGCAGCAGCGTGCCGGTGATGGCGAGGGCGATGCCCGGTTGCAGCACCGGGCTGGCCAGGCTGGTCAGGACGGGCGCGCGGCTGGGGGGCACGCCCTGGTCTTCCTGGTAAAGCTCTGCGCTGGCAAGGGAGCTACTGCTGCCGAATCCTCCGGCGACCAGTACCTTGCCGCTGGGCAGCAGCGTGGCGCTGTGCTGGTAGCGCGCCGTGCCAAGGGTACCTGCAGGGCTCCAGCTGTTGGTGCCTGGGTCGTACAGCTCGGCGCTGGCAATGGCACTGCTGCCATATCCACCTGCTACCAGCACCTTGCCGCTGGGCAGCAGCGTGGCGCTGTGGTGGTAGCGCGCCGCGCCCAGAGCACCCACAGGGCTCCAGCTGTTGGTGCCCGGGTCGTACAGCTCGGCGCTGGCGATAGCGGTGCTGCCGTATCCCCCCGCAACCAGCACCTTGCCGCTGGGCAGCAGCGTGGCGCTGTGGTGGTAGCGCGCCGCGCCCAGAGCACCCACAGGGCTCCAGCTGTTGGTGCCCGGGTCGTACAGCTCGGCGCTGGC
>Ga0116227_10005129_pt1 | contig 27929 bp, 20 predicted proteins | sample S1TSphgellanicum_FD_89693 | JGI IMG/M metagenome (GOLD analysis project Ga0116227, IMG submission 89693) | Host-associated microbial communities from peat moss isolated from Minnesota, USA - S1T2_Fb - Sphagnum magellanicum MG | ecosystem: Host-associated > Plants > Peat moss > Unclassified...
CTCCAGAAACAAGACGATAAGACTGCAAATTCGTCAACCCAAGAAATAGAACTTGGAGAAGGGTTGTCAAGTGAAACCTCACAAACTAGAAGGAAAAAGGAGAGTCTTCAATGACTCTTGCCACGCATGCGACGGCATGGCAAGGCAGCTGCCAAGTTCCAATATATAATTTTTAAAATAAAAATTTATGATCTTCGACATCAAACTATATTAAATTACTTTCATTCTCAAAAATAAGTAATGCAAAAAGGAAGGTAAACCAAAATAGAAAAAACCATGATGTACACAAGACCTACATTTTTTACACGCCTATGAAACATTCTTTTCTCTTTTTTATTTCAAAGTTTCCTATACAAGAATGATAGAGGTCCATCAAACAACTGTCGATCCCCACTCCGCCGGTCCTTCACATTTTCCACTCCGGTTCTTTAACCTGTCGATCCCCCTTGTCGCCTCGATCCTTCGCATTTCTCACTCCGGTTTTTTACCCCGTCGACCCCCCCTCGCCCGGTCCTTCGCATTTCTCACTCCGAGTCTTCGGATGAGGTAACAACAGATTTGGAGGAGACCATGCCAATGAGCACACCAAGGTCTCCAATGGGTTCCAATGAAATGAACTAACCATTAATGGAACTTGGTTCTATTTAGTACATTTGAAACAAAGTTTCACGATGCCTTTTATATAACAATATTTTTCCTCACCAACTATAATTATTCAATGTATAGAAGTTAAGTCCTTTTTTAATATATGTATATTCAAATTTATCACCTAGGCATTTGAACTTAAGGAGGTGCAAAACAATTGCCCTTGTACATGAGTTTGTGGACATTCTATGTTGCAAACACTTGGGATTCAACATAAATTCTTCAATTTTTGATAATCTATGTAAGCAACCAATCCATATCTTTTTAAACTTTAAAAGTTCACTATTAAAAATGTGTGCATTTTCAAAACCCTATTATACATTTGTTTCATAAGCATGTTATTAGTCTAAATTAAGGTTCTATTATTTGTCATGCAACGATTTAAACATATGGCACTTTACAAAAAGCAACATTACAACACCAAAAGTGAACCACTATAACTTGCATTCACCTTGGCCAACATTTATAGTTGGATGGGCAAGATAAACTTACAAATCATGACAGTGATCAAATAAGAATCCTTTCAAGGCTTGAGCCACTATTGCGAGGCATAATATTACCATTAACACCAAAACCACATGGTGACACCTTTGTAGGAAATGGCAATGATGTAGTAGGGATGGACGTTATACCTAAAAGCAAGTCTAAGTTACATTAGACCTTGCCAATGACATGAATAACTAGCCCGCACAAGATTACTTGGGGCTTTTTTCAATTCATGCTTCAACCAATGTAGATATTAGAATGTCATGGATGTAGCTTACCCCATGCAAATAATGGCTAACAAACCCACTAGCGGGGCACTAGCAAAAGAAACAATGTTTTTGGAGTATGGATGGGTGACATAGCATTGAAGACCTTAGCCCAATGCACTTGAGGAGGTTAAATGACTAAAGTTAGCAAAGTGCTAAAACATAATGTATTAAACAAGTTAGATAATTTTCATAAATATGTAAAAAGAGTGTTGATGCAATTTGATGGTTTGATCTGGTGCACCTATTGGGATGATAACACAACAAAAGTGATATCATTACATTTTTGGATTTGAATAACAAGACATGGGTTGTGGCAACATGGACAATAATTGGATTTTCAAAGGTTGATACACACCTCAGTCAAACGATTGAATCAAATTTTTATTCTATGATAGTTGCAAAGGTGATAAATGCAAACATTGTATTGTTTGTCACCAATTGTAATGATGATCCACTTTGAGAACATCTAGGGGATGTAACAAGGAATACAACTTTGTGGGAACAAATTACTTGTATTGCTTTTCTAGGAATGGTGTGTGACACATTCCAAATGTAGGCTACACATACCCTATTCAAATATATCTAATGTTCCATGTTTGTGAAAATTGTTTCATTGTGAATATTGTTTTGTGTTACCTTGCACAATATCTTTAAAAGCATGATATTCTTATGTGCCATGTATTTGAATCATGAATTGGTATTTCTAGTGAAAATTTACTTTGATTGTGGGTTATTTGTTCACAACTGTATATGTCATTTGCTCACTTATTTATTATAACATTTTTCCATCTTCATTTTATTTCATTACCATTACAATTAGTTTTAGTTGGCATCTAGTTTGAAATATTTGTAAACAATTTCTAATCCAATTGTAACCTAGTTGTAATCTAATCACAATCTAATTGATTATTATTGTTAAGTCTAGGTTAATCACAACCATAGATCAGTCAATTACAGTTGCACTTGGGGACATTATCTAACATGGTTATTTTCGAATGATCATGATCTATTCCGATCATTAAGGGATAGTTGAAATCACATCTTAAACCCAAAGGTCGGGAAGAATAATTCAATTAGACAACATGAATGAATTCCATTCATCAAATGTGAACATCAAGCCTTGAGTAAACATGATAAAACTGAATTAATGATTGGACCATGAATTGATGATAGTCCATGTTGGATTACTTTGTTGCCAAACCAATTACCAATTGAAAATGGGTTATAACCAGTGTTGGGTGATTTTCACTAATTTTATAGAACTATTGATTCCGGTTCCTTAAGGCGATGTGTGATAATTGCCTCAATTTTTACTTTAAAAGAAAAATAGGGGGCTTGCAAGAATCGTCCCAAGTATCATATATTTTCCAAGGAAAAAAAATCTAATTTTAGGCTTGGTGGTTTTTAACAATTCAAGAACAACTAATCTTCATGGTCGGTTTTCACAAATTGGATCTCAGAAATTTCGATATTTTTTTTGAAAAGTTATATTTTACATTTTTTTTAATGAGCAGCTAACAACAACAATGCAAGGCGAACATCGAACAGTAGCAATGCAAGGCAAGCATTGAACACCAACAACATAAAATGAAAAGTGAATAGTGAGAATGCAAAGTGAGAAGCAAGCAATAGCAACATAAGGTGAAAATCAATGCAAGGTGAGGAACAAACAACAACGAAAGCAATATGAAAAATAAATGCGAGACCAAAAAATAAGAAACAAAACACAATGCAAAAAATAAAAAAAATAAAACAAGTTAACAAGACTAGAAAGCTTCTTGAATTTTATATCCCTTTCCATACGTGGTTTCCCATGGTGGACGCACCGCCCTAAACCTAAACCCTACAACTTCTAACCCTAACCCTAATTCCAACCTACCCATTTTCCCTCCCAAACCTTGAGAATTGGATTTGGGTTTTCATGTGAAAACCTATCTGGTTCTCTTTTTTTAAAAAGAAAATTTCCGATTCCAGTTATCCTTGTCAATTCCCACATGCGTGAGAACCTTTAAACGAATTTTCAGCCCAATTTTCACCCAAAATGAGAATGATCAATTCTCAATATGACTAAGAACCAAGTCACCCAATGAGAACAGCCCAACACTGGTTATAACTAGGATAGTATAGCTAGTGCCACTTGTCCCTATTGCAACTTGTTGCCATTGACTTTTGTTTGTTTGTAGTTGCCCAAAAAAAAAGGAACAATTGCAAATTGTCGATGGCAACTATGTGACAATTGTGCCAACTAGTTGTAAAAGGGGGCAAAATTGGCATAGAGAAAAGTGAACAACAATTTAATCCATTCTTCTTCTTCACTTCACACAAAATTGCATAATAATCAAGAATATGTTTAAAATGGTGAAACAAAGAAATTTCATCCATACTTCATTCAAAGCACGCCTGCATTGCCATCTTGAATAATAATAAAAACCCAAAAAAATCATCCATTCTTCATGGATAGACCTAGGGAAAAATTATGTACGGATGCAATTTGCAAATAGTACCTTAAAAAGAAGGAGCTGCTTCATCTGTGCTGACTCACAATAAGAAAAAAAGATCTGATCTGTACTGGAAAGGGTTGCAAGTGCAGTTGATGATCATCTAGCCCAATAGTTTAGTAGGAAAGAATTGCTTTTCAAGAAATGGAACCCACTAGAACCATATGCTGAGTCACATTAGGGCACTACAAAATACCAACAAAAGACAGAGGTCAGCAGTGACTCCAGGTCTAGAGAGGGATCCCGTGGTCCTGTCTTGAGTCTCGACCTAAAAGGAAAAGCTTATCCGGACTTCCCAGGCTCTTCATGCAACGAAGTACAAGAGTTTGGGTACCTATTGTTTAACTAGTTGTGGGGATGCATCCAATTTGACCTTTTATTTCCTTTTTGGTGATGGGCCTATTTTGACCCACTTTGATTGACCCATCACCCAAAAAAAAACCATGCACACTATGAACACTCTCAAACTAGAAAATTATGTGGCCTCTCCCTTTGGTCTTTCCCTTTGGTCTAGCTATATACCTTTAACAAGAGAATTTTGGGCCGAGGATTATGGGATAAAAGTCTTGTGCTGTTGGGAACTGCATGGGGAACAAATTGGGAGCTTCATTGGGGACATTTTGAAAATATATTGGGAACATGATGGGAACAACAAAATCTAGAAAAATCTCAAAACCTCTCCCTTCTTCTTCAAAGTGTTTTGAGCCTTCCTTGATGCATGTTGAGTTGTCTCATGGGCTGTTTGTTCCCATTTTTGTCCTGGGCTAATTAGTAATACTTCTTCCTAGAGGGTAAAACCACTATAGGTAACGTAAAGCACTGTAACTTTTTTCTCTTTGTATTTTTTGCTCCATCACCTGCCCTAAGAAAACCTGTTACATGGACAATTTGGAGGAAAAACTTTAGACAAGTGAAAGTTATTCATTCTCAAGGGGGAACTTCCACAATTTGGAAGTTACCCACCAGACTGTCATTTAAAAGGTAAATTAATTTTTAAAAATAAAAAAATCTTTTTGCTGTGCTTTACTAGGGGAAGGGTCTAGGTTTAGACCCTTCCAAAATTTCGACCTACCAGCCTGAGGGGGATCTCAAATCCACAAGGCTCTAAACGTAGACCCCCTTCCCCTATACATCGAAAATGCAGTCAGACAGGGAGTTTGATCAAATCATTGTTCACTCAGACAGACAGAAAACGCCAAGAGCTGAGAGGGATAAGGAAAAGGTACAATGTGAGAACTAAGTTACAAAAGAGAGAGCTTTGTGGGTGCTGTGTAAGCAAGGGAAGCTTTCCTTGGCACAGTAAGCATAGAAGCCAATTGATTACATGGATGGGTCTGAAGATTGTTGGCTTCCGGCCCCACGCTTTTAACTTTTGGAGAGATACCTAGTGTATTGGTTTTCATAGGTGCTTTATTTGTTTTCTTCATTGTACCAAGAATTCCTTTTTTGTTCTTCTTTATGTACGAGATAAAAGTCCAAGTGGCTGGTGTCTTAAGTCCTTATTCAACTTTGCTGTTGAATCAATGATAAATTATACCTTTGAAAGGAGTTTTTTGAGGTGGGGGAGGAACCCACACCCCCTCCTCCCAATGTCTTTCAATTTTGACATGGAAATATAACTTTTAAAAAAATTCAAGAAAGGAAAGGAATATGATCACCCTTATGATATGGAAGAGGTAAAGAAAAGGAAACAACAACACTAAGTAAAGTCAAAAGGATTTGTTTACTAAGTATAGGCCCAACACAACCCATTCCACACAACAATTATGCTCATCACTGTTATGTTATATGGTAATGGGTTCTCCTGGGGTTCATTTCATAATGTAACAGGTTTTTTAAGCCAACAATTCAAAATTTAGGTGCGCATCTCAATTGTTGATTCATTAATTAACATTTACCAATCAAAAATAATTTGGAGTCAAAAGATAGTTGCATTTCCTGCCTAGGATATAGGGCAGTGGAACCCATTATGTAGAAGAAAAATATTTTAAGGCTTGTACATGGTGTAATCCCATTATGTAAAAGAAAAATGTTGAAAGGCTTGTACATGGTGTAATCCCATTATGTAAAAGCAAAATGTTGAAAGGCTTGTACATGGTGTAATCCCATTATGTAAAAGAAAAATGTTTAAAGGCTTGTACATGGTGTAATCCGTAGTGGGATCCTTATTAATTAGTTGGGGGGTGCCTTCCAAGTCCAGAATTATTTTGGCAATGAGTCTCTTTGATTGGCTCTGCCCATAGGGAAAAGATTATGCATTGGTGTGGGTTAAAATTTTGGCTTGAATTGGACCCGTATATGTGAGTGACATGTGGAGTACTAATTGTGCACATGGTGGATGGGCATGTTCCATATAAGTGTATGGATCTAGATGAAAAGTTCCAGATCCAGCAAGGGAAGGTTTTAGTTTGAAGTTTATGACAGGCTGCATTGTCATTAGGTGATGAATTCTGTGTTACAAGAGAATGTAACTCAATTCAAACTTTATCAAACTAGGGGTGTGCTTCTTTGATCACATTAAAGTTATCCTTCAAATCCTGTCCCAATTGGATGGGTGTTTATATTTTATTTTATTTTTTCTCATGCCTATTTTGTGGTCATCCTTAAAAAGCCCCCAACAAGGAGTGAAAACCTCAAACATACCTGAAACCCATACCTAATTACACTTACACATGTCTGTATGTATGTACAAATGCAATGTATGTATGTATACAACTCTTATACCCATAGAAATTTCTCTACCTCTAAGGATAGAAAATACCCAAAATACTCACAAAAAAGACAAGTGGATGGTACCCACTTGCATTAGTCTTTGTGATTGCAGCAAAGGAATGAATGGGCATTGGGAGGCCCGCCCATGGCGTCCTCTGGCCCACACAGGCCATGGCCGTGTGTAGAAAGGACAAAGGACCCACGAGCAAGGAGGCACGGCCTCTGGCCCACAGGCCATGGTCGAGTGTAGAAAGGACTCACGAACCAGGCGCCCTTGATCCAGCTCTGAGCGCGGTGCTCTCTTATAGGGAAGAGATTCAGTGTTACAATCGGCCTTACAATTCACGCATCTGAGCGTCAAGTCTTTGTACCAGAATCTTGTTTGATCAATTTCGGAGTTTGGGTGTTTTGTGCTTTTGATTTCCGTGTTCTGGACGGCAGAATTTTAGCGCCGGAGTTTTCCTCGATTTCTCTTCGGAAAGATCTGTGCTCTTCTGTGTGTTTTTTTATCATTCAGCACGGGTGCTTGCAGTTGAGAGGAGTGGGAGGTTTTTGAGCCTGGAATGGTGGAGTGAAGAAGAAGAAGGTGATTCTGGAAAGAGCGTTGTTGGGAGATTGACAACAAAGGTTCCGCCTTTGGGGGTTGGTGGTGGTCGTTCACTTTGTGGTTGGTCATGTGCAAAGGAGAGACAGAGAGTGGTGGTGGTGCTGTGAGGAGGAGCAGCTTCTTCCGACCACCAAGTTACTTGGAATGTGCAGAGACCTGGAGGGAAGCAGCTCAGCACATTGTGTCGCCACAGAATCCCTTTCACTTGCCTGAAATTGTGATGGAAACAGACTGGGAGGAGGTGACGATGTTGCAGGAGGAGGACCAAGAGGAAGAGGACCAGGAGGTTACTACCGTTGGCAGCCGAAGAAGAGACGCAAGACCTCCTGCTGCTGCTGATCCGCTTTTTTTGTTCGCCGCTACGACACCTCACGCGTCGTGGTTCGATGTCAGAGTCGTTTATGTCAGAGTGAGCGCTTGTTGTTGCAGTGAGGATGTTGCACCTGAGGCTTTGTCCTTGCACTTTCCCCCTCGGAATATCGGCACAGCTTTGGAACTGAACGGCGGAAGGATTTCTCCATCCGAGGAAGCGGTTCTTGTTCTCAGGAGAGACAGAGTAGATCCGGAGTCCGCGGAAGCAACCTACTTGAGCACAGACTATGTTCGCACCAGCGGCCCATTGTCGTTCCAAGTCTTCTTCAAAGACGAGGCGCTAGTGGGAGGGACACTGGAACAACAACAACAACAATCTTCCGATGAAGCCAACTCGCCGGTCGAGCAACAAGGAGACGACAATGGTGGTTGCAACAGCACCACATTGGTGAAGAGCATCGGAGGAGGACGTCGTCCATGGAGCTTGGATTGCACTTGCGTTGTAGGACAAGCAGGATGTGTTTTCTCCAAGAGTCGATTAGACGATTACAGTTCCTTTGTATCATCGTTGTCTCTTCTTCCAGCTATGGAAGTTTGCCTGGTGGGACGACACTTGGGAACCCCTGTTATTCTAAGCCAAACTGTGCATCTAACCGCCGCACGACGCAGATCCAACAGGCAAACTAATACGCTGGATGTCATTCCTGAAGCCGAAGAACTTGGAAAGCTTGGTAGCTTGATGATGATCGACGAGCTTGCACTGGTAAGTCTTGCAGTGTGTGTGTGTGTGTGTGTGTTGTTTTGTGGGGAAAGAGAAGCAGGCAAGAGAGAAGTGCTCAAGTTTCTTCCTAGATACATTGTGTTTCTGCAATTTACGACCCTAAGAAAACTCCTGCAGAAAACATGCATGTGGAAAAATATGTTTGAAAGGGAATTTTGTTGTTGTTGTCTTCTCCATCTTGTAGAGAACCAATTTTCAATGATCTCATCATGTGTTGTGTTCTGTGAGAGAAACAGGCATGAGAGAGAGAATTGATGGTTTTGAACTAGATGCTGTGTCTTTCTGCAATTACAACCCTAAGAAAACTCCTGCAGAAAAGATGCAGGTGGAGAACTGTGTTTGAAAGGGAATTTTAGTTGTTGTTGCTGTCTTCTCCATCTTGCAGAGAACCAACAGCAGCTCATTCAGAGACCTCACTGACAAAGTTGCAGCAGGACGAGGGTATGGTCTTGAAGGAGGCGGATATGGGGATGGGGATGATGGACAAATGACATGGTTCAACGCAGGAGTGAGAGTGGGTGTGGGACTTGGACTGGGCATGTGTCTTGGCGTTGGCATTGGTGTTGGCTTGATTGCACGAACATTCCATGCCACCAGCAAAACCTTGAGAAAGGGTTTTATTTAGAGCTTCATGAAAACATGAAGAAACTGTTCAAGTTCCATCTATGCCAGTTTAGGTTTCAGGAGTTTCTTATATGGAAATTCTCCAATCAAATTTTGCAGCTACAATCTGAATGTAAACAGTAAACAAGAGAATGGGTCCATGATGGACATGGGAAAAGCAAGCTGGAGGGAAGTGTGTGTCTCCTCTAAGAAAAAAGATTCTCCATGGAAAGAAGCTCATGATTAAATCTGCAGTTGGGTTATACCTAGGATTCTTTTGAGGGATAGGTTTGTTTCTACATTTTGACCTCGAATTTGGAATGCTGTAGGCACAATTGCTCTACTCAAAAGAAAAATGAGGAATGGAGCTGGTGAGAGTGTAGTTCTGAAGCACATCTAGTGGGATGCTGGAGGATAGATGTCCTACAAGGTTGGTGTCTTACAGCAGAGTTGCTTGCAATTAATGCTTTGAAGTTTGATGCATTGCTTTAAGATCTATAGAAAGAGGGGGCAAAGTCTTTCAGGATGCTGTAAATTGCACTGTATATAGGTATATTATATTGATCACATGACATATCCTTTCATTATCAACCTCACTTGTATGAGATTAATGTCAAACCCTGTTCTGTTGAATTTCATTTGGGGACAGATGTTGCCTGTTGGACTGAAGTGCTGTTGTAAGTGCTGTTGTAAAATTTGGTTGCATACATGCAGTGCAATTTCAGCTGGCAGCATTGTCAGGGTGTTTTGTGCAGTTGTTTATCTGGTTCCAAGACATAGATATAGATAGGGGGTTATTTTTGGTCATAAAACAGGGGGTCAAGATAAGGCATGGACCATAGTTCCACTGCAGTTGCAGGCCCAGCAGAAAATTCCTGTAAGCAAGTCTTCAACAGGTAATTCACTTCATCTAAGCCATTTGTTGTTTGTCTGGGGTATCCATGATAGTGTTTGTTTATACAGGTCTCTACCAGTCAGTCTGCTAGGAAGTTTTTGCAAAATTTCTTGCATATTGCACAGGGCTAAGGTTCTGGATGCAGCTGTCCAAGACTTTGTCCAGATCCCTTTAATACCCATTTGACTCTAAATCTGTGGTCCACAATATCACAGTTGGTTGATGAATGAGTGCTGTCAAAACCTGTGATTTGTACAAAACCTTACCAATAAAACCCTCCACAAGCTTCTAGGTCTTTCATAGCTGTCTTCAATCTGTTAGCTGGGTGCCCTCTCTACATCAGAAATTCTCAACATGTTGGTGCCACCACTACAATCTACTCGTTTGGTAGCTGTTTGATTACAATCTTGTTTACTAGTTGTTTGTTTGATGCAGATTTTGAAGGTAGAGGGATTAGGTACAGAAATAAAAATTTCAGAGGGTTTCTTTCTTTCAATTGGCAGCATTTCAAATAATAACTCCCCCTCAACTTTATACCCACCAATTGTCACAGAAGATGAGAGATGGATTTTCCTGAAAAATGAATTTGTCCATGAAGAAGTCTGTTTGAACTGATGTTCGAGCATTACCATGATAAATCATCTATCTTTGGCTCTATTATTCTGTTATGTGTGAGTCTGCAATTGTCTAGGGGCTTCTCTTGGAATCTCTTTTGAGACCCTTCCAACATGGGAGAAACTCTTTGTGTAGCCATCATCCCTTTTGTCCTTCAGCTTGCAGATGTCAACATGGTTGGCATCATTCGTCATCCACCCATTTGCCAGCAAGCAGATTCCAGAAGGCTTCTTGCACTCTTTTGAAAAGATGGACACATGTTGAAGTTTCTGGAGCTGTCCTCTGTAGCTGGTGTGCACTCCTTTAGAAGGTTGGTCATTTGATAGGTAGAATGTACCTCAAGATGCAGATGGTTCTTTACAAAACATTTGAAATAATGGAACATGAATGCACTTCATTACACAGAACATTTATGATGCAAGAGGAATCCTTTCCAATTGAAAATATGCAGAATGGAGTTACTTCAAAGTATGTGCATTTGAAAGGAACCCACAGCCAATGGATACTGCTATACAGCACATAAAACCATTGTCTCCAAAAACCAATTGCAAATCTTATCTCAGAGGCTTCACTTCAAATGCTAACAAGTTACACAAACATTAAACCAGATCAAGTTCACATCAAGTGTGACCTAGCATGGATCATATTTCTCAATTCAGTATGTACACAAAGCTTACCATGAAGGCAACAACACACTATCAAAAGCATCAAAGCTAGATCCATATCATGTCAAAATTCATCACCCTCAGGGTTATGACTATGTCCTGTCGACAAACAAAACTGGCAATCATACTCTAGAAAGAAATTTGAGAATGCTAGATTAGATTACCATCATTACCCCTTCCATGTAGTACTGCCTACTCCTGAAGCTGCCTATCACATTGATGCTTATGAACACAACAAGCTTACAGCAGCCACCGTAGTGAGACCGAACATGGTATGGGGAAGAGCTTCTTCCAGTACAATAGCCATGCATGATTTCACCGGTATGGAAGTGAACTTCCCTGCAAAAAAAGCAGCAAGAGTTTCAACAGTCCTACCTCAGAACTAAGCAGCTCATCATCATAACCCTTTCAAAATTTCCGCAGGTGTGCAAACTATTGAATCATAAACCACGGATATTATGGTATCGCTGGAAGTGTGCCGCGGAGCTTTACGGTATCGCCTGCAAGTATGGCGCACAATTCTTCTACGGACGTGCGGGTACATATTGCCACCTAATCCTGCACGCGACGAGGCCTGCTGTGATTCCTTCGAATTCAAGGGTCCGATTTGGAGTCGAGTACCAATTGCACGTCTCTCTTCAGCCTGGGCGCAAGATGTACTGGACATTCTATCACTTACATCATCGTTGACATCCTCTAAGTTAGCATCCCAAACCCCGGGCGAACACTCTGCGCACACACATGTGAAAGGAACGGGGCTTCCCCCAGAGGCCCGGAACCGCGATGGAGCGTTGCATGTGCTGCATAGCACCGAGCGTATATGCCTAACCACAATGGAGTTATGGCTGTGCACGCTCATGTCACATGTCCAGCAAAGGAAGGCATCATCTCTTTCGCAATGCAGGGCGGCAGATTCTCGACACATCGCGCATCGAGCCTCCATATTCCTGATTCCCTAACCTCTACCAAAAGCAGCTGGAGAGAGAGGGAGAGAGAGAGAATAGGATATGTAAAAGTACAATCGGGGAAATAATACTCATGCCACCGTCTTACACAAGCGCACATGCTCTGAAAAAAACCCCACCCCAGCCATTCTTGAGGGATACTTGAATCTACATAAAAATGCAGGCAAAGAAGAGACGAGCACAAAAAACTGCTACTTCTTACGAACAAACAAACGAAAGACGAACTTTCTTTGCCTGTCTCAAATCTTCACTGTCTCAGCAGCCATTTCGTTCAGCCATACTTCCCGGTCTTCTTGCTCCACTCTCCACATACACATGTGGCCATAATAAAAACAGCTTCTGTTTCAAATCTCCACTACTATCTCAGTAAGTTTACTCCAGCCGCTAATTTTCCAATCTTTTGTCTCCACGCATCCAACACATGAGGCAATGGAACACAGGTGTACTGACAAGATAGATACGCGAAGTTGCGGCTCCTTGACTGCTCCTCCTCCTGCTGCGAGATCATCGTCATCAAGCCTCCGTTGTCGTCGCTCATGAGCTCGTATGCACTCTTGGTTGTGCCAGGCTCGGCAGTTTAGGTTTGGGTTAGGCTCGGGCTGAGGGTGCGTGGGCACGGCCAATAGGAACGCATAAAAGAATTCGCCCGGACTGCGATCTTTAACTTAAGATTGAACTCGCAAACCAGTTCACTTGCCGTTACGTCTCGCCCACTCATCATTCCAGTGTATAATGTACCCTGCCCTTTTTACTCAGACGGCGTCTCATCCTAGGCCTATGGGTGATGAACCGGTTGAATTTTTGAACTGTATGTTGTTGAGGGTGAAACTACTTACCCTCAGTAAAATTTCTGCCTCAACACAGATTGGCAGCTTACAAGCAGTGTTTTTTCAAAAAAATCTGTGGCGAATTTCTCCTCAGAAAATGAAAAAAAAACAGGAAATAATTGTTATTTGTAAGGATTTTTTCACCATTTTTCAAAGTAAAAATAACTATATTAGCCACATCTACACCTAGGCACTTCCTAGATCACCATTTTGAATAGCACTTTTGTAAAAATGCTACAGTCCACCTAGGAAGTTGCTATTTAATGTTATTTTGGGTTCCATGTTGCTTTGCACTACCAGTGACGATGAGTAAACTATTTTTTGTGGACAATATAATTTTGTTGTAATCAATTTTTCTGATTCAAAAGATAAAATTTTATAAGTTTCATCATATGTCATTTTGATCCATTAATACTTTTTTACATTCTTGATTTGGTAAGCAAAATGCCAATGAAAGTTCCATTCATTAGATAAGTTCACAACAAAATAAAAATTAAAAAATAAGTAAAATTTTTAAAAATTGTTTAAATAACAAAATACTAACAGACAAAACCATTGAAAGGGTGCTAGACAGACCCAAAAAAAAAAACAAAAAACAAAACAAAACAAAAACAAAAAATTGAATTGAAATTTGATCTATGACAAATTATAATTAGAATGACTCTGGAATTGTCACAGTGATGATCACCAAAATGCTCATCCTCCATAAACCAGTTCCCATGAAACATCTTCACTGAAATTAATGCTGAGGTTCCTCACCAGTAGACAAACTCGAGGAATTTGAAAGAAAGAAAAAAAAAAACCCCTAGTTCCTCAAAATGAGGAACCCAAGTCTAAGATGCCTCATTTCCCCTCAAATGAGTTACAGCCATCCGTTTCTGAATGCAAAATTCTTCTGGTTATTACCTCAAGGTGAGGAGCTCCAAATGGAGCTAGCTAGCTAGCTATTCTGCGAATTCCAGCCACACACTTGACTCCTGCCCTGTGCATGACCCTCATTCCTGGAACAGCCCCCTTCTTTCACTCACCTTAGACAAAGGTGATTTCTTTTACTTACCCTCAGAAACTTAGTGTCAAGGTAATAAATGCATAGGGTGAAGCCTCAGGGTGGGGACATTCTTCAAATAGGGAGCCTAGGACAAGGTAACAGCCCAGTCAGGCCCTACATTTTGAGCAATGACCTAGACCCATGGGCTTTAGCAGATCCCAATGGGTAAAGATAAGTCAATAGATCATGAAGGGAGGGTTCTTGTAACTATTCTTTAAGAGTGGGTGGGATCTTTCTACCTGAACCTTCCCACTTTTAGGGAGCGGGGTTAATAAGATCCCTCCTCTTTTCTGAGACAAACCTTCCAATGTGGAAGATTCCTTATGGTGCCCCAAGGTACCAGGCAAAAATCTGTGTAACTACTAACAAGGCGACTAAAATAATTTCCTTGTATAAGTTTATCATACTTGGCCTAGGGGAACCTGTTGTAAGCAAATCTGTTGCGTTCATCTCATAATTACACTAGTGAACCTGTTGTAAGCAAATCTGCTGCTTTTATATTGGCATCCTACCTCAGTTCTTACACGTAGATTGTTTTTTTTTCCTTGCAGAGATGAATATTACCTTTGTGAGGCAGAAATGAAAATAATACCCAAAATTATATTTAAAAGTTGGTTTTTTATGGCATTACCTTTTTAAATACTCATTATTTTTTATGCAGTAAATAGTTTCATTCACTCCAAATGAATTGGAGTCAATGGATGGTGTTACCATTTACTGTTGATGTATTACCAACCAGCGTTTTTTTTTGTGGCAAAATTTCGCAAAATTACGAAAAAAAAAGGGGGGGGCCAGTAAAAGGCCTTTGTAATTTTAGAGCTGCTATTTTTTTTTTTATCAGATCTCGACCATCATGCTAACCACGAGGTCACTCTGATGATGGATGGCTTGGATCCCTTGCCACCCAAAAATGATGGCCACGATTCTCTAGTTGCTACTTTGTTTGTTGAATGACCTATTGCCATCTTGCTCAAGCTCCCCAATGTCCTTCGCCACCTCTATTGTGGCAAGCTAGGGTTCCATTGCCATTAGAAGGGACAATGGAGCATGAGGTACAGGTAAGTGCTTATGAGTCTTGATTCTCTAAGCATTATTGCAATGTGATTGTGATTTGTTATAGTACAAGCATTCTCATTGCTCAACAACTCTTTGCATTATATTTTGCATGGGTTCCAAATTCCAATAGCCATGTAACCAATTGTAATATTATAAGAAATCATGGCTTTTCAAAAGGCCAACTTGACCAAAATGTTCACATTGACCAAAAGGTATGTTCATTTTGATTAAAAGTTTGGGGCATGAAAAACACATGTTACATTTGACTAGTACATTTGATTAAATTGACCTATTTAACCAAGTGTCAAGTTGAAGATCTAATCAAAATGGACAAACATCCATCAAAATGGCCATGGTTTAGTAAAATTAGCCATATTGAATGGATAGGGTTTAGTCAAATTGACCATTATGATTTGACATTTAAACAAATGAACCATACTCATTTGATGATTTAGCTTACTTATTAAGCCTAGGCTACCACCTTACCTAACATAAGTAGTAGGTTAGGTTAGGCTTAAACTACCTATCTAGCCTAACATAATTAATAGGTTAGTAGTTTACTTTTTCAATAATAACCTAATTAGTAGCCTAGCTTAAACTTACCTAGTAGGTTACTTAAGACATAACCTAAGATTATTAAATAACTTAAAATTAGGTAGTGTAAACCTTCTAGGTAGGTCTCCTAGTTTACTTAGGCTTACTAGGTAGACCTATTAACCATGTAGGTAGCTTAACCTAAACCTACTATAGGTATGTAGCCTAGGCCTACTAAGTATAAAATAACATAGGCCGCCTAGGCATAATAGGTAGGTAGCCTATCCTATTAGCTAGGTAAATAACTTAAGCCAATTAAGCATACTATGTAGGTAGCCTACCCTAAGCTATTGAGGTCTACTCGGTAATTACGTATGTAGCATAGGCTGCTTAGGCCTACAAAGTAGGTAGCCTAACCTAAGCCATTTAGGCCTACAAGGTACATAGCCTAACTTAGGCCACTTAAGCCTACTAGGTATGTAGCCTAGCTTAGGCCACCTAAGCTTATTAGATGAATACATAGCCTAATTTAGGCTACCTAGGCCTACTATGTACATAGCCTAACCTAAGCCTATTAAGTGGGTACGTAATTTAAACTAAACTACCCAGGCCTACTAGGTAAGTAGCCTAGCCTATTAAGTAAGTAGCTTAGACCTAAACCTACCTAATAGGCTAGGTTACATACTTAATATACATAGGTTAGATTTATTAATAAATTAGTAGGTACCTATGTCACCCATTAAATAACATTTAAAGCATAGGTAGCTTACTAGGTAGGTATAAACATAAATTTAGTAGGTACCTATAAAACCTAGTAGACTATAACTTACATGTTACTTAAATACATGCATTTATTTACCTCCTACCTACCTTAGTTAACCTACCTATAACCTACGTATTTATGTAAGTAGTATGTAAAAAAATTCAAGTTCATTTAGTGTAATATGTTGAAAAAAAATTTCATGGAAGTTGATTATAATATGTTGGTCCAAAATCATGTTCATTATAATTATGTTGTCTAAAAAATTGCCTTATGGAGTGGTGATGCAATGGTAAGGACTTAATTCTTCAATGTGAAAGTGAGGAAATTCAAGTCCCCACACTTGCAACCTAAGCTACCTTGGCTATTTAGGTGACCTAATTAGGTATCTTAGGTTCCAAAGCCATTAGACCACCTAACCTAAGTTATGAAGCCTAACTTATGGGGCTTGGTCTAGCTTAAGTGGCAAAGCTGGGTGGCTTAACCTAGGCCTAAAACATAAGGTTGGTAGGTAAATAAATAAATAATTTTTGGCATTAATTATTAGGTTTATTAATTAGGTAGGTAACACTAGTAGAAAAACCCCATTTTTTGACTTGTCTTAGGCGATTAAAAGTGTTTTTTGCGACTATTTTTTATTTTTTATAGTCGCAAAAAACACTTTTAGCCACTTAAAACAAGTTTAAAAATGGGGTTTTTCTACTAGTGTAAGGTAGGGTAGGGTAGGTAGGGTAATTAATTAATTTTTTCATATTAAATTTTAATTTAAATCGTTTAAATAACATATATATTTTTGGTCACTGCCCAAATTAAATTATTGTCATGGTGGTTCAATAAAAAAAAACCAACCAAAAGACCTAGTCAAAATAATCAGGTCCAAATCAACTTGTCCAAAATGATATTTTGGTCAAGTTGGACATGGGGGCAAAAAGACTATAAGGGGGGTTTTTTGACCAAAATTCCCTATCAAAAAAGTTGTAATTTCTTGTAGTGTGAAGAACTTCAATTGTATGAACAAGCTAAAACTTTTAAGTGATTAGGTCAAAGCTTCAAGCTTGTTTATATAGTAAGTTGCTTCAATAGTTTATGTTCACTATTGATTTTTTGAGACCTTAGATTCCATTGAGCATTTGTGAATTTCAAACCCTATTTACTAAAAGCTTTAAAAACATGTATTTGTTAAACATAACACAAGATTTTTAGTGTGATTTGAGCAATGTGCTTTTGAATGAAGGTCTTGAGGGTTTTGAAGTGCATCCCAGCTCATTTGAATTTTTTAAATGTGACTTGAATAACATGTTTTCAAGTGGAGGTGTTGAGTTTAGGGTTTTTCCACAATTTTTTTATTATTGTTTACATTGCCATATTAACACCATGTCTTTTCTTAGACCTACAAATTGCAAATACAATTTATTTTTTTCCAAATCTATGGTTAATTCTGGTTCTGTGCTTCTTATGGTTGATCATGTTATGGGGGTGGTTGTTATTGGCAGTTGTGATCAACCAATTTCTACTTGTACCTCATTGGGTAAATCAACCAGCACCACATTTAGTGCATCCACTTTTGGTATGTTTAATGCTTCTAGTTTAGGGTCAGTTGGTGTTAAGGTTCCTAATGTGCCTATCATTACAACTTCTTTAAAAGTGCCAAAGAAAAAAAGAAAACCCAAATGTGACGGGTGTTCAAGGACAATTGGGTAGCCAAGTTTCCTAGGTTAAGCATGTGGTTGATCTCGATGGTAAGGTGTAGCAAGTGCATTGGAGGATTTGTTCAATTGTGGAGGTAAGGAAAAGCTTCAAAACCCTAAACTTGATGGTCTCTAAAAGCACTTAGGTGAAAGGAAAGTTCTAGTTGCTCATCTAGAAGTTGTAGTGGGTGAATATTACCAAAGTTTTGAAAGCCAACATTAGAAAAATAAAAGGATGCATGTTATTCAGGGTCCATAGTCAATTATTCAATTAATTTTGAATGAAGGAAGGGCTGAAAACAAAAATAATAGTTATATATATAGTTTGTGCAAATTTTCCACCTTTTGAAAAATGGGAGGCCTATAACAGATTTTGAAAGCCTAAAAGAGTTGATTGAGTTTTTTAATTTTGTTAATGCTCCCAAAAAGCATTGGACAAATTCAAGTGGGTGGGGTATGGCAAAAGCCATGCATAACATGGTTTTAATTAAAACAAATGAAAGTGGTTTTGCAACAAAGCATATTTGTCTGTATTAGTTGTGATGAATAACCATTCTGGATAATTAATCCTAGATTTTTGTGCATGCCTATGTTGTTGAGAATTGGAGAAAGCAACCAATCCTTTTGAATCTTGAAAGAGTTGTGGACGGAAACACATCTAATAATCTTATTGTTATTATTATTTGTTTTCTTACTAATTTGGGTGGTCTATTAGTGGTTGATGTTGCTAACACGGTTGTATGCTTTGGGGCCAATGGTGTAATAGTTTTTCAAGGCTTGAAAACATGTGTTACTTTCCAGCTTATCATGAATAAGCATAGCCATTTCATTGTTGGTGTTCATTGTATGGCACATCGGTGCAACTTGGTGGTATAAATTCTCTCATCCTTGTCTCTGGTTGTAAAGATTAAGGCTTTGCTTTGTACTATGTATATATACTATAATCAGTCCCCTAAAATGCTCTTTGAACATTCTAAGTTGGCTAAAATTATTGAGTCTATGGGTTTAAATTTCTTGAAAAATATCAAAATGAAGTGAATATCCATGTTAGCCCTTTCTAAACAAATGGTCAAAGAATATAAAACATTAGTGGTCAAGATGAGTGATGATGTTGTTTAATAATGCAACTATTAATACTAGCTATGAACTTTTGTATGATGTGAAAATAGTTATGGGACTAACATGTGTGCTACCTATGTTGGAAGTAGTGTAAAGTTTAAGCAAGCTTGTTTAAAATAGGGACACTTTCATATGCGATTTTGTTTCAGTTATGAAGTTGTGTCAGTTTGAGATCTACACCATGTATGTGGATTTTGAGAAGCAATATTCCTGAGATCAGTTTCAAGCATTCATGGATTTGGTGACATTCAAAAGTGATGCCCTTTGTGGTGAATGGTGGATTGATCCAGAATCACATGTGGAATTTGTTGGTTTGTTTTTCCTCCAACACTCATACATGTTACGGAAAGTTCACAAGACAACCAAGGAAGTATTAGTGGTAACTAGGAATGATTAAATATGTGTTTGCCAAAATATCAAAGATCAATGCATTTATGCTGCCAAAGGTTTGATTACATATAGATAATTCTCAATTCAAGATTTGATGAATGCCATGGGCATCATCTACCTTTAGTACTGGCTATAACCAAAAGTTATTTCAATGTTCCTTGGTCATTTGTAAAACTTGAAAGCACATTACTACCATGCAAGGATCATGCAACCAAATGGTGTTTACCATCCTCCTTTGTTGGATGCTATTTTACTGGAATAATAATCATCATTTTTATTATCACTATGCAATCCAATTGCAGCTCTACCATGTTGTCCCCACGTGATTGTAACCCTACCACTCACATGTGGGGGCAAATGGCTAGTAGCCAAATTTTGAAGTTCAAGATGTTTGAATTTTTCAAAGTGGTTGAGCTTGCTATTGTTATGGTTTTGGGGAGTGTTGAGGATGAAAAAAAGTTCTCTACTTTCACTTTCATGAAGTCAAAGTTGAAAAATTGATGTTAATCAAACCTTTTTTAGCTTTCTCTTCACATACATTAGGTCCAATGTGCATAGTTGCAAAAAGTACCCAAGTTTGGATCTTTTACCAAAATTGAGTAACTTCTTGTAGGTTCAACAACTATTGCTGACAATGAAATCTTTGAAAGTGATCGAAGTAGTAAGGCAAGTTGGAGTTGTTGGTGTAGTTTGTTTAGTTCTTTAGAACACTGCAACTTTAAGAACTTGTGCACCTCAAGGTCTGCAAATTCAATTGGTTGAATTTGGAAAAATGCAAGTGCATTCTAATCTTCCATTATCATAGTTTTTTTCAACATAGTTCATGTCATGTTGGTAGTGGCTCTTACTTGTGCTTTGAATGCACATTCTTTTTTCTTTTGATTTTTTGATCTTTCTTGGTTGCTTGTGAACCTTGTGGCCATTTCAAAACTTTGGCCTTGCCACCAAATTCCCCATTTGTACTAGCCTTTGATATTTTTATAGTTTCTTCCATGCTCTCAACTAAATTCATTGACTCAATACGAGCTTTCTTCTTCGTAGGGGTTGGTCAAATCTTACTCTCCTCTTTAGTTTCTGCCCACCTAGGAACATCTTCAAGAATCAACCAACAATCTATGAAAGTGATTCAATTGCTTGGATGTTTTACTTTGAAAAGCTCTAAAGTTTATTGTAATGTATCTTTAAAAGACTCATCGCTCTTGTTGAGAGTAGCCACTACTTGATAATTGCCACAAAATTTTGTCACATCGTGTTTGATTACTCCTCATTTGGTCTCCAAGCTTCTAGTTGGACGTTTTGCACAACATAGAGGTCGACTATTGTTGTAGTGTGTAGCAATCCTCTCCCAAAAAGCTTAATTCTTTTGCTCCTTTCCTATGATAAGATCTTGCCACACATGAAGCATTGATCAACATAACTGCTTTTCTCCATCTGCCACAATTTTCTTTCCTTTTTTTTGCTTTCTTCCATGTTGTGCCAACATTGGGTTCTTGCATGTCCATGAAAGCCTGCAACAAACACGTGATTCACGCTGCTGGCATGGTCAATGGTGTTTGACTACGTATACAGAGCCTTCTTCTACCGAGCTCAGTATCCGCCACCAAAGTGTGGAGCCCGGCTCAAAATGAACCGATCCCGGCAACTTATTTGCCAGATTACCGATGACTGTTGGAACTGCCATTTTTGTTACGACGGCGGTATAATGCCATTGCAGAGTATACAAGCATCGCTGGACATACTCTAATGCTGGTACACACTGCAGCACACAATAATGTAACTGAAACTAGTTATCCTATAGTAACCGCTTTTGGTGTACTATTGAAGCACTATTTCAGGTATTTTGTTTTTTCCCAGGTGAGACGGGCAGTCATCTGGCGGTCTCACTTTTGCTCCTGCCAGTTTCATTTGTAATGTGATCAAGGTGGGCAACACCAGTTATATACACTGGAACAGGATGTGCTAGAACCCATGACCGCATAATTGTATTAAGACTCACTTTATCAGGCTTGCCAAATTCTTGGGTGGAAGGAGCTATCAGATCCAAGTAACACCAATAATCTATATTGGGCGCTGAAACAAACCCCACAAAAATTGTGCAGATTATGGTAATGAATATAACATATTTTGCATAATGGAAATGGCAACTGGACCATGCAGAATGCTTGGGCATTCTTACATGTTATTAAGTTCTCACCTATTTCTTCATTCATAGAATTCACAGGTTTTCTGCCCCTTTTTGTGGGAGTCCCCAGGTTCCAGTAGATGGACATGGGCTCCATGCTAAAAACTCAATTGTTCTGGGGCTTGCTTGGATACCAAGCAAAAGCCAAGTTTGGGACCACTACCAGACTGGTATGAAAGCTGTAAACTACTGTAGTACAAGGGCAGCTTCAACACATGTTTGTTGAATAATTAATTAAATTTGAAGATTTCATGTTGAAAAATAAAATATTCATGTATATTCCTATAAATTATATGTTTTCTTTCACAATTTTTTTTTTTTGGAAAAAACATTTTCTGACAATTTTAACATTTCACCAGTGTTGAATCCGCCAAGCTAGGTACTACGGTAGTACCCATTACCAATACTTGCTGGGTATGAAAAAAGTTTGGTATGTTCAAAAGTCCATACCTGTCCAACACTTATTTCTTGTAGAATGTCATTTGTCTAGAATTAATGAGTTTGCCAAGATTTCCTTGCTGATGATCGGTCCGCAGCTGGTTCAGATCCATCACCACACCAAGCAACCCATTTAAGAGACTTTGGTATCTGCTAGATATGCCAGGTTGATTCACAAAAGCACCAAGCAATCACCTCCCAGGCACATTACACTGCTGCATATCCCACGAAAGGGATCAGTGCACCATTGCAAGTTTAAGTAGAGACTCAAAGAATGGGGTAAGGGGGAGGGGAAGGATCAAATGTTCATAGATTCCAAACAGCAAAATATTTTGACAACATTTTATTAAAGAATTGCTGAACAAATTTAATATCAGCAGTTATAAACGCTTCATTCATTTTACAGCCGCCGGAGAAGAACAATATTGCAAAGTTTGAAAACAGCAAAGGATTTTGACAGCATTTTATTAAAGAATTACTGAACATATTTAATATTCTGCAGTTATATTCTTCATTCTTTTACAGCGCCCCAGAAGAACAATATTGCAATTGCTGAACGAATAGATCTTCCTTTGTCTATTGATACTATTATTAGCCGGTTCAAAACTGACTAATGGAAAATTGGCTTGAAATATCTGCATCCAGGAAACAATAAGTCAAGTTATGACAGATGTTAGGAATTTAGTTCCCAGCTTTGGCACTGCCACTTGCATACCTTGCTTGTCTAACAACTGCTCTGAGGCTGGCTTCTAGAGCAAATACTTAAGATAGTATTACATTGACTTTATCTGTCAAAATTGGGTCTGATCACAATCACAATGTTTGTGATGTGAAACTATGCGGCCCCTAAAAACGCATGATTTGATACTGACCGTGGTTTGATTCTTCCTTGAGTTCAGATGACCGCTGTGTCATGAATATAGAAAGAGGATTTCTCAGTGAGCAAGATTGGTATAGTTTTATGTATTGCTTTCACAAGTTCTGAAACTATGCTGATTGGTATAGTTTATGAACTCTTGGGCAACTCCACATGTGCTCAGCTATATGGGAACCTGCAAATTAAAATTGGATGAAGAAAAGTCGAAATATGCTGGTCAGACCCAGAAAAATGGTTTTGCCCCAGCACACTTTGCCACAGTTTGCTGAGGCTTGTATAAGGCACACTATCAAACCTAACACCTGCCACAGAGGACTCCATTAAATATGTCTCAAGTGCTGCTCCTTATTCTTGTTTGGCTAATCATAATGATTGGTCTAGGTGGTTTGCTATTAGTAGTCTCCCACCTATTTACAGTCCCAGTTTTAGTGTTAGGGGTAAGGTTGGAAAAAAAGTTGCTAACTAACTTGAATGTGAGAAATATATTTTTGCAAAGACACATACTGAGCACTGCTGCAGATGCTCACCTCCATGAACTCACAAGTGGGAAGCCAGATCTGGGGTATGCAATTGCCTGGCCACAGTGAACCAACACCCACCAGCACACCATCCACTGAATGACGGTTATCACTCAGTTACAGATGAACTTCAACTGAGTTAATAATTGGTTTCACCTTGGTAACCAATTTGGTGGGAAATAGGTCTTATAGATAAGTAGATCTGTAAGAAAATAGGTAACTACTAGGTAAGTAGATGAACACAGGGAAGGGCTGTTTTTACAACCTACCTACTAGCAACTGAGCCAACAGAAACTGTTTCCTGACCACTTACCATGAATTCTTCATGGGGCGCTGGTGGGTGCTAGTTCACTGTGGCCCAATTGCCTGACCTAACAACAAAGTGTCCGTGACTAACCACCCGCTTTAGTGCTACGAAGTTCATTTCTTTTCAAAGGTGATCGCTGTGTAACTGCTGTAATGAAGGCAATATAGTTAGTGGACTCTCCCCAAATGACCCAACTACGAACCCACTTTCAGTGTTCTTTTTTCTGGTGAACTGAGGGAAAATTTCACCCTCGTCCATGGAAGCACAGGTATCACAGCGGGAGTTTTTAACTCCAATTTGCCAGACATTGCTCCTAGATGCGGTTTAGGGTGCCAGGTTGCATCCAGTCACAATAGAATTTTCACCAGATTTTTATTGTGGAAGGCAATTTCTCTGCTAGTTTTTTACTGTTTTGACAGTTTCCTTCAATCTTTTCGCCATTAAAGCTAAATCTTGTGTGCAATGGTTGTCACTTGAGCTAAATCTATTGTGGGATGATGGCCACCCCTGCCATATCACAAAAATGAAAAAGAAAACACTATCCACAATGGCTTGATTATATAATGACCAACCTTGTACTATAACTGAGTTGGTTATGGATTGGTAAACAATCTAGCAATAACCCAATTATGAAATCAACTCGCGACACCTTGCAAGTTGCATTCTGGCCAAGAGTAGCAACCCAATCTGACATTGTAATGATTGGAATTTGGTACCTTCTAAAGGTTCTTCGAATCGCAATTTGAGTTCTACTTCTATCACTCTATTTTTAAGTATCCCAGTGCTGTTGCAAATGGGAATGTATGTTTGAATTCATAATTTTTTGTGTATCCTGGAAGATATCTTTAAGTTAAACATCCAGCAAATGGGTAATTGCATTAGTGTGGAGGTGAGTGTTTTTCTGTTTGTAGCCATATTTGCTTTAATTGTTTATGGATGACCACCACCTCCACTACATTGCAGAATTGATTAAAAAAAGAAACTGATTAGGGTTTTTTTGGTCAAATTTCGCCAACCAAATGGCGAATTTCTTTCAAAGTGGTGAAAATTTAATGGTTTTTTTAAGCTTTTTAGTTGCCAAATTTCAAAAAGAATCTTAAATTAAAAAAGAAATTCGCCAAATTCTATCCTAAGTTCCAGCAGGTAGCAAGAATATGTAGAAGGATGCTAGTTTTTTTTGTACTTTCATATTTTCTTATCACCAAGTCTTGCTAAATCATCTTATGGATGATCACCACTTTCGCTACATCACAAAATTGAAAGAGAAAAAGCCCTGGTCCCACTGATCCCTGTGTACAATAACACATACATGTTATTAGTTGGGTGTGGTGGTGATGTCTGGACATTGGAGCCTGCCATTGTTTTGTAGCCTTTTGTTGCCAAAAGTTAATGGATGATGCTTCGATGTGAGCAGGGTTTCTTTTAAGGATTTTGTGATGTAGCCAAACTGGCAATCATTCACAAAATAATTTAGCCAAGTTTCGTTACATATTGGATATGAAAGAAGACAAAAAAAACCAGAATCCTTCTATATTCTTTGGCTAGCTACTGGAACTTATCATAAAAATCTGGCAATTTGAAAAATAAATAAAATCTTCAAAATCTGGCGAATTTGGGACTCTGCCAGGGTGACCCTGAACCTACACTGGTACCATGGTAATAGCCCCATGGTACAAGTTCGCCCAAGGTCCAGTTATAGCTCTAGTACTGCTAGTTAATGTCACACCTGCCAGTTTGTCAAAAGGCTATCTTCCCATCCCTCCTAAAAGTTCAGGGAAATTTGTGAAGCATTTTCATTAAATCTAATTTAGCACATAGCCTTTCAATCTCTCTCTTGGCCAGAAATGAACCAACAGCCTTCGGTACACCATCCATTGGAAGCCTATTAGGATTCAGTTGGCGATGAACCCCAACTAAATTGAGGTTGGCTTTCATCTTGAGCAAGCAAAATGGTGTTAAAAACATGAACAAGCAAGCAGCTCTCTACATAATGGCTCTGCCTTCTATTTGAAGGTCGTACAAAATCATGAGAGATGATGGAATTATGGGACACGCATAATTAATTTGTTTATGATTTGTTTTAGAAATCTCAATTGGTCTTGATGTTCAATATGTGCATTGTTAAAATTGATGCAATCATTTTTCATATCAATTTTTTTCTACTTTGCATTTTTTAGACAGATTGCTTCACGAAACTTGGTCAACTAATAATGAGTCTACATATATCATTGCATTATTTGATAGAAAGAAATGCAACACCAAACAAATGAGTCAAAAAAATTATCCACAATTTATATATTACAAACCATCAATATTCTAGAAAAAAAAAATGTAGACTGGCATTATATAAAGAATTGAAAAAAACTCAACAATGACTTCCAATAGTTATCTATAGTTATAACTAAATTCATGAGCAAGAAAATAACAAAGAAATGTACATGTAATGGCTCACCTATGAATTGCATAGTTGACCAAATCAACAATGGAATTTTTAAAAAGGAATTATGTCAATTACCAAAGGAAATATGGTGAAATAAAATAAGAGAGATTGGACCAAATTAAATGAACTAAACTGAAACATATTGAAAGTCTAAAAATTTAATGTCTAAAAACTTATTGAAACTCAATATTTGAGAACTCAATGTTTGAAATTGTTTGTCAATGAAACATTCGTTGCAACTAATCATCATTTACACAACATTGTTACCTTGTTTTGTCATAGGTCCTCCAATGTCTAGTGCTTTGGACGACTTGGTTGATGTAACAACATTTGCTAACAACAACATTTGGATTCAAAAGGAACATACTACTTACACAAGTTGAAGATAAACATTTTATCACTCTTACTTCCATATTGTCTTTACAAAAAATTTCCTTGTAAGTTTTTTTTTTTTGGAAAAAGACATTATTAAATGAACAAAACACAGTCCCATCCACAACTACCCTATTTTTTTTTTGTCATGGGAGCCATGATGACTTTTGCATTGCCTAGATTGCCTTACCTCCAAGACAATGAATTTGTAAGCTCATCAATTCCACATATGTGATTGAAGCTTCCTTGGTTATTAAGTTTAGGTATATCTTGCATACAACAATTGTAACACTAGAAGGATTTAAATCTATAATTAAAAAAAAACATCATCCTCCTTGCAATGTTCAAAAGTGCAACAAATAAACTAGAGCATTTTCAAGCTCCAATTCAAGAACCCATTTAATAACACCTCCCATTTTCACATTACCATGAATTCTAGAAGCACCAAGCAAAGCCATCCATGTAGCTACACCTGGTTTATTATCTATCATGTTTTTTGCTTTTGCAATTAGCACAACCAAGAAGGTTGACCATGCAAGTGTAATAATTGAATTTTAGTGAAACCATGTAACCTACATGATCATTGTAAAATGACAATGCCTACATCATCCACTAAACCTTCATGGCTAGTAGATGTAAAACTTGTTTTTAATGCATAATAAATAATTTAAAAAAGTTATGGATATTTAAAAATGAACATGAAGATTGTACAATTTAACCATAAAAAAAAGACTTCAAAATCATCCAATTATTGATACTATGGTTGTTAGGGACTATAGTAAATAATATAGCAATGAAAAAGAGTTTTACAAATTTCACACTATGTGAATTGTAGGTTATTCTTTATGTCATTGAAAAGAAGAATTTTTTATAAAGTCCAAATCATATTGAATTTTATTCTTTATTAGATTTGTGCACACATGTACAAAGTAATGATTTTTAGGATGGTTTGAACATAAATGAGGAGAAAATTGCTTGAAATCAATGGATTATTGTTACCTAGTTACTTACTCATCTTATTGTTTGAAAAAATTACAAAGAAAATGCTACCCAAATGGACCTATGGGGACTTTTTGTCCACTCAAGCTTGCATTCACCTGTAGTGAAAAATTGTTTCTTCTACCAAAATTGTGATGCATGGCATGGGTTTCAAAGTCCCTTGCTAAAAAAACTACATAGTTATGACATTCTTGGTGTGAGAATGTTATGGAAGCCCAAAGAAGCAAGAATTTTAAAGAATTTTATAGATCAACCAGTGTAATTTGGTAAACATTCGCGGGTAAAGAATGTTATGACAAGGTGCTAAATGAAGAATTTTAA